>Ga0307515_10019587_pt1 | contig 12160 bp, 10 predicted proteins | sample 17_EM_MG_FD_194513 | JGI IMG/M metagenome (GOLD analysis project Ga0307515, IMG submission 194513) | Populus trichocarpa ectomycorrhiza microbial communities from riparian zone in the Pacific Northwest, United States - 17_EM | ecosystem: Host-associated > Plants > Roots > Unclassified | place...
ATATGATTTTCAATTTATAATTTGAATTTTTTTATGTTAAAAAATATATAAAAGCTCGCTCCTCATGTATAACAATGTTTCAAAACTGATTGTTTTTATGTTTTAAAAAATATTTTATTATTGTTATTATTTTAAATTAATATTTTTAGTTTTTTTACATTAATTCTTCTATATTAAAAAAATATATATATTTTTTAAAATGTCATCTCAATATATTGCAAAAGTGAAAAATAATTTTTTTAAAAACTATTATTATAATAACAAACGGAATCTTCCAAGAATGAGCCAGCTCCAACCGAAACTAGTAGTGTGTGAAACCAGCCAAAATTGTCCTTAACAAATAAAACCAAGGAGAAAAAAATTGTGCCAGAACAATTGCATGAATTTTTGGTTTAAAAACACCAAGTTTAATGACTTGCCCATGAATTTTTTTAATTGGCCATTTGATTTTGATTTTTTTACTTTTTTTTTATCTTTTGATTTTATTATTTTTATTAAATTTTATCATTTAATAAAATAAAAAAATAAATTCAACCAAGTAGAATTCATAATAAGGTTATGAGTTTTGTAGGTTAACTAGTTAACGTGAAATATATATATTTCTTTGAACTTATTCTAAATTTTTTTTTATCACAATTTAATTGAAAATATAAATTAAACAATAAGTCAAATTGAGAGTTCTTAAACTGTTATACCATTATTAATGATAACAATAACAAAAACTCCAACACTGTGTATTATTTTTTTAATTTCAATTTTGTTGAGTCCAGTGCTAAATAGCGAACTGTTGATCGCTGAGCCCCGCAAGAAAACTTTGAAGAGAAGACAAAACTAGAAGCAATCTCACTGTCCGTAAAGTTGGGGTGTGAATTTTTACAATACTAGCAGCAGCAGCAGCAGCAGCAGCATTTGTTTTGTATCCATGTATTATCCAACAAACTTTTACACAGCTAAAGTAGGGATCTATCTTGTATTATCAGAGTATTTTAAAGATTTATACATGCAGGAAGCCAATCGGCCCAAATCTCAGAAGAAATTGATCACATCAAATTATGTTATCCATGGCCATATTGGGTTAAATAAGTAATGCAAACCCTACGATAATATAATCTATGATTGCGATGTAATTAATTGTGAACTTTAATTTATTCAGAATGATTAAGATGGTGCCAAGCCTTTCTGTCATCTCTTCTTTAAAGTACTTGCGACTCTAATTGGGTGTTATTTTCTTCTTCCTTGATGGAGACGGAGACCCCTACGTGTTTTTTTTTTTTTTCCATTAATGTTTTGGGATCTAAATTAATTCCTTTCCCCCCAAGTTTCTTTCTAACTTTAGGAGGAACTGTCCTGATCCTACTCGGAAACTGACATTAGCGCATAAACATCCTGTTTTTCTTTGACGTCAGCTTTGCTTTCTCCTATTTTAGCCCTGCTTGCTCTTTCCCCTACAACTTCAAAACCAATTTTTTTTCCCTTGGAAACAAGAGCCCCCAAGCGCTTAATTTCTTCTTTGCCATGGAGTCTCATGATTTTAGCTCAGATATCATCTATGAGATTCTAACTCGTTCATCCATGGAAACTGTAGGAAGATGCAGACTTCTTTCCAAGGAATGCAACAGTATCACCTATGACTCTATTTTCACCAATCTTCATAGCCATAGAACAAACACTATATCCGGTTATTTCATGCAAAGCATGATGAGCAACAGATTTTATTCCTCCTTTGTGTCCATTGACAGTACTACTTGGAGGTCCTATCCTAAACTGTCCCTCAATTTCTTACCTGACAGAGTGGAGATTCAGGGATCAACAAACCAAGGTATTTTGCTTTGTCGAACTCATCATCCACGATATTATGTGTGCAAGCCCACCACCAAACAATGGCGAAGAATCCCGAATCCGAAGACCCGATACCATACTATAGCTACTGGCATGATTGTGATAAGATCGAACCCTTTGCATTACAAGATAGCCAGGTTCTCGCAGCCCAAAACTCGGTGTCATGATAAAGAATTCTTTCAATATTATTGGGTTAGATGTGAGTTGTTTGATTCAAAGACTTGGACGTGGAAGCAACTGGATGAAGTAAAGTTGCAAAATCACGAGTCACTTTCCCGGAAGCCTGCTGTATCTGTATCCGGCTCACTTCACTGGCTTACATGGGTAGAAAACAACATATTTGCATTTCATGTAAGCAAAGAAAGCTATAGCATGTTTTCGCTACCTCTATCAGTTTCTCACGATAACAAGGGCAAGGACATTGAACTCGTCGAATATATGGGAAAACTTGCCGTAACCTGCATTGGTAAAGATGAGAGTTCCATGGAATTGTGGGTCATGGAGAATTATGGGAAAACAGAATGGAACAAGAGGTATAAGATAAACATTGAAGCTTTAAGAAGGAAGGAACCCGACACCAGGCCTGCTGCCTTCTACAATGCTGATATTGTGCTAATGAAAGAATATGATCATCGCGTGACGTTCTTCAACTTCAAGAATGGAAGTTTTGATCGGCTGTCTTTAGAGAACAACGTAAATCGTGGATGTTTCCGATTTCAATCGGATTTTGAGCCGAGTGATTTGACGGGTGGATTTGCATTGAAACATCCGCAAGGTAAACGAGGAAGAAGTAAATCAAAGAGAAGGAAGTCTCTTACAAAATATAGTATTGGTCAATTAGGTTTCAGACAATTCTTTGCTTTAACCACTTCAAAATCGTTTCTCATTCTGCTGTTAGCCTTCATTTTTTTCTGTTATGTTTTAGATTTCTAGTTAGTCATATTATTGTGGTCGAAGATTGATATTGACAGTGGATTAGTATTGTTTTTCTATTCAATCTTGTTTAAGTACCTGGTTAATTCCTTGCATTTGTTTATGCTTGATGATTTCTACTCTTGAAATAAGAGGATCAACAAATTTCTACAAAGATTGAAGTACTTAGCAAAGAAAATTAGTGGGGCTAGCTCTGACTCTAAAACAGTTAGACTTGCTAAGCTAAATTTGTTTGCAGGAATTTACTGATATCAAGCTTGCCTTGTATGTTGCGCTGAAGCCATGAAAATCACAAATTAGCGAACAACAGAATTACACATTTGCAATTACAGTTTCTGCTCAATAATGTACAATTAAGCTGCCCTTCTCTTGCTCTTTCTTCTCTCAACCAAAATTGCTAAACTAGATAAAAAACAGTGCATCTCAGAAACATAACAAAAACTTTTGATCCTGTTGAGAGTTTACACAGTGTAGAATGCTATTGAACATGTTCTCATTGCATGGAATGCAAAGTTTTGGCCCTGTGGTGAATCCAAAAACCTCCTCGGTGCGATCAAGCAATGCCTTGAAGAGAGGATGCTGCAGTAAAGTAACCTTGATCACATATCTTTTGCAGTCTTCACCTACATAAACTGCTAGATGACCTTTTGGAACATCTTTTGGTATGAAGTACTCATCCTTAAGCAAAAGAGACCAGCTTTTCCGACTTTGAAAATGGTTGCAAGTTGCATGTTTCAGAAACCAGTTCATACCGATACTGAGGTACTTGCAGAGACAATGTTTGAGAAACCTGCCCTTCTTTACCATCTTTGGTACCATGATCCTATGAGAAAGAGAGAGGGATATAAAGAGGGAGAGGGAATGCGAAAATATGGAACTGGATGTGTGGTTTTTATACTTGTCTAACAGTGTTGAAATTGACAAAGTGGCATATTTTGCCCATCTTTTTCTTACGCACCTTTTGTATTACAGACGTTCTCTAGCTTATTAGAAAAGGAGCAAATAGCTAGCTTGATCATGTTCTTAGAGATAATAATAAGAAAAATGGGATAGATCTGGTTGGGAAAGTTCTGACATGAAATATGTAAAAAATATTGCAATTTGTGTCTGTCATGGTTGATGGTTCTCTTGGATATTTTTAAAAATCACTTCACTCTTCTAGGTCAGAGAGACAAGTGTGCTCCAAATCCTGATGAAGTATCTACTTGAGAATAATATCAGTGCCATGACTGTGCACTAATCATGAAAGTGTATAAAAATATATCATAATGGAGCTAAGCTCACAGGGACAAAAATCATGCGCTAAATTTAAGGACTCGGGTCTAAAAAACTTTAAAAAGTGCAGCAAACACTGTAGCACTCTCTTTCAAATGGAGTTCAAGTTTCCTTTTAAGTATCTGCTAATGGTAGTTCTTGATCCTTTGCAGGATTTGGTAAACCTTTAAAATTTTTTTTTTCTGCCAATCACCTTAGGCTGGGAGTTCTTATTCCTCTGAATGCTGATGATTAGCTATCAACACACATTTTTCTTCAATCAAGTGTTCTTCGAAACAAGTTGGCATAGTTTTTAGTTTTCATAAGAAACTCATGTGCGGTCTGTTATCTTCCCAAGACACCAAATATTAGATATTGATTTCACATGCTGATTTTCCAGAGGAGAGAACCTCAAGTTAGCACACGGATTTGGCTTAAAGGACATAGTTTTGTTAGGTACTGCTGTATGAAGAGATGTTCTGTAAGGACACACCATTCAAACAAATTAAACAGATAGCCAACAGAATTTGAAAACATGGGTTAGAATGATCTCAATGATTCCATCCTCTCCCTACCCAATTTGTAAGGGGAGAGGGAGAGATATGGCATGGTCGGAGGTTGGAAGTTTTTCTCACATGATGCCAAAAGATCTGGTAGTTTAGGACACTATTTTCTAGTTCATTGCTCAATTATTTTGTATTATCTTTTGAACATTAGGGACATATTGATATTCTTAGAGTTTCTCTAAAAGATCTAAAGTGAAGAGAATTAAATTTTACTGATATCTTTAGCAACACACTACACCTTCAAAGCATACGGTTCATGTTTCTGTGTTGTTATGTAATGGGACTGGGTCCCCTGCTGCTCTCAATCTTGGGTGCCATGGAAATGGCTCCTTGGTTTCCTATTTGATGATAGCTTGTAGTACAATTTGTACCCTTCCATTCTCCTACTTGGTGCCCTCTTTGCTGACTGCTATGGATATTGAAAATTTGGTTCCCTGGATAATTTATATTCTAAGTACATGATGCAGGAGTTTTCAATCAATTAGCACTGTACTTGATGCAAGGGTGGCATGCAGGTATGGATCAAGAATTCTTTTCTCCAACTTTGTCTGGCCCATCCAAGATTTAACCAATGTTGACCCAGCAATCCAATAAACTGTGTAAAATGCTGGCATGTAGCATTTCTCTTTACACTATGGTAAAACTTAATCAGATGGTCAAAGAAATGGCAATTTTGTGTGGAGAAAACTAACAAGAACGTTTGTCTCTGCATGCTTGCCACTTGTACCTGATGAAACTCCATGATCTCACTTCTTTCACTCCTCACTCATTCCACATCCAAATGTCAAGTTTTTACACAATCTACATCACTAGGAGTCTAGGACTTCTCACTTCAGTCTGACACCTGGGTCCTGACTCCTTTCAACTCTCTCAGCCCAGCTTCCCCAGCCAAAATAGCCTCACTTTGCACCACAACCAGCAGGCACCACCATCTCTGTCTTTCGCCATGGCTCTCTCTTCCCTTCTCTCCAAACCTTGCATTTCTCTCCTTTCCGCCAAACCCTCTCCCGACAACAAAAACAACAAAATTTCACCAACTTCATTCACTCTTTACCGTTCTCTCAAAAGTAAACAATCTCGCGTAACCAAACCAGCCACTCTATCCAAAACCCACAAACTGTCGTGGCAGCAAGAACTCAAACAAGCATTTCAACAACCCAAAAGCCAGAACTTACAAACAAACAATGATAGCATCGATTGCAACATTGATGATATTGATGATGAGTCCTTTCAAAAATTGGTTGACAAGAGATGTGTAGACAATGTAAGAATGCTAATAGTAGATGCTGTTCAAAGTGCACAAGCAGGTCACCCTGGAATGGCACTAGGGATGGCTGAAATTGGATATTATTTATACAGACACGTTATGAGGTATAATCCAAGAGACCCCAAGTGGTTTAATAGGGATAGGTTTGTTTTGAGTGCTGGTCATGGATGTTTACTTCAGTATGTTTGCCTTCATCTTGCTGGGTTCGAATCTGTTCAGGTATTGGCTTTTTTCAGTCTCAACAACTTTTTATGTCAGTTTAAGCTTCTAATTGAAGTGTCTATTTACATTGCAGAAAATATTGTCTCTATTAAATATTCAATGGTTTTGAGATTAGCTTCTCCTGCCTGAACAGGGAAAATCTAATTCTTGATTAAGAAATTAACAGTTATATCAGATTGTTTATGCCAACCTACACCGATACTTAATATATCATTACAGGAATAATTAATGTGTGATCAACAAGAGGTTATTGTTTTAAAGTCTAGCAGCCTGCTGCAAAGACAGAGTAGCCAGTTGAGGTCTTGAGTAAAAGACCAGAAGTCCTAATTTTGATTGTTCTAGGCTATTCATGCATCTTTTGAACTTTAGTTTGCTTTACTCCCGGTAGTTCCCATCTCCAGCATAGATATATCTATGCACATTTGAGGCTTTTAAATTTACAAATTTCAATGTCATGCTTCATTCAGCTAGAAGACCTGAAGCGCTTGTGTAAACTTGGGAGTCGCACCCCAGGTCACCCGGAGAATACAGTAACAGATGGGATCGAAGTCACAACAGGTATGAATTTTTTTTTTTAAAAAAAGATAATCTGCAGCGTGTATTGATATGATGGATAAGCTATATGGGAGCAATGTGAATATGCTTAATTACTCATGGAAATTTATATTGATTTACTTTATATATGATTTTCCAATAGGCCCTCTTGGTCAAGGAGTCGCTAACGCGGTTGGTCTTGCCCTAGCGGAAGCTCACTTGGCTGCTAGATTCAATAAGCCTGATTGCGATATTGTTGACCATCGGACGTTAGTATATATTCTAGCTAGCTCATTTGCAAAAATAACATCAAGATGTGCAGGTTGCCATAGTTGTGATACTGATTCTTGATGTAGATATTGCATCATGGGGGATGGGTGTGCCATGGAGGGAATAACGCATGAAGCTGCATCTTTGGCTGCACATTGGAAGCTCCACAAGCTCACAATGATTTACGATGACAATCACAATACCATTGATGGACCGATTAGCCTGGCATTTTCTGAAGATATATCCGCTCGATTCAAGGCTCTTGGTTGGAATACAATCACAGTGGATAACACACATGATGATATGGATTCATTCAACGATGCTCTTCTCTCTGCTTTTGGTGACACTGAAAAACCAACTTTCATAAGAGTTCGTGACTTCATCAAAAGTTGCTCACTGAAAAACCAATTTCAGTTTTTGTTATTTTTCTGAGATTCCCTCTAGTAGTTCATGTCATGGGAAGCAATTGTGACATGAAAAAACTGCAAATTGACTAGGCCATAGCTACCCTGTATACAATTTAACAAATACTTCCAGTTATATGTCTAATTGAAATTGTAATCTTCTAAATACACAGGTGAAAACGTTGATAGGGAGATTGTCTAGAAAGGAAGGGACATCGAAAGCTCACCATGGAACCTTTGAAGAAGATGATGTGAAGCAAATGAGGCAGAAAGTTAAATGGGATAGTCGGGAGCCATTCCATGTCATTCCTATGGTCTATAGGTCTGGTTTACTGAATCATTTCTGGTTTAGCAACTTCATTTCTACAGCCACACCTAAGAATTCGTCAGAAGAATAATTGTGATGTAATATACTGCAGGGAAATGCAAGTTCAGACAGATCACGGAGAAAAATTGGAGAAAGAGTGGTTCTCTAAATTCGACTATTTCAAAACCAATTATCCTGAGGAGGCTGCAGAATTTGAAGTTCTTCTTAGTGGTGGTCTGCCTCCTAACTGGGAAAGCTGCTTACCGGTAATTTGCAGATTACAAGATACTCTATATACATACTTGGAAACATTAGAAGGTTTAGTTTACTTTGTTTCCAGTTCTTTTGTACCTATAAAGGAGTTTATTAAGTTCAGAAATGACAACGTAGCGTGATCTAAACCAATTTCACTAACAAGATATTGTTCTTATCCCAACAGGAGTGGTCTGTAACAGACCCAGTGGATGCTACTCGCGGGTACTCCGAAAAGTGCTTGAATCAACTTGTCAAGGTGCTTCCAGGACTGATTGGTGGGAGTGCTGATCTTGCTTCTTCTAACAAAGTCTATCTCCAGGGGTCCCAAGACTTTCAGCATAGCTCCTTCTATGGTCGCAACATTCGCTATGGAGTACGAGAGCATGCAATGGCAGGAATTTCAAATGGAATTGCATTGCATAAAAGTGGTCTAATCCCTTTTGCAGCTACTTTCCTTATATTCTCAGACTACATGAAAAACTCAATCCGCCTTTCTGCCTTGAGCCATGCAGGAGTAATATATATCATGACTCATGACTCTATTGGTCTCGGGGAAGATGGCCCAACTCACCAGCCAATCGAACAGCTTGCTGGACTTAGAGCGGTACCACGGCTTCTAGTTTTCAGACCAGCAGATGGAAATGAAACTGCTGGTGCGTACAGAGAGGCTATGAAAAATAGAGATGCACCTAGTGTCATTGCATTATCAAGGCAAAAGGTGGCAGCAAACTTAGAAGGAACATCAGCAAACGAAGTTGAAAAAGGAGGATACATTATAAGTGACAATTCTGGTAAAAGCTTGCCAGATATCATATTAATCAGTACCGGTTCTGAACTATGTCTTTGTGAAGAGAGTGCTAAGATGCTAAGGAAAGAAGGGAGGAAAGTGAGGGTTGTTTCTCTTGTTTGCTGGCAACTTTTCAACAGGCAGCCAAAAGAGTACAAGGAGCATGTATTGCCATCGAGTGTTTCGAAGCGCATTAGCGTCGAGGCTGGATCCTCAATGGGTTGGAGTGAGTATGTAGGTAGAGAAGGTATAGTTATGGGCGTGGAAGAGTTTGGGGCTAGTGGAGCATATTTGGACACATTTAAGAAGTTCGGTTTCACTGAAGAGAATGTAACTAGGGTTGCAAAGTCATTGCTTTCTCAGTATTAGTACCATAGAACAGAAGGTATACAACTTCAGTTCTTCTTAGAAACACCAAGAAACATCTGATATTTCTCTTTGAATTAAATGAGGAGTTCGTGAGGAAATAAGAATGTTACATGGTAAAGTGAAAAAAATCCTGCCTTTGGATCATTTAGCTGCTATTATCAGGTTAACTGCAGTTTTCTCAAGAAGGGTGGGTACGTGATATTCCAAAATTACTTGTGGCCTTGTCCAAATGATAAGAAATGACACCAAAAAAAGTAAAAATATCTGAGAATGTCACTGTTATCCCACATTTTCAGCTCTCCAAATGGTCAAGGGACCTTAAATTCTTCAGAAAATTGTAGCCTTCAGGCTTCAAGGGTCATGCATGCCTCAGGCTTTCCCTTGTTTTACTCCAAACCACTAATAGCAACCTGTGAAGACCATCTCTTTTCCCAGATAACCGCAGCTCTTTGCCCTACTATAGGCAATAACATCACCTATTTATTAACCTAATAGTCCATTCAAAATTTGCTGAGTCTCAAAAGAAAATGGCCATCAAGAAAATCGTCGCCGCCTTCCTCATCTTGACATTTCTTGTCATGGTATGTGCAGTCGATGACCCATTGACAACATGTGTCAATAGCTGTCTTCCACAATGCATTGAAACTGCACCAAGTTCATTACGGCCTAAATGTGAGGCAGCCTGCCTGGAATTTTGCACAGCTCATTGAGACTCTGTTACTGTGGACTACCCGAAAGCATTTCGCAAGAATCAGAACAGGTAGATAAGTCTGCTAGTGCTGTACATTCAAACCTGTTTTTTTTTTTCAGGTTTAATTGTTGTTTATGTCTTGTAAGGTTGCAAAATCTAGTTCGATGCAGCTCACTAGAGTATTTGGATTATCATCATCATTTCTTTTCCTTTCATGTTGGTGATAGAACATTTCGCGAGCCTTCATCTGGGCTATATATGCAAGGAAATCTTTTTGTGTAACCAGCTTCTTTAGCACACCATTATTAATCTCATTGCTAATTGTTGAAAAAATATTATAAAAAGACGATGTGAATTTATGTTAACCAAATTCTTCTGATTCGTTGGTGCAACGGGCCTGGAATGATTACCAGCTGCTACAGCAGGTTCTTGTAATGCGATTGATATGGTTACTTGTTGGCTTAGATCTTCAATATTTCTTTTTTCTTTTTGGTTTTCTTGATGAAAAGTTTGCGAGAAAAGCCTCGGGATTTTAGGACAGTGGTAATTAGTGAAGAGGGGAGCATCAAATGCGTTGTTGATTTGACCAGCTGTGCTGATTAATATCTATCCACATTTTTTCATCAGCCTCGAGTGGCCTTGTTGAAAAAATATTAACGGATTATAGTTATAGCTTTTCCAATTGTTTTTTTTTTGGTTTGAAAATATATTGAAGTAATAAATTTTTAAATTTTTTTAAATTTATTTTTAATATCATCACATCAAAACAATTTTAAAATATATAAAAAAATTAAATTAAAATAAAAAAAATAAAAAATCTTTAATTTTTTTTTTTATAAATATTTTTAAAACACAAAAAAAACCAACTCTTAGCCATCTTTCATTCCTCATGTTTCCATATTTTACTCCGAGCCATAATTGTTAGACTGGTCTGAATTCTAATATGAATTATTGAATCATCGAGAATTGAACTAGATTAGTTTTGGAAAAAAAAAAAAAACTACAAACACATGATTTTTTACAAAAAATAAAACCTTTTAATTTTTTTTTTATAATTGATTTGACCATGTATAATCCAGATTCTAAACTAGATTATTAGATCATCCAGAGTCAAACGTTGTTAATTTTAAAATAGTGTGGTTTTTGAAAAAATAAAATAAATACATATATAAACATGGTCTTTTATAAATAAAAAACCTTTTAAATTTGTTTTTTAGAGTTAGTTGGCGAAGATCAGGCCATAAATAAATTATGAGGTCATTCAAATTACTTGATTCAAACATGATTTTAATAAATTTTAAAAGAATAGATAGATAAAATAAATAATTAAAAACTGTATAATATTACAGTTCTTGTCATTACATCCATTCATGTAAAATTAATTAATTTTGATTCGTGCTGTGTAATATTATCCCTTGAAAACACACAAGAGTTCAATGGTTAGAAGTTATCCTTAAAATACCTTAATATTGTAAATATTATATTGTTGTAATAACAGCAAAGAGCAAGTGACAGGTTGACTTCATAAGAAGTTTAGGCCTCGGAAATTGAGAGACACGCAGCATGGACAAGCAAGCTGTTGACTATTTCTTGTTGCATAATAAATTAAGGAATAAAATCATAAAGTATTATGATTAATTGTCATTACTGTCATCTCAACCACCAAATTAATCATCAATTATAGTCGTGGTGCACGTAAGCTGGCCCGAACACCCCACATAAATCAAAAAAAAAAAAAAAAATTATTGTACATTATCAACCAATTTTAATATTTTATATTTCAATAACCTTTTAATTTCCTTAAATTAGAAATTAAGTAAATAATTCTTGACAGTGAACATGAATAAGCCAGCGTTGAGCTTTGAAGTTTCAAAGGGGGAGAAACGCATATTTCCCGTGATGATCATATATGCCCTTTTCAAAGTATTAGAAAAACATGAATTTTTTTTTTTATTTTATGGTTCAAAATTAAGTTTATTTTTTCTTTTTAAAAAACAAAGTCCACATCTTTACTTTGATATATAAATATTCAAATAATTATTAAGTTTAATTAGTATTTTTTTGGTAGATTTAGATTTGGTATCGACGTGGTAAATTAATAATTCATTAAATTTATAATATAATATATTTAAACAAGACAAACACATAGTTTCCACTAGACATGTAAATTAATAATTTCTTTGTATATTAAAATTATATATCATGTAACTCAATTAAATTAAAAGGTTTTTATAAAATATGACTCTAATATTAAATGTTTTATTTCGAAATTGATATCTTTTTAGTCTTGAAAAATATATAATGTGATTATTGTTTTAAATGTATAGTTGCTATGGACAAGCTTCAATATATAACTATATAAATTTATTTATTTTTGTTTTTCACGATATTTTTAGTAATTTTCTCGTCACTTAACAATTTTTAAGTTATCTTATTTTCTACTAGGTAGTTAAAAAATGCTC
>Ga0307515_10019589_pt1 | contig 12159 bp, 21 predicted proteins | sample 17_EM_MG_FD_194513 | JGI IMG/M metagenome (GOLD analysis project Ga0307515, IMG submission 194513) | Populus trichocarpa ectomycorrhiza microbial communities from riparian zone in the Pacific Northwest, United States - 17_EM | ecosystem: Host-associated > Plants > Roots > Unclassified | place...
TAAGGAACACCGTCGAGCCGCCCGGTTGCGATAGAGCGGGAGGCACGGAGCCCACAAGGAACAGATTTGGAGAACTAAATCTTCCACACCACGCCATCGTCATCCAACATCACCTCTTCCGACTGACCCATCGCTCGTAAAGCTTCTACAGCTTCCGCGGTCCCAAATAGCTCTTCCGTCGCGAGACCTTCGTTGATCAGCGGAACGAGGTCGGTGAGTTTCACGTTCTCGCTATCTTGGAGTTTCGTGGAGAACAGCTTGGCGAGCTTGCTTCTGAACAATTGATACCTGTTGTTTATTTTCATTTGAAGATCGCATGTGAGTCAGCATTCCCACCGTCTTTGTTCAGGGTCGTGTGAGTTATGGGCTCACCTCTCCGGTTGCAGATCACCAGAGTACCCGGCTCCATCCACCTCCATACCCGTGTCTTTAGTCGCACCGGGTCCTTTCCCAGGTGGCATGCTCATCCTCTTTGGTTCTTCTTCCTCATCGGATTCTTCTTCCTCCTCGCTCTCCTCTTCCTCGGTATCGTGGCCGCCACCAAGTCGAGCGCTTCCCCCAGTATTCAATCTTCGCTTCTTGTTCCTCCTGGTCCGCTTCGCGACCTCTTTGAAGAGCGCATACCGGAGAAGAGCTTCAGCGGCTCTGGCATCTTTCTCTTGAACCTTGTTGGAAAGCCGGGCTTTGGCGTTGGCCGTGGCGAGACGGATAAGAGTCTCGAGAGTACGAGCGGTCAGCGGCGACGTCTAGTATCCCGGTGTCAGAACCATCCGGTCCGAATTGGCGGAGAGGAATGGAAGAGTGTACAGTACCTTCTTAAAGTTTCGTTCGTTATCTTCGTTTCGCAGGGTCGCATAGAAGTTCACGATCAGGTCAGCTGCACCCTTGGTCAACGCCGGTGGCGGCCTGTCCTTGGCGTATTGGATGTACTTCTTAATGAACGCAATACTCAGCACTTCCAACTTCTTCTCTTTCCCTCTTCTCGTAGAGGACAGGCTCTTCGTGATGCCAATATGAAGCAGGGGGTCAAACTTTTCAAAGGGGCTGACTTCTTGCGGCTCGTTATCAGCGTCGACTTGGCTCGGGCCCGCGACGTTGAGAGATTGTTCCGAATTGTCGAATATGGGAGTCCCTTCTTCGACCCCAGGGGGGAGGTAGCGGTGCATGCGGAGAACGTGATCTGCGATCATCCTGTCGTGCTCTTCGTTCACGTCGTCCGTGACAATGAAGAGAAGATCGAAACGGGAGAGAAGGGAATCAGGAAGTGCAATGTTCTTGTGAGGGTCTTTGTGAATGTCGTACTAAAATGAGATCGTCAGAGCAAGTGCGGCCTGCGAAGAGGGATGTCGACGCACCTGTCCGTAGATTGGGTTCGCTGCGGCAACTACACTGCATCTCGCGTTGAGAGTAGTGTGGATACCGGCCTTTGCAATGGTCACAGTCTGTTGCTCCATGACTTCATGTATGGCGACCCGGTCGATATCGGACATTTTGTCAAACTCGTCTATGCAGATGACACCTCGGTCCGCAAGAACCATGGCCCCGGCCTCCAGTCTCCGTTCTCCAGTTTCACGGTCGGTCGTCACAGCAGCGGTGAGACCAACACCAGAGCTTCCTCTACCAGTAGTGGCGATCGCGAGCGGTGCAATGTTCAGCACGAAACGAAGCATCTGCGATTTGGCGGTGGAAGGGTCACCGACCATGAGCATGTTGATATCACCACGAATATGAGTACCGTTTGGAAGATTCTTTTCCGCACCACCGAGAAGAAGGAGGAGTACCGCCTGCTTGATGTAATCATGACCGCAGATTGAAGGAGCAAGTGACATGGAAAGCAAGTCAACGATGTCAGGGCGTTTGGCGAGTCTGTTAATGTCGCGGATGTCACTGTCCAACAGGGTCTGTTGAGCGATACCGCCCCCGATCTTGGATGACAGAAGGATAATGTTGTTTGCCAGAAGCAAGGTTCTACGGGGGGTATGGTCAGCCGACTGGTCATCAGGATGGTATGGCCAAACCTGAAGGTGCCACTTCCGCCACCACCCATGCTTCGATAAATCCCGACTAGTTGAATGCGGTCTCCAGGTTTACACCTGTCCACCATATCGTCATCAAGGACAACATCGATGCTCCTTGGAAGTTGACCGGGAGGGGCTCTCTCTGGCATCTCCTGGATGCTAACTCTCTGGTGATCCTGGAAAACACTATGTCCGTACTCCATTTCGAGGGGGTTACCACTAGTGTCTTCTCGGGGAGGGACAACGGACGTTGGTGGGAGATTAGTTGTCGTGGTTGCATCGCGGTATTGTTGGGAGTAGAATTGGGTGGTCGTCGGACAGTAGTGGATGGATTTCGTCATCTTGGGTCGGACCAGGGAGCAACGAGTGATAATCCCCTCTAACGAAATCATCCTGTTCAGCTGGGATGCTCGCAGAGTACGTGGGCTGACATGGTGGTCGCCGAAGGAGCCACTGAAGCCAACGCGGAAGGTTTTATCTTCAATATCGTGTTTGCGCGGATCAGCAACTTGGTGAACGAGGGTCGTGAGAGCGTGCTCAAAAGCGGGAAGGAAATCCGTTGGAGATTTGAGGAGTCCGTCGGCAAATTCGCGTCGATAGTCTCGCAGATCATCGATGTTCACGATCAGCCGCGTCTGTTTCCACCGTAACATGTTCAGAACACTGTCCTTGTAATCGTAGAGCTGCGACTCCGATTGGAGAAATTCCTCGAATTTACGAGCGCGATCTCGCATGAGATCATCCAGAACAATCGGCCCATCGTCGAGGAGAGACATCGTAGGAGATGGAGGTCGTGAAACACGTCGGTGGCGTGAGAACCGTTCTGTGATTACATGACTAACCCAACTCTGATAAGTAACATACATAGTGTTGACCGCGACAAACAGGTGGTTGCAAGCCGTGTATTCTACCAAGCTCGGCATCCCGTACCCTCTGTCATCCCAAGAGTTTCTGTTCCCACTGGGCTTTCTTATGTCTCTCATGATCATTTGAAGGCTGAGCGCTGAAGATGGAAGCCGCGGCACCTGACTTGCCTGTGGCGTGCTGGAAATTTTCATCTTGTCGCCCGTTGCCTCCAACTGTATCGTGGAAACCGCAACGATGTCCGCTGGGTCAGTTTTGCACGATCTCCAAGACATCAAGGAACCCATTATCGCTTGCGACCTTGGTTGGTAGCGTCATTCCGATATGATCTTTTGTTTATCAGCCAAGCAGATGATGTCCTGAGCACAACAAACAAGACCGTTGCTGAGTGTATGCGCACCGGCGGCCTTCCACTTCAATCCTCTTAATTCCAGTTGCGTTCTAGGGCACAACGATGCGTACGGGACAAACATTGACTTGTCCCACTTCTTCTGTGAGTAGTACTGACCCCGTTACTTGACGCGGGTTAACCCCGATCTCCAGATTACTATTACTGGCGTGTAGGTGAACTTTCTCACCCAAACCTCCAAGGCTGAACCACCCACAGAATCCTGGTTGGGGGACACCCAGGGAGACTTCTGTAATGTCTCTACTAAAGCTTCGTTGGCTCTACACTGACTCATCCCCCCATTTAGTGCAAGGTGCTGGAATATTACAAGACAGACCGAATCGACAATGCCCTCCCAGTTCCAGACGCTCTGGAAGGTGTAAAGAGGCTCAAAGAGATGGGCTTCAAGCTTGTCGTGGTTACCGCCAGAACAATTCGGGAACGGGAACGTAGTCTTGCTTGGGTAGACCGGCACTTCCCGGGTGGGTATCCCTCTTCGATCTGGGATCGTGTCGTTTCAACGTGTCATTGTCCAGGTATATTTGAGACGGTGGTCTGCACCGGGCAGTCCCAAGAAACAACGTTCGCGGACGGGCACGAACTTATTACCAAGTTGAACAAAGCCGACGTGGGTACCCAAAGAACATCTGTAACGGTCATTTCCAACAGTGTCATTGTCAGGTCTGCAAACAGATAAACGCAAAGGTCCTGATCGACGACTCCGCAGAGAACGCGTTCAAAACCGCGGTGGCCCCCCACCCAGTCACTGTTCTGTTGTTCGGGAATTACAACTGGAACAGGCGTCAGGCGAAGATCAAGAGCGAGGTCGAAGAGCTCAGCCACGAAGAGAAGAACAAAGTAGAGAATGGACGCGAGTGGTGGAAGGATGATGAGTTTGAGCTGCCGCAACCCGGACTTCGGATCCACAGGACGGAGACTTGGGATGCGGTTGTTGAGTGGGTCCGGCAGGCAAAGGCGGATGGACATTGGGAGTAGACGTCACGTGACCTATGGGATAGCAATCACATGCAAATTGACAATCGGAACTCGGGACGTTGTGAGGTACCAGATCGATCGGACTGAGCGTGTTGTGGTTGTACCCTGCGACTCCCGTTCCACCTCGACTGCAACCCGCAAGTCTCCATGGTTGTCTTTTCTTCGTTGAGGCCGCGGGGAAAGGAACAATGGACGAACTTTGTAAAATTCTATGCTGCTAACCGACCTCACTTCCAACGCGGCCTCAGAGTTGCATTCCTTGTCTACTTTCTGGCGGCTATCGTCCACGCTGTGACAGGATCTGGGCCATCCTCCCGTCGCGGAACTTCCGTAAGCTCAAGGAAAGGAGGAAAACGGGATGGAAAACCTCAAAGAGTAGCGGTACGTTATGCCGCGTTGTCGATAAATAGCTCGGTTACTGACTTTGTGGCTGGGCAGGTCGATGACGTCTTCTACAAGCGGTTGTCAAATATCCTCAGGATCGTGATCCCAGGTATCAAGTCCAAAGAAGCTTTACTTCTGTGCATGCACTCCAGTCTGCTCATTTTCCGGACGGCCATCTCGATATACGTCGCTAGTCTGGACGGGAAGTGAGTCCACCGACTTCTGGTCACGTTCCACATGCTCACCTCAGCACAGGATTGTCGCTTCACTCGTTCGCGCCAGACCCTCAGAATTTTTCTTCAACATATTGCGATGGCTATTGGTCGCGATACCAGCAACATGGACGAACAGTTGGCTGAGCTACGTTCAGAGCAAACTCGCTCTCGCTTATCGTACGAGGTTGACCCAGGAGCTTGTTGGCCAATACCTTGGAGACGATGGCGCTGGTGATAAGATGTACTACAAGATTTGTGAGTCCCCGAGTTTGACGAGTGAGATCCATCTCATGTCCGTCCTAGCTAACCTCGATGACCGGATCAAGAATCCTGACCAGTTAAGTCCCATTAAACCGTGTACAGTATTAATTAGCTATTAACCATGCATCACAGAATGATCACACATGATATCCAACAGTTCTCTAATTCACTTGCGGCCATCTATGCCAACGTCGCCAAACCAATCCTCGACATGTTCATCTATAACTATCAGCTGTCTCAAAATGTTGGAGCTGAGGGTCTGTTCATGCTGACCGTGCTCATGCAAGGTTCGACGGTACTATGTAAGTAATTCCGCACCTTGTCTCCCACAACTACCAATCGCTCTTGCTTAGTACGGGCCTTGACCCCACCATTCGGAGCATATACCGCCATGTCCGCTCAGCTTGCGGGCTCTTTCAGACACACACACTCACGATTAAACGAGTTTGCGGAGGAAATCGCGTTCCTTGGAGGTGAAGAGACAGAGAAACTGATCTTGGAGAGAGAGAGCGGTGTTGTCATGAAGCACGAGAATCAGGTGTTACGGGCACGCTGGTGGCATGGGTGTCTCGAGGAGGTGAGTCGACCGCTGACCGATGAAGTGAGCTAGCTTTAACAGTAGGCTAGGGGATCGTGAAATGGCTTTGGGGGTCTTTCGGCGTAGGTGTATTCACTCCATTGCCTTAGTTATGTCCGCTTACATCCATTAAGTTGGGTATCTGTGCTATCCCCATCTTCTTCAAACTACCAGGAGTCTCTAGTAACGACCTCGGAACCAGGACGCAAGGTAAACCCATAATCATACCTAAGTGCACCCGTTTTCACACTTTGCAGGGTTTGTGACGAACAGGAGGTTGTTGTTGTCTGGGTCAGGTGTGTGTTTACCCCGTACATCAGAATGTTAGGATTCATTGTCTTCAGACGCAATGGGTCGGGTTTTGTACTCCTGGAAGGATCTGCAAGATCTCGCTGGTTATACTGCTCGTGTTTCAGAGCTCATAGATACAATGTCTGACATCCGGACGGGAAACTTCAAAAAGTCATTGGTTTCAAACGCCTCAGAGGAGGGGAATGCCAAGTGTAAGTGCGACCTCCCTAGTCGAAGATAATTTCGCTCACATGCTATTCCCAGTGTTACAGAGTCGTGGAAAAGTATTTGAATCCGAAGAGATTAAGTTTGAAGGTGTCCCCGTCGTGACCCCGAACGGCGATGTGCTGGTGCGAAGCCTTAGCTTCTACGTGAAACGTGGAGTGAGTTGCCCTTGGCCGAGGTGAAATATGAGATTGGTTCCTGACAAAATTAAACCTTCGTAGCAACACCTTTTGATTGTGGGTCCTAACGGCTGTGGCAAGAGTAGTTTGTTTAGAATCTTGGGGGGTCTCTGGACAGTATATGGCGGTGTCGTCCATAAACCACCACCCAAAGATTTCCTTCTTATCCCTCAACGCCCGTATCTTTGCCTGGGTACATTAAGAGACCAAGTAATTTACCCTCATTCCAAGGAAGAGATGAAGAATCGTGAGTCCACTGGTGTGTACGGGTTCGTCGGAGCTCAAACATCCTTTCCAGGAGGTATCACGGACAATGATCTACTCCGGATACTGTCGCTGGTACAGATGGACAACATCGTGGAACGAGAGGGCGGTTGGGATGTAGTGCGTGAGTGGCGAGACAGTTTGAGCGGAGGGGACAAACAGAAGATGGCTTGGGCCCGTCTTTTCTATCACAATCCCAAGGTTCGTGCGTAAGAAATGAGCTCGAGGACATCCGCTAATGTTGGTCCAGTATGCTATCTTGGACGAGGCCACCTCGTTGGTCCCTCCAGACATGGAGGGGTTGATGATGGAAAACGCTACCAAACTCGGGATCACGCTCCTTACTGTGTCTCACCGGCCGTCACTATGGAAGTACCACCACATGATCCTACACTACGACGGTCAAGGGGGTTACGTCTTGTGAGTTTACAATGATTTCTCGCCGTGTGGAAGCATCTGACCACAATCGTAAGCACAAAACTCGATGCCGAGAAACGTTTGGCCATGCAGGAGGAGAAACAGACGTTGGAGACCAAGTTGCAGGAGGTCCCCAAGATGAAGGCGAGGCTGGCAGAGTTGGAGGAAGCCGTACGTGATGGGTCGTAATGTAGACGTGTATACCAATGTTCTGCTGCATGTTTTTGAGATGGTCCGCCCCCCTGGCACATGATATTCCGGCTTGTAAGCGTGGGATTCGGGAAGCGAGGGGTGAGAATCTCCCGTCGCTCTCCGGTCCCGGCTGCACATAGACCGCCACCACCTTAGACTTTATCTCTAATCCCCAATACCTCCCTCACGAAACCTTCTCTCACGATGCATTTCATCTCAACGTCGTTTCTTTATGAGTGAGCTTTTTCTCCCGAAATTCTTCTCCGGTCGCATGACAAATGTGCTGAACTCGATTGGTTGTGCACAGTCACTCATGGGCACACGTTGTAATTGGGATGTGGCACAAGTACCCACACCCGCATTGTTCTCATGTCCTGGCAATTGATACGGTCGACCGGTCTGTTGACCCGAAGACTGGGATCATCCGGACGGAGCGGATTATTGGGTGTAAGCAGAAGGCACCGATGTGGATCGTCAAGGTGAGGTTCACGCGGTCTCATCCGAAGCTGCTTATTCATGTCTCTTGTTCTAGCTCTTTGGCGGTTCAGAAGACGCTTTCGTGAGAGAAATTTCGTTCATCGACCCGGCAACGCAAACAGCTTCCGTCACCTCGGTCAACCTGTCGCTATCACAATTCGCAACATGTCTGGAGCGGATACAGTACACCCCGTCCCATGACGGGCGAACGACATTTGCTCAATCTGCCGAGATACAAACACGGATGAACATGTGGCGGACGGCGGCGGACAAGCTGGAAAACTTCCTTGCCGAGCGTTTCAAGCAGAACGCTCACCTGGGTAGGGCGGCGTTGACGGATGTGCTGAGTACGATGTGGGAAGCGAAGCAGCAGCAGGTGGCTATGACATAGAACGGCCGGTCCTTTCCGTTTCTTTTTTTAGGAGTGTCACCCCCTCACCCCTTCCTCGAGGTATTATGGATAGAGATAGACTTTTTGGTGGTTGTTTGAATTTTTTTTCAGAGGTAGAATGGTTTCTACCGATAAACTAGCTTACTCCCCGTTACTTTACAAAAGGCGTAGACTTTACTTTGCGGATTGGTCTGTCAAATGCCACCCACCATCGTTTTACCATTAGTCCATCCAGTTCGATGCCCAAATAAGGAAAGTCTGTCTGGCTGAGTCTTTGTCGAGCTGCGACCTCGAAATTCGACACAAGTTCTGGTAGGGTCACCACTCTGCTCCTCGTTCACTGACGGTATATAACTACCGTCTCGTAACGACTCCGCACACGAGGAGTGAGGAGGCTCCTCGCTGGTTTCTCCTCCATCTCTCCGCTTATCCGCAATCCATCTGCACGTCATAACTGCACGCAATGGACGATCTGGTCCAGCACGTTGTACGCGAATTATCATTTGAAGGGGATCTGGGTGAGTAGTTTGTTCTCCATCTTATCGGTATCGGTGACCGCCCCGGACCTCGCGATTTCCCCATCATGTGCGGTCGTAGGGGTTCGACTCTCGTTGTCGCCTTTCTATTTTTCTGATTTAACCGGCGATACCTCTGATTTTACTCAACTCCTCGGGGAATCTTAGGATGTGACATTACCCGCCTCGGGACTCGCATCAACGCCTTTTACCAAACGACCGCTGGTCAGGGGATCGACGAATCGTTCTTTGCGTTCGCGTGGTCGATTACTCTCCAGCAACCGAGCGTTTATATTGGGACGTTGCCTCCCGGTGATCATTCCGAGGTGTATGTGGCGCCTCCACCACGCGGAAGCAAGAAAGACCCCAGTAAGACTCGGGAGACCACCAATGCCGACCAGGTTGTTTCTCTCAAACCCGTGCAGGACGGTAAATCTCAGACGCTGGAGCAACTGAAACAGACGTATGGGGAACGACTGAGACTTGCCGTGGATAGCGAAGTCTCGAGGGCTACCCTCGCCGGTCCTCATGCGAGAGTATGTCCAGAAGATTTTGTTCCGGTGTATACCGTTAACATATTCGTAGTCCACAACGCTGTCCCCGATGGTTTACACGGTTCTGCAACTCATAGCACGCGCTAGGGAGACCGGAATCAGTGCGGTAGAACTAAGCAGCAAGACTGGCTATGATTCCAAGAATTGCGCCTACTTGATCAAACAGCTCCAGGACATGGACCTTGTGTACGGTCAATTTTCCTGTCGGGGATTTTCCACCTACTGATTTACCACAGGGTTAAACTGGTCCGGGCAGGTGTCGGAGGGAACTTTTGTGTTCTCAAACACTTCTATGATACCAGTCCTATGTGGAGGGTGATCCGCGAGGAAGGCGACAAACAGAAGGACTCTATCGTCATCAAGCCGAGAGAGCAGATAGTCGAAACCAAAGAGTCCACCAAATTTGGACCTATTGACGCGTTCCACCTCGCAGACCTTAACTTACTTCGCGGTCGGATTACCAAACTTCTTCTGGACTCCCCCGATCACACGCACGTAACTAAAGATCTGGTCATAACCCTCGTGAGTCCCCCGAATTTTGCCTGTACACATCAGATTCATAAAACCAAAGGGATTCGAAAACCCGACCAAAACGGAACGTCGTTTCTTCAGCACACGGTTGAATGAACTCATCAACCTTGGTGTGATCGAGAAAGTAACCCTCACAAATTCGTCAACCGGGAAAACATCTACGCAATGCATTCGTCTCGTCAAGACCGATATCGAGGACAGTCTAGAAGCGGAGGGAGAAACGGGACCTGCCCAGGCTGGCCCTAGTGTGCAACCGGACCCAATTCAAGGTATGACGTATAGAAGTCATGAGCAAAATGTCCCCCGCGATCTGACTGGGACCAGATGAGCGATTCCTAAGGGGTAACAGGACAATCCAATGGCAGATCCTCGAAGCACTCGACCAAGCTGGCCCCAAGGGAATTGCCCGTACCGTAATTGCATTCTTCCACGATACTGAAGGTCGAACTAAACCAAGGGTTATAGGAAATTTCGGACCTGATGGACGGATTCGACCCTCGTATCGTGGAACATGTGCTGCAAGGGTACGAGAAGACCCGTCCCAACCCGAATATGCTCGATTTCGGGGTTACGGTAATGGACGAGACTTACGGTCGGGAGCGTCGACATCGTTGGTTCACTTACAGGGGGTACAAAGCACTCCTCAGCCAGGAAAACATCAATGAAGCCGAATATGACCCGCCTGTCGACCTGACAAACACAGGGGGGTTCACCGACATTTCACCAGAATTGTTTTACGATACGCAAGATCAATTGCACCGACATCAAGACACGGAAGCTAGAGAAGAAACGACGAAGAAGCGCAAACCACCGAAAAACCCCATTCTCCCTGATGGGACTGTAAAACGGGGTCGACCAAGGAAAAACCAGCCCGGAACAAGCAAACGCAAGAGGGAGGATGTTGCTGGAGGCGATGGCGAAGATAACCAAGTCCGGCCTTCAAAGCGGGCAAAGACTGTACCGGCTGGAGGGAACGTTCTCATCGACGCCGGCCAAGGTACCCCTGCCGCGGAACCTACCCCAAGAAAACGCGGGCGTCCTCCGAAGCGGAAACCGGAAGGCGAGCCTCCCGCCACACCTACTCCAAGGAAGCGGGGTCGACCGCCAAAAAAACCCATACCAGTGGTCGCTGAGGAACAAGAGACCCAAGATGGCGGAGAGCATACCCTGCCAACCATCGACCCTCCGATCCCCGTTCAGGAAGCTCTCCCAGGAATTGCTGACGATATAGATGGATTGCCGGTACTGTCGTATCCTGAAGTTTCGGAGCAGCAAGTCCAACGAGGAGATCCTCCCGAAGCTGACACCCTTCGACCCGGTGATCCGGGACCAACCCCACCACCCACACTGGAATTACCCACTGCCGAACCTCGAGAACCTGTGCAGAGTCAACAGGATGCCAATGGGGTGTGTCACTCGTTAAGTATCGCGAAAATTACCGTTTATTTACAATTTCATCAGGACTTGACAAGCGTTGCTGTTGAATCGCCCACGACAAAGCCCTCTCAAGGATCGAGAAAACCCAATATGTCTCATGCGCGTCGGGACAATGAATTCTATCGGGTTATCCAAGAGTTTGGAGGAATCACTATCATCAACGTGAAGGATTTTGCCGATGCTCACGTTTCCCTCCTTGGGACGCTGGCCGAGGCTCGAGAGCCGGCAAGCGCGCCTCCAGGAACTCGGGTGGATCGGAGGACGATCGAAACTACGCTTTCAAACCTCGAGAAGGATGGTAGGGCCAAAATCCTCAAGACAACCTTCGTCACACCCATATTCACGACCCGGAAAGTCACCATTGCTTACCTTTCTCATCTTGAAGAGGAGAAGGTACAGGCATTCATGTCTACGCTGAATCAAGGGAACCCCGGTCGAACGACGCCCCGTGTGCCGAAGAAGTCAACGCAACCTGGGGATTCATCCCCCCAACAAACTCGCAACACTCGTTCAGTGACTAAGTCCATGGACGCAGTCGACTCTCAGGATGCTACTATCAGGGAAAGTATCATCGCAGATTCTCATGGCAACGCTGTTTCTCAGATGTATGGATTTACTGTTGGCAAGATTGCGAGGGCCAGGAAGTTGCACCTTCTCGCTCTCCGGGCCTTCGAGCCAGGGGACGAGAACTCGCCGAATGTCGTCTCGAGGGACACAAGGATTCTTCATCTCGACTACTTTTTGCGAGACATCGCGATCGCGGAATATTGTTCGCTGTTCTCCGTTCGCTCACCCATCGAAGGACTGGATGCTCTTGTGCACCCAGAGAACGGTTCTTCTCCCGCGTTATGGGACGTCCCGGAAAACCTTCTTTCGGCTCTCGGACTCGGAGCTTCTAGGAGTCGCAATCGGTTGATGGAGCTCCTTTCTATTCTTGAAGACCTCAGAATCTTCACTCCATTACAACAGTCACAGTCCGAAAC
>Ga0307515_10019590_pt1 | contig 12159 bp, 11 predicted proteins | sample 17_EM_MG_FD_194513 | JGI IMG/M metagenome (GOLD analysis project Ga0307515, IMG submission 194513) | Populus trichocarpa ectomycorrhiza microbial communities from riparian zone in the Pacific Northwest, United States - 17_EM | ecosystem: Host-associated > Plants > Roots > Unclassified | place...
TCTTCATTTATTTATAGAAAATTTCTTCTATATTAAAAAAAAAACAAAAAAAAACAAAAAAAAGCTGTTGGCCAACGGCTATAAAAATAGCCGTTGGCCAACAGCTATCATTTTGGCCATTTCTACAGTTAAATGTAGAAATGGCTGTTAAGGAAACAAATAGCCATTTTGGCTATTTGTTTAGCTCCTCCGTTGGAATGCAAACAGTGAAGAAATAAAAGGCAAAGGACATTTGGCTTCTCATTTAGCTGCTCGGTTGGAGCTGCTCGGTTGGAGCTGCTCTTACAAAACAACAGGCACATGGATCCAAGACAAGCCCACATGCTTGGTCTAATATATATATATATATTTTCTTTTTATAAGGCTTCATGCCCCTTTTTCTAAGAAAATAGCAAACCTAGTAGGATTCGAACCGTGACCTTTAGGCACCGACTCACACACTAACTAACTTAGTTAAAGAAACAATATGTTATCAAATCATCAAAAAAAAATATTAATTTAGTTTTTTATTTATATAAACAATTAAATTGTCAAATGATTGGCTAACATAACTAAGGTAATTTTTCCTTGTAAAGGATTCGATAAGAGTGATGCTTATCTATCCTTAAGTATATCCAACACTTTACTCAAATTTATGAAACTAGTATATATTTTAGGATTTTTTGTTTCATTAAAAACTAAATGAAGACTCCATTTTTCATATCCTTCCTTTTAGTTTTAAAGGTCTTGTATTCATGTCAGGTGTGATATGTGAGAGCATTTAAAATAGAAAAAAATCTCAACACATAAAATCATTTTAATATAACTTGGGATAATAATAAAAAAACACACTATTAATGTATAAATGTATAGTGAATGACCAACTATTTTTAGTTTTGTTTGCAATGCAATTAGAAAAACAAAGAGAGTTAATTATAACTTGGTTCTATAGTTTAGAAAAATTAATCCTCATTGTTTCAGAAAATATATAACTAATCTTATATTGTTAAACTTATTTATAAATAAATAATTTTTATCCATTATATATTTTTCTTTAATTTATTTTGATTTTTTTTATATTAAGAAATAGAAAAGGTAAAAAAAAACGAGTAGATATGATGGAAAGATGGACAAGAAAAATAATTTTAAAAAATAAAATATTACTATATTAAATGTGATCAATACTGGTTAAAAGACTATTTAATTATTTTTTATATTACAAGGATTAATTAATTTATCTTATTATAATCAACTCAATCACAAAGCTTAATTCTATTTTTTTATATAATAAGAACTATTCTCAAACCAATTTATTCTCAATTGATATTAAATTAAATTCTTAAAACATTTTAAAAGCATATTTAAGAATTCTTATAGAATGAGAAAGGAGGGGAATTATGGAAAGGAAAGGGAAACAAAGTTAAGGAAGGGAAAAATAGAATTAAAAAAAAAGGATTTAAGGGAGGTTTAAATCGAGGGATTTATGGTTGTTGTTGCCAGTAATGGAATATAGAGAAAAGACTTAAGAATTAAAAGTAGGGATTATAGTATTAAAAATGAGATTTTAAAGAATGTTTGGAGGGGATTTAAAATTAAATCGTCAATTACAAGTTTTTTTTTTTTATGATGGAGTGATTGTTGAGTTTGTTGTCGGTGGTGTGAAGAGATAATTGGATGATAATGGTGATGTTTGGACAATGAATTGGTGGTTTGCTACCCGGGCAATTGGTTGTGTTGGTTGGCGGATAAAATAAAGGCTCCTATGGTTAGATATCGTAATGAGTGAAGATGAAAAGAGGTTAAAAAGCTACACCAAAAAATTTATTAGAAGTTCGAGTTGGGTTTATTACAAGATTAAGGACAAATAAGTTAAAAGATGTATTCAATGATCTTATTCAGAGTATTTAGACCACTGTAAATTTCAAAAAAACTACAAATTCAACAAGTGATTATTAGACTTTAATCAATCTAACTTATGTACAAGAGAGGACATGAGCTTAATTATTTCAAAATGGTGGGCTAATTAATTTTCGGCATTAGAGGTGGCTTTGGGCTTATTAATTTTATTTTATTTTTAGTTTTTTAGTTTAACGTGGGTGTCCGGGCCAGCTTGCGCGCACCTCGATTAATCCCACGGGCCCTGAAGTTAACGACCATGTAAGTCTCCAGTGGCCATCATAAGAGCAACCACAGGGCTCGAACCTGAGACCACAGAGGGAGCAAACCTCTTGGTCCCAAGCTCTTACCACTGGGCCACTATTTTTTCTTATACACAAGTTTACTCTAACAAGTATAATTTTTTATCTAACCATTGGATCAAACTAAAATCTTATCAAGAGTTTTTGGAGGTCTTGTTCTATATTGGTTTAAAATTTCAGGGCAATTGGATATTAGAAAAGCCTTACGATAAGGTTCATAAGCTATTGTGCAAAAATTGTATTAGTTTTCTAATTGATTTAAGATTCTTTTTTTATATATTTTATCTAAAAATCTTTTATTATTTTCCAGTATTATTTGTGATGTTTTCACCTATTATAAATAGGATTAATTAGCTTGTATTTAGGGGTTTTTTTAGACATGCTTTGATTTCAACAATTATTATCGTGTGAATGAGATTTCACTCATGTCTTTTTGTTCTTCATTGAACTACTCTAACTTATAAAAGAATTAACCATGCTTCATGATATTTTTTATACTTTTTAGTGCCTCGATACAGGTTATCGTTGTGTCAAGCTCAATCACAAACCTGAATTTAGCTTTTTTGAAAAAGGTTGATTTGACTGTAGGTTTTTGGATATTTATATCCACGAGGTTCGTATAAATTGATATCAGAGTAAGGCTCTAAATGAGGTTATATCCCTCTTATCTTTAAGTTTTTGCATACTCTATTGTTGTCGAGTTCTTTATCTTCTCTAAAAATTAGTTATGGCATTAAGTTAAAAAAAAATTATTTGCGATATTGATTAAATAAAGTCTTATAAAAAAAGAACAAAGAAAAATCACAAGAAAAGAAATTTCTAGGGTTTGTCATAAATCTTGATTCAATAAACATAGAATTCAACTGATTGTTTTAAATCTAAAAAAAAATCTTGATTCTTGGAGATAAATCTTGATTTGGGATGTTTTAGGTTTACTTGGTTAAGTTTTCTTAAAAAATACAAAAACAAATTAAGTAGCTATTGCATCATTGCAACATTATATATAGTACATGTGTTTGTGTTATTTTGAGTCGTTTAAATCTTATTCCATTAGTTTCTTAATTTTCATATTTTTTTTTCATGTCTTTATATCATTTATATTCGGATAAATTTGTATCGATATTTGCAATCTTATATTCATAGTTTTGTATTGATAGTTTTCAATCTGCATTGCTTCTTGAGTCTTTACATTATTTGATTGTGCCATTAAGATATTAATCTTTGAGTTTATTGACTATGCTATTATTTGGTGGGATCAACTTGTCTTAGAAATGACAATGAATGAAGAGAGACCCATAGAGATATGAGATGAGATGAAAGTAGCTATGAGAAAAAAGGTTCGTTCCTAGTTATTATTATACAAAACTATATCAACAATTATAATTTTTTATCTTAGGGTTCTATGAGTATAAAGGGTTGCCACAAGAAAATAAAGATTGTCATAATTAGAGGTAATATTATGGAGGATAGAAAAGCTATAATGGCAAGGTTCTTGAATGGATTGAATAAATAGATAGCTAATGTGATTGAGTTGCATCACTATATTAAGCTTGAATATAGGGTTCATATGGCTGCCAAAATAGATAGGTAGTTAAAGTGAAAGGGTAGTACATATTAATGAGGTAATTCAAGTTTTTTTTAGCTTAGAAGCCAAATTATAGGGGAGAGAGGTTGCCACATCAATGCGAAATACTATGGGTAACAAATTCGAATCATTTAAAGCTTGCAAAAAAGATTCGGCTACTGAAGCAAAAGGTAAAGTTTGAGATCTCATCTAATTTTAACCGTGATATTTAGTGTTTTAAGTGTTTGGGGGAGTGAACATATAGCTCGACAATGTCTAAAAAAGGACTATGGTTGTGAGGGAGCATAAAGAGATTGAATCTGAAAGTAACAAATCTGAAGATGATAAGATGTTAGCACTTAAGAACTATAGTGATGTTGAATATCTAATTAATAGAGAGGTTTTGGTGATTAGGAGATCACTTAATGTTCAAATTAAGAAAGATGATGTGAACGAAAAAAAAAGAGAACATATTTCAATCTAGATGCCATATAAATAATAAGGTATGTTTATGATTATTGATAGTGAGAGTTGTGTTAATGTCGCTAGTACTATACTTGTTAGAAAATTGAATCTAAACACTATTAAACATGAAAGGCCTTATAGAATTTAATGGTTGAATGATCATGGAGAAGTAAGAGTTGCTAAATAGGTTTAGGTTTTTTTTTTGTTTGGAAAAGATAAGGATAAAGTTTTATGTAATGTTGCGTCTATGCATGATACTCATTTATTGTTGGGGAGACCTTGGTAATTTGATACAAAAGCCAAGCATGATGAGTTTAAGAAAATGTATTCTCTTAAAAAGGATGAGAAGATATTCACACTTATACCATTGTCTCCTGGACAAATGTATGAATACTAATTGAAATTGAAAGGAGAAAGTGAAGCCGAAGAAAAAGATCAACCATGTAAGGACATGAGGAAGAGTGAAAATAAAGTGAGCTAATAGAGAAGAAGATTAGATTTGGCCAAAATAGGAAGCAATAGGGATTCAATCAAAAGATGAGAGAAGAAAGGAAGGGTAAGAAAAGAAGAGAGTGTGGAAAAGAATATATTATTTTTTATATAAAGAGGAGTGAGATTAAAATGTTTATTTTTCTGACATGCCTATGATCTTACTTGTGTATAAGGAGATATATGTTAACACTAATGATCTTAATCATTGTAATACTAGTGTTTGTGTTTTTTATTACAAGATTTTAAAGATATCTTTCCTAATTAGATTCCTAGTGAGTTGCCCTATCAGAGGAATTGAATACCAAATTGATCTTGTACTTATAACATCTATACCTAATCGGCTAATCTATAGAAGTAATCCCGATGAGACAAAGGAACTTCAAAGAAAAGTGAAAGAATTAATGACAAAAAGATACATAAGAGAAAACAAGAGTCTATATGTAGTTTCAGTGCTGTTAGTACTGAAAAATGATAGGACTTGGAAGATATGTATTGAATGTCGTGTCATCAACAATATTACTAACAAAAAATCAATAGTTTATTTTAATGAAAAACTCAATGACACAACATTGAATTATCTTACTTATAAGAAAGAACTTTACACTTTGATAAGAACTTTAGAAACTTGACAACATTACTTATGGCCTAAGAAGTTCATGATCCATGTCACATCTCAATGGATGTCGACCGGGACTAAATAACTATCGTGGAAAATTACAATTGCCACCTAGTAATTAGAGGAAGCTAGAGATCCTAAAATATGCATTGGTTACAAATATTCAAGTAAGAAATTAGTTATACTTAAGAGAAGACAACTTACCCTTACAACATCTTTTTTACTAAACGTTACTTTTATTATGTATTTTCTCTAGATTTATCTTCTTGATTGTTCTTAATTATTCTAATTATATTCAACTTATTCTTAATTTTAATTCATGCTTATTTCATGAAAAATTTGACGTCGGTCTCTAAAAATAGAAGACTCGTCAGTTGGTTATTCGCAAAAGCTAAATCTTGATATCGGTCCCTTTTAAAAGGAGACTTGTCGTTTTGGTTATTTACAAAAAAAAAAAAAAATTTATCATTGGTCTCCAAAACAAATAGACTTGTCTTTTTTGATATCGGTCCTTAATAAAGGCAAGATGTGTCAATTAAGTTATTTCTAAAATAAACATCGGACCCATGAAGATGATATGAATAGTGTTTTCACAACGCAAATTATAATTAATTAAAAGTTTATGTGAATAAATTGAAGTGCTTTTATTATCCCCTAAGGTCACAAGAAGATTTTTCTTACAAGGAAGCGAAGCCTGCAGACCGAGGCACATGGGAGACAAAGCAAGCAAGTTTTTCTCAAAAAGATTATTATTATTATTATTTTGCCCTGGAGAAACAAACTGCATGCTCAAAATTGCAAAGATTTTATTCTTTTTCCGTAAATATACAACCTCTCTTTTCATGATTTGCCATGCATGCATACAGAACTTTATTTTTGAAAAGAAGAAGAAGAAGAAGAAGATGCATTCTGCCTGTTGGCAGCGCCCGGTAGCGTGGAATTCCTCCAACTAGAATACGAAAACCGACATGAGACAATAATTTAGCTTGAGATGGTCAACTCCATCGGTATATACAGACACGCTACCTCACTAATAACTGATCAATACCCCCTTCTGGCAAAGTGGCATGTGCTTCTCCTTTCCATAAATGTATACTACTATCGCGGGAGAGCTGGCTGCTGCAGTCTCTCTGAATCCATGTGCATTTACATTGCAAAAATGCCGTTTCAACCATTCCATTTTTCATATTTCTAACCCTAGTCGACAAACTTCTTCTATAGTGGTTAGGATTGAATAAAAAAATTAACAAACTGATTAAAATGAAAAAATAAAAAAAATAACTGAGAAAACAGAATCATGAATAAAACCGATTAGAATATTTTAAAAAAAATTAGGTTCGGTTCGGTTTCAGTTTCATAAGCATGAAATCAAAAAACTGAATCGAACCGGTTTAGTTAAGAAACAAACCAAACCAAACCGAATCGAACTGAAAAACTGAACAGAACCGAAAAGAACCCATTAAAAAGTTCAAAAAAAGCCCAAAAAACAATATAATTTTCAGTTTTTAATATAAAATAGTCAAACTGAATCGAATAGAATCAAACCGAACTGAAACTAGTCGGTTGGGTTTCAATTTTTAATTTAAAATAACCAAACCGAACCGAAATCGGTCGGTTGGAACTGATTTCAGCTCGGTTTCGGTTTCGATTTTTTTATATTTTATAAAATTTTGGTTTGGTTGTTTTTATAGGTAAAAACCAAACCAAACCGAAAATAATTATCTCTAATAGCCGTGTATGTAAACATTTTAAAAATATAAAAATATTATTTTTATATATTTTTAAATAAAAAATATTTAAAAAAACAATACTGTGGTCGGTGGTGCCTTAAATTAGTAGCATTTATTGGTGTTGATAAGTAAAGAAAGTTTGGTTGGACTGCTAGTTTTGGTTATTGCAGGTCTTCCAGAATGCAAACTAATTTTTTTGTTATTAGTCGATCTTCGAGGAAATTGTAGGAGATGGTTAGCTGTGAAAGGAAAATGCAATTTTTGTACTAGCAGACGAGCTCCATATGTCCCAAAACTAATGTCTAGGCCTGTTGCTCAAGCAAGAGTCCCCCATTTCGTGTCGCTTATGCCTTCTTCGAATTTCCATGAACTCAATATAACTTAGTTTTTGGTAAGTTATTCAATTAAAATGGCTAAATGGTTTTCATATGCACTGACATCACATGTAGCCGACTAGCTTTTGATTTCTTTCTCTTCCTATTATAACCCAAGAGGCAAGTGTGTCGTTCAATAAAATTTATTTATTTATTTATAACTTTTTAAATTTAAATTTCGAGATGAGATTGAAAAGACCTAGCCATAATTAGTCGACTTTGCATAATTTTATTATTAATTCTGTACGAAGTTTAATAAGAATCATCCAACTGGAAAATTTAAATTGCTAAATGAGGGCATGACTTCTACATCATATCATAACAATGAAAATTGTTTTGTTTTTTTATATCTATTTTCAATTAAAAAACACTTTTTTAAAAAAATACTTACCACATTACTAAACACATATTAAATAGTTAATACTTTGACAAACCAAAAATAAAGAGAAAACACCTATACTGTTTGGATTTTTTTTTACCAAACTAGCACAATCTAGTAAAACATTTCAGGTTATAAAACCGAATAGAAAAGTAATTGGAAAATAGCATATTTTAACTCAACCGCTAATGAGAATCGTGGTTTTATTAGTAAATTGCTATTAAGAGTAGCGATTATATTAAACAACCGCTATTGTTAACAGTGTTTGTATTAAACAACCGCTAATGACAATAACAGTTCTTTAATACACAAATGTTAATATGAATAGCAATTGTGTTATTCCAACACTATTTTAGCCTAATGTCAATCCTAAATTTGACATAAAACAAATCTTAAACCACTACAATTGAAGCCCAAAAAAATCATAAATTACCAAACCTCAAACCCATAATTAAGAGTGTGATATTTTAATATTATTTTTATTTGTTAATTATAATATCAAATTAACATGTGTTATTTTTAAACATTTTTTTATCAATTATTTTTAAAGATAATTGATAATGACAATAACAAAACATAACAATGTGCATTTTTTTAACCTGTAAAACAATTATTTGAAATTTTAAACAACTTGTTCACATGTTCACCTATTAATTAATGATTTTAAATCATGCTTATCTAAAACAAGAATGAAAATGCATAACATGTAAGACAACATTAAAATCAACATGATAATTATCTAAAACAATATTACAAAAGTAATGATAATAAAAATAACTCTAAACCAAAAAAATAACACAACATAATAATACATTCGAGCTTATTTATGTCTTCTGCGACGATAAGTGGATGGGTTGTCTTCACCAACAACATGACTTCCACCTGTCTGTGTGGTCTCATCCTTTGAGACAACATCATCTAGGCTCAACGTCTCTTCTAACATGTCAAGTGTAGTATGACATGTCTCGAACCAAGATTATGCATAATAACGAGCAAGTCAATCATCATCATTGAGATTATGAAGATCAGCTGTAGCACATTGACCATCATGTAACAATTGTCAAACCTAATATGAAGCAAATAGAAATTATTAATCCATAAATAAAATGCAACAGTTTTGTCCAAGTCTATAAAAAGTAATAAATACTTACAACATTTTGAATCTAACGTGCATATGGCTCAAACTCCATCTTCTCGCGTGGAGGAACCTGCGCTGAGTATGGTGTAATGATTCAGCGTGTTATACTCAGGTACCATTCCATGTATTCCTCCTCGGAGATTACAAGATGTACCTTTCTAAAAATAAAATTTCTCCTTGCATCCCACATTGATATATATTAAAGATAGTGGATCTTTCAATTATAATTAGTGTGCCTGTTCGAATAACTAATGGAATGCAACTGATCACTCATATTTATGCTAGATGTGTTACTTAAAGCCAAATTTTCATATTACACGGTCTGAGAAATGATTCTCAACAAGCTTAAAAAATATGAGGGGCATAACTAATGTCCATAAGTCCATGACCAACGTGCATATAATAGAAGCAACTACTATATCATCTTTTGAATAAGAATTCCACATAATCTATTGAAACATCAACAATACAATTATTTTTCATAATTTACCAACATCAACTTATGCAATTATTTCTAATCATTTACCAACAACATAAAATTTCTACATCATCAACGCAAGCAATTATTTCTCATCATTTACCAATATCAACGCAAATAATTATTTCCCAATATTTTTTAATATAAAAAATTGCAACATCAACACAATCAATTATTTATCATTATTTACCAACATCAACACAAACAATTATTTCTCAATATTTTTCAATATAAAAAAATTTCAACATCATCAATGCAAATAATTATTTATCATCACTTACCAACATCAAAACAAACATTCCCAACATTTTTCAATATAAAAAAATTCAACATCAATGTAAACAATTATTTCTCATAATTTACCGATATCAAAACAAACAATTATTTCCCAACATTTTTCAATTTAAAAGAATCTCAACATCAACACAAGCAATCATTTCTCATCATTTACCAACATTAACTCAAACAATTATTTCCTAATATTTTTCAATATAAAAAGTTTTCAACATCAACACAAGCAATTATTTCACAAAAGTTTTCAATATAAAAAACATTTCAACATCATCAACGTAAGCAATTATTTCACATCATATACCAACATTTACACAAACAATTATTTCCCAATATTTTTCAATAAAAAAAAATTTCAACATCAACGCAAGCAATTATTTCTCATCATTTACCGACATCAACGCATACAATTATTTCCCAACATTTTTAATATAAAAGAATCTCAATATCAATGCAAGAAATTATTTCTCATCATTTACCAACATCAACACAAACAATTATTTCCCAAATTTTTAAATATAAATTTTTTTAACATCAATGCAAGAAATTATTTCTCAATATTTTTCAATATAAAAAAATTTCAACATCAACGCAAACAATTAATTCTCATCATTTACCAACATCAACACAAGCATTATTTTTCAATATTACTTCTCAATATTTTTCAACATTAAAATCTTTATCTCATCATTTTATTTAACATTGACATTGCAATTTATTTTAACGTACCTAATTTGACTATTGTCTTTCTAACTCGCTACAATAAAATGACAAAACATGGGTTGGATTATTTTCAAAATATCTACTCCCACACAATCTGTTAATAAATATGCAATGAACTTATTAAACAAAGTTTCCATAAAAAAAATATTCTTAATCTAAATAAAATCATTTGTATTATCAATAACATATTACTTGTATTTTAATGAAAGTTGTAGCTCAATCTCCAAAACCTGAATAGACATAATAGGTTTAGATTCAATTTGAGGCCTCGTTACATCATCATCATCATCATCTAACATATGTCACCCTCATCTTCATTATCACTACATCCAGAGTAGTTATACTTACATTGATCACAATATGAAGTTTTATCCTATTTTTATTACAAATTCTTATAACCTTAATTATCTTCTAATGTTCTAGACGTATTGACACCAGTTGAATGTGATAATTGTTTAAATGGATGAACAAATATAGGTATATATACATTAGAATCTTCATGCTCCATATTATATGAGATACTAAGTTTAGGTTGACTACTTACATCCAACTCCATCATGTTCATTCCACTTTGGCGGTACAATTTCATTATATTTTTAAAATTCACATCACATGTAATCAGTATTGGAAAATATTGATGTTCTTTAACAAGACACCTCCAAGTGATATATATTTCAACATCATTATAGTTCATTCAAATTTTTTCACATATAACTTTTTTGGTATCTTCAAATGACATGCCTGTAGTAGCATTCAAGAACACAATACTTTCATCAATATAAGTGATATTATTATTCGTATCAGAAACAATAGTACTACCATAATGACACAACATAAAGAAGATTGAAGATATATTCTGTAAAGTAAGAACTCATTTAATCAAAAAGAAATTGTCTCACAATTCAACGCAAACCCTAATTGTTATTACTTTGACCTTAATAATATCATTGATAAATATCTAATTGCATCAATTAAAAACTAAATGATCTCAATTAAACAAAATACCTAATTACAAATTTGTCAAGTGAACTTCGTCGCTTCAGTGAATCACTTAAGCCCTGATTACCACAATTTTTACCAAATCCAACACATACTATAGTTGCTATTATTTCAACAATAACTTTATTAATAATATCAATTGATTACAAATCTATCTAATTGCATTAATTAAAACAAAATTTATTTAGATTGAAGCAATATTATTAAATATGGCAAGTAACTCAACAATCCATTTAAACTTTAATTTCTCTAATTCAATGCTAATTCCATAAATAACATTAGTTGTATTAAAAACACATAATTACAACATTCAAAACTCAAAATTTACTTAACATCAATAAAATACATAATTATTAGACACAACACAAGTATTTATAAATCAAAATTCAAAATTTATCAATTCAATAACAAAAACTCAATACAATTGTTTTGCCTTGACTTTTTGATGTTTAGGTGGCGGCTCAACCAATTATGATGGCGGGGAGCTGTCAATGAAAGCTTGACCTGGAATTTGCAATATAAAATAGTAGAAAGACTTGTAGAGACATGGGGAAGATAATTCTGGTGTTTGATGGAGAATTAATGCTTGTTTTAAGCGATTTAAGACCGTACAATGTCTCTAGATCAGTTTTGATATGACTCTACATGGACTGAAAAAGCTGTCTACTCAGTCAATAGTTCTCTTGATAGATTGTTCTTATCATGTTGCAATGAAGTTTTGTTGGCGTGTCAA
>Ga0307515_10019591_pt1 | contig 12159 bp, 12 predicted proteins | sample 17_EM_MG_FD_194513 | JGI IMG/M metagenome (GOLD analysis project Ga0307515, IMG submission 194513) | Populus trichocarpa ectomycorrhiza microbial communities from riparian zone in the Pacific Northwest, United States - 17_EM | ecosystem: Host-associated > Plants > Roots > Unclassified | place...
TTTTTCTAATGGATTTTTGTTGCAGTGAAGGAACCGATAAGTGGGTTTCTCTGGGGGGGAATTCAAATTAGGGGTATCAATAAGACAATATGGTGTGTTCGATGTATTGCAATTATAAGCCAATATTGTGTTTTATTTTACTTGTTTAGTAGCTAGTAGAGCCACGTGTGTTAGGAAAAAATACTAGAATGTTAAAGAATGGAAAGGTTGTTATATATATCATTTTGTTTCAATAGAACCTGTCGCACCCGACATCGCGGCGGCCCACAAATAATTCTCTTGAATTACAGAAAAAAAACAGATTTCTTGCATCTGGTTCTTTTAAGGGAAAATGTCTTGTTTTAGGAGTCGTCACCTAGTATTATGGTCACTAGGAACCCTAACTGGTCAACAGAGATTCTATAGTTCGGGACTGGTTACGTAAAAGGGAAGATATTATCACCCCTTAAACGTTCTGCCTAAGGTAAACTGCATTGCTGTTTTTGTCTTAAATTGCTAAATCTTTATTGGTTTATGTTCTGATGATTTATTCACAATATTCCTGACTCTGGCGTCAGTAAATATTCAACTACGGATAATTCCAACTCTGGCGTTGGTAACTATTGCGTAGCTATAAAATAAATTCAGATTAATATTTTTTTTTATTCCTGACTCTAACGCTAGTGAATAAACAAATAAACTAAATTTACGCATTCACATATTTTTCTATTTTTTATGTAGTTAAATAAAAAAAACAAAGAAAATAATTAAATCAGTGTTTTTATTCCTGACTCTGGCGTCAGTAAATAAATAAATAAAAATAAATTTATTTTTTATACATGCACATATATTTTTTTTGCTAAATAAAAAAATATAACGAATAAAAATAATATAAACTTAAACCAGTATTTTATTCCCGACTCTGGCATTGGTGAATAAACCAGAAATTTATATTATTTTTAATCATGCATGCACATATTTTTTCTATTTTTCTATTTCTCCTATTTTTTTATATTTTTTATATTTTTTTTCTATTTTTGTATTATTTTTGGGGCTGGGTCCAGCTCAGCCCACATGGGCTGGGCTAGACCCAGCCAGCCCAGCCCAGCCCAGTCACTGGCCCAAGCCAGTGACCCGGCTGGGCCATACAAGGCACACGTGATCTAAATCACGCGTGCATGGCCCTTGTTACTGAATAAAAAAAAACAAACAGCGAGAATGAAGTAAAGAAAAGCGGGAGAAACAGAGCAGAAGACGTACCTGGTGTGTTTGCAGAGGGTTTGCGCAAGATTGCTGAAGGCGGTATTTCTGGTCCGAATTTTCTTTTACTCCTTCTGCTTGTCTTCCCCGTTGTATTCCCTTCCTGCGTCTCTGTTTCGGCTTAATTTTCTTCGTTTTGTGTTATGCTCTGTTTTTCAGAACACCGTCTCTCTCTCTCTTGGCTTGTTTCTAGTTTCGTGGTTTTAGGCCGGTACTGGTGAGGGAAAGGTTTACTTCTATTGTGGGGTTCTAAAAAAACTTAAAAATTTGGCTGGTATCTTTGTGTTTCTCTCTTCTGGTTTCGTTCGTCCTTCCTCTCTCTCCCACCCCGCTCCTCTTCGGTGCTGCTCGGTTTATATAGGGCTCGGCGGGTTGATAACGGGCAGTAGGCTAACGGTCGGCCACCATTAAGGCGCCCATAACTGAAGCCAACGGACGACGATTACTGTTGCAACGTTCCTCCCTCCATTACTGCGAAAACGGTCACTGGCTTAAAGGAGAAGAAGATGAACAACATCTTCAAAACGACGTCGTTCAGCCATTTTTCATTTTGATCCATGCAATTTTGAAAGTCTTGTAATTAAACCCCTGGTTTAAACTGTAATTGGCCCCCTGCATTTGCGCGCCTTTTTCAATGTAATCCTTGGATTTTAATTTTGCAATTTGGACCCCCAATTAACCCCAAACTTTGCTATTTCTTCAATTAAGTCGCTGATTTCATTAATTTAATTAAACCCAAAGTCCAATTAAGTCTAAAACTTATCGATTCTCTAATTAAACCCCTGATTGGATTAATTAAATTATTTTCAAGCTTAATTAAGTCTCAAAACTTATCAATTCTCCAATTAAACCCTTGATTTGATTAATTAGACAAGTAAAAAATTTAATTAAATCTTTAAGCTTCCAATCATGTTGCCATTAACCCAAATTTTAATTCATTCTTCATTTATTTCATTTTTATTTTTTTTTCATCATTATTATATATATATTTTTTCATCATTTTTTCTTTTTATCATAAAATTAAAATAAAAGGGTCAAAAATTGGGTAATGACAGAACCCATGCATAATTTAATATACAACTCATTCCAGTATTTTTAGAGATTCTCCTTCTCACTTTTCTCTTGCTTCTTTCCCTTTTCCCTTTTCGAGCCCTGTGCACCACTCATGTTTTCCCTTCATATATCGTCATCTTCTTCTTCATTTCATTTGTTATATGTTATATTTGAATCAAATAACCTACCGTCCAAGTCTATTGCTCCAAGTGGTATCAGAGCGGCATCTTCATATTTAAAAATGCCACATGAAACAAGATCCCAAGATGTCAGGAAGGTGGATGAGACCACCAATCCAGAGCATACCCAGACATATGATCAAATTCAACAACAACTTAATGATACCAAGGCTGATACTAATGCACGCTTTAGAGAGCTTAATGAAGTTATTGATGCCCTTATTTTTCATGTAAACTCAGCATTGCAAAAAACTCAACTCTCCACTAGTGAGTCCAGTCTACCCAAGGCATCTCAATACCCGGTTGTAAAGGACTCCTCTGCCAAACTCAATTGGGCCACTGAAGGTACGCCCTTTTATTATCAACTACGTAGACCAAAAGGAGAATTCCCTGTCTTTGAGGGAGAAGATGTCCTTAAATAGATTTATAAATGTAACCAGTATTTTGATGTTGAGGAGACTGCTGAGCATTCCAAGCTTAAACTGGCATCCTATTATCTAGATGGAATAGCTCTGTATTGGCATCAGAATTTTATGAAAAGCTTGGGGGGCAGGTTGTGTCATGGCCAGAGTATATAGAGGCCTTATGTTGCAGGTTTAGAGGGGGATAGGAACCCTTTAAAAGAACTTATTAAACTAAAGCAGAAAAACAACTTAGAAACCTACATCAAGGACTTCGATATCCTCTAGAATAGATCCAAAATTTCTGAGAAAAAAGCCTTGGTGTTTTTTGTATGAGGGTTGGACGTAGAGGTCAAGAATCTGATTAAGATGTTTGAACCAAAATCCTTAAAACAAGCATGTACCTTAGCTAGGTTGCATGATAACACCCTTACCCACCGATGTTATAGTTCTAATCCTAACAAACAGACCTATCATCCAACCATATATGCCTACCAAAATAAGACCTTCACCCCTCTCGGCTACAACAAAAGCCTACCAGGACTTCCTAATAATAATTATAAACCACTCCACACTGGTATCCTCCCAAACCCCCCACCTTATAACCCTAACAATGCTAATAGAACCACTAGACCCATCAGGAACAACGACTTGGATGAGAGAAGAGCTAAGGGCCTTTGTTTTTGGTGTGATGAAAAATTTATACCTGGGCACAAGTGCCAGAACAAGAAGCTTTACTCCTTGTGTGTTGTTGAAGAAGACGGGGAGGGTAGTGAGGAAGATGGAGTAACCAAAGTAGACCATAACACTCACAACCCACATATACCTCTTAACGCCTTAAGAGTGATTGGCCTAAATACTCTTAGAGTCACTAGCAGAGTAGAGAAACAACAATTGTTTATCCTTGTGGACTCTGGAAGCACACACAACTTCATCAACAATCAAGTAGCAGACATGTTGTGTTGTAAACTCACTAGTATTAAAGCTTTAATTGTGCAAGTAGTTGATGGTGAAACCATGACCTGCATTTCAGTGTGCAACAACTTCCAATGGTCAATGCAGGGAGTTGATTTTGCGGCTGATGTTTTTACCTTGGACCTAAAAAATTATGATATGATCTTAGGAATTCAATGACTAGCTAAATTGAAAACCATTGTCTGTAATTACGAAGAGATATGGATGGCATTTATATGGCAAGGCTAGGAAGTCTTTATCAAAAGGGATAACCCAGTATCAGTAGAGACTGTCAGATTTGAGCAACTCAATGGCTTGTTATACAACACTAGATTAGTTTCTAAAATTAATTTATGCTGCATATGCCTTATTGAGGATCAAGATCATGAGGGGCAACCAATATTCACCAGGTTATGACCCTATGTTACTAAGAATGTTGCTTTAGCAGTTTTGCAGAAAGAATACCAAGAAGTGTTTGAGGAACCTAAAAGCTTGCCACCACCTCGCAGCCATGAACACAATATACCTCTAAAAGAGGGCTCTAATCCAATCAACCTCAGGCCCTATAGACACTTGAGTATATAAAAGGATGTGGTGGAGAGAATGATTAAATAAATGTTAGAGTCGGGAACCATCCAACACATACATAGCCCTTTTGCTTCTTCAGTAGTCCTAATCAAGAAAAAAGATGGATCATAAAGGTTATGCATTGACTACAGAGCATTAAACAAGCTTACGGTGAAGGATGGATTCCATATTCCTCTAACAGACAAACTCCTAGAGGAGTTGGTTGGTGCCTCTATTTTTTCTAAGATAAACCTCAAATCTGGTTACCAACAGATCAGAATGTCTCCTAAGGATGTTTATAAGACTGTATTCAAGACTCACAATAGGCACTATGAATTCTTGGTCATGCTTTTTGGCTTGACTAATGCTCCAACCACATTCCAAAGCCTAATAAATGAGGTATTTCGGAGCCATTTATAAAAGTTTATCCTTGTGTTTTTTGATGATATTCTTATCTATAGTAACACCATGACAGAACAGTTGGGGCATTTAAGGACTATATTTGAGATACTAAAGACTAATTAGTTGTATGCCAAGGCCAGTAAATGTGTTTTCTGCAGTACCCAAGTTGAATACCTGGGTCATTTATCTATGCAGCAGGGGTGTCGACTGATCCATAAAAAATCAAGGTCATACTAGATTGGCCTATCCCAAGCAACATTAAACAACTGAGGGGATTTTTGGGCCTCACGGGATACTACAGGAGGTTTATAAAGGGTTATGACATCATATGCAAACCTTAACACAACTGCTGAAGAAGGACTCTTATATGTGGAACGAAGGGGCAACCACAACCTTCAATCAGCTCAAGAACATTATGACAAACCCCCTAGTGTTAGCATTATCGGACTTGGATAAACAATTTATTATAGAGACAGGTGCTAGCTGCAGAGGAATGAGAGTAGTTCTAATGTAGGAAGACCACCCAATTGCATTCATCAATAAATTACTTAGGGTCAAATAATAGACATTCTCCACCTATAAAAGGGAACTGCTAGCTATTCTGTTTGTTGTCACTAAACGGAGACACTACTTATGGGGTAGATATTTCATAATCCACACTAATCATATTAGTCTTAAATATTTGTTGGAACAGAAGGTGACTTACCCATCACAGCATGTATAGCTAGCCAAACTACTTGGCTTTGATTATAAGATCGAGTTTAAGAAGGGTAAGGATAATGTGGCTGCTGATGCACTATCCAGGGTGTCTTGCGGAGAATTAAGCACCCTAGCAGTTTCTACCATCTCTACTACACTTATGAAAGATATCAAGGAATCTTGGGTAAATGATAAAGTTGTGTAAACCCTCATCCAGGAATTAAGCATCACTCATGGGTCAATCAACTACTGTACAGAAAGGGTAAGGTCGTGGTTGGTTGTAATGTGCCTTTTCAGACTAAGATCATTTGCCTTATATCATGACTCAGTCGTAGGGGGGCACTTAGGAACTATTGTTACGACCAAAATGGTGGCTAGCTGTTTCAATTGGAAGGGGCAACAGAAAAACATCAGACAATACGTCAGGGAATGTTCCATTTATCAATAGAACAAATCAAAAAACACACGCATCCCAGGGTTACTACAACCACTTCCCATACCTAAAGCCCCATTTATTAATATTAGTATGATTTTATGCAGGGGTTGCCTAAGTCTGAAGGCAGGGAAGTTATTTGTGGTTATTAACAAATTTAGTAAGTACGCACTCTTCATGGCCATTCACCATCCCTATACTGCAAGTTTTATGGCAAGAGTCTTTCTCGACAACGTCTACAGACTGCATGGACTACCAGCTACCATTATTAGTGACAGGGATGTTGTTTTTCTAAGCCTTTTTTTGGAAGGAATTATTTGCTAGACAAGGGGTGAAACTGTGTTACTCCATTGCTTATCATCTACAATCGGACAGCCAGACGGAGGTGGTCAACAAGTGCCTTGAGAACTATTTGCATTGCATGGCAGGTACCTTTCCAACTCAGTGGGTTAAGTGGCTTCCATTTGCAGAATGGTGGTACAATATTAACTACCATACTGCTACAAAATCCACTCTATACGAAATCATTTACGGCTACCCTCCCCTTTTACACATTTCATATTTCCCAAGGGACTCACAAGTAGAGGCCATGGATGATTTTTTTTATCTAAGAGGGAACTTATGTTGCAAGCTGTCAAGAGGACTACAGGATGCACGACACAGAATAATTCAATTAGCAAACAAGCACATGAGTGAGAGATCATTTACAATATGAGATCTAGTCTACATCAAATTGCAACCATATAGACATAAAACACTAGCCTACAGACAATCTCAAAAATTGGCCTCAAAGTAATATGGTCCATATGAAGTTTTAGCAAGAATTGGTATCGTGGCATATAAGCTGAAGTTACCCGCCTCTACAACCATCCATCTTGTATTTCATGTGTCCTTGTTGAAGAAAAAAGTGGGAAATAGAAAGGTGCACACCATATTGCCAACTCTACCCTCTAAACCTCTTCTCCTCCCGCAAGCTATGCTAGATCGGTGAATGGTCAAGAAAAATCAACAAGCAGCCACCCAAATACTCATTCACTGGACGTGCTTAACACCTGCAGAAGCCACTTGGAAATTTGCTGATGAACTAGCTTTGTGATTTCCATAATTCAACTTTGAGGACAAGGTCCATTTAATGGAAGGGCAACTGTTGCAAGGAAGGAACTGATAAATGGGTTTCTCTGGGGGGGAATTCAAATTAGGGGTATCAATAAGACAATACGGTGTGTTCAGTGTATTGCAATTATAAGCCAATACTGTGTGTTTTATTTTACTTGTTTAGTAGCTAGTAAAGCCACACGTGTTAGGAAAAAATGCTAGAATGTTAAAGAATGAAAAGATTGTTATATATTGCATTTCTATTTCAACAGAATGCATACAGAATTTAATATACAACTCATTCTAGTATTTTCAGAGATTCTCCTTCTCACTCTTCTCTTGCTTCTTTCCCTTTTCCCTTTCCCACTCACATTTTCCCTTCATCTATATATCGTCATCTTTTTCTTCATTCATTTGTTATTTGTTATATTTGAATCAAATAACCCATTGTCCAAGTCTATTGCGCCAATTTTCCATTATTCGAGCGCCAACTTGCTTGTTTATGTATGTGTAGTTAATGAATTTCCAGATAAATTAATAATATATGAAAATGGTTTTGCTTTGGATCTGGTAGTCAATCTTTATGCTGCCAAATAAAAAAAAAATAAAACAATATGACCCCTCGAGTCAATTCTGGCATATATACCTTGAAAGGCGTTGGAGATCTTTCAGCCTCCATATTCTAGTAAATATTCTTGATTTTTAGCTAATCTAAGTGTTAGGGTTTCGAGGGAAAAGTAGCTTAATTGATTTAATAAAGGAGCAGGCAAGCCATTTGCCCGTTACAGCCATTTGGTGTGGCTTTGGCCCTGATTCTGATGCAGGTGAGCTAAGTTTTGCTGTTAAAACTCAACTCCATAGCTCATCAATATAATGCTTTATGATTGTCTTCCTTCGGATTTTACGTAGCTTGTTTCAAATTTGAATTATATATCATGAACTATGTGTTTTACTTATTAAAAGTATGCATATTTATAAAAATTATGCATATGATAGATGTATATGAAATAGTTTATGAAACATATAAAATAATATTGCTTATGTATCCTTACATATATAAATGAGTAATAACTTGATATTAAAAAGGAAAATGAATCAAAGAATTGAAAATTTTCAATTAATAATTTGTTTCAAAAATCAAACATGAGTTAATTTAAAGTAATTATAAGTGCATTACTAAAATAACATGTCGATTAACAAATAAAAATTGTTAATTTTGTTCAAAATACTAATAATATTTAAATAAATACTAATAATGATTTAATAAAAAATATTTATTTATTTATTATACTAAAAAATAATTTGTTGGGTTAAAATATATGTTATAATCTATATTTTAAATATTAGATAAAACATGAATATTATTGTCATTGCAGTACGTAGTTCTATCTTGTTTAATGTCTACCAAACACAAAATAGAATAAATTATCTAGTTTAGTACATTGTCCACTAAACATAAGATAGGATAATTACTTGTCCTATCTAGTCCAATATACCAAATACCATTTAAGGGTACAATTGAAGTTTTTTTTTTTTTAATTATAAATGAGCAAAATCTAAAAATTGGAATATATATATATATATATATATATATATATATATATATATATATATAAATTAAAATATGGGTGTTTTTTAATTGTAAAGGCAATTACTATTCACGCACACACAAATCATTGTGGATGACACTATGATGCACTATGCATTTGTCAAAAATTCATTTTGGTCCTCAATTTTTTTAGCAATTTAGTTTTAATTAAAGGCCAATTGATTGTAATTTCTTAGGAAAAGATGGGCTTTAAAGAAGAGGGGCTGAAATGAAAAATCTACCAAACATTGGTAGCGTTCCATAAGTTTCAGCAATAAATATACTTTGGTCCCCGAACTTTAAAAATAATGCAAATTATATAATTTCGGTAAAAATGTCATTGACACTGATTTGATGAGAGGAGTTCATATTAGGTACTTTTGTTTTGCCTTAAAAGTCTTTAAAAAAACAACTTTGAACTCGGTTTGATTTTTTGTTTCGGTTTGATTTTGGTTTTTAGGTGGGTTTTTTATTTGTCTTTTTAGGTCATTGATAGGTTTATCACGGTTCATAAGGTGTTATCTAAATGTTTTGGGTTGAAAAACAAGTTTTTGGGTCAAAATAAGTTAAAGCCTGATTTTCTGGCAACTATAGTAGCCGGGATCTGGGTAGCATCAGACGAGGCATCGTTTGTCTCAGCAGGTAACGCATCATCTTATTTATTTATTTATTTATTACAGCAAAAAAAACAAGGGCCTAGTCGCCCAGGTCTGCCAGGCAGGCCCGAGCCCTAAAACAATATGTCAAGCGGGCTGGCCTGGCTTGCCAAGCCTAACAGCGTCTGGCCTTTTCCTCTCTTTTTTTCAATTAATGTTTTTTATATATATTTTTTCAAAATTTTACTTTATTTGTATTTAGATTAATATTACTTCTCTCTTTTTTTTTTTAGGGAGCCTTTTTTAAATGACGATTATGTTTTGTTTATGAATTTAGGGCCCGTTTGTTTGCTGGAAAGTAGTTTCTTTTTGGAAAGTGGTTTCCTGAAAAGTGAATTATTTTTTAATGTTTGGTAGTGTAAACACCCAAAAGAATATATATATATATATATATATATATATAGAATTGACGACTCAGTTTTCGCTGCCGATTTCTTGATCGGCAGCGGCGCAGTTTTTTCTACCGATTTCTGAATCGGCAGCGCTGCAGTTTTTGTTTTTTTTAAAAAAAATTAATTAACTTAAGAAGCTGGGAGGGAGGGGTAAAACCGGTTTTGGATAGACCAAAACAAGGATAAGAACACATCTAAACCAACCCTAAACAACCCACCTCATTTAATGGGGAGTATAAATACAAGGAGGAGAGATGATGACCCTTCCTCTTCCCAAAGTTGTCTCCAGCAGCTGTATGTCACTCTTCCCTTCCTTTTTCCCAACAGAATCCTAAACCAAACCAGTAGAGAGTGCCTTGTGAACGTGTTAGGGAGAGATGAGACCTTGAGAGAATATTGGACAACTGCCTAGAGGGAAAGGAAAAAGGGGCTAGAAAACGTGAGAGGAAGAAGAAGGAGGAGAACCAGCAAGAGAAAAGAAAGAATACTGTCAAACCTTCCTCAAACTTAGTTAGATTCGAAAGGTATGGGTCATGAAACTCCCTTCCTTTTCTCCTTAAGACCCAAAACCGAAAATGAAAAAGAAGACCCTAAGAAAATTGACCTAAGACCTAAGCTAGCTGTGAAGGAAACTGGAATTAACTAAGAGGATAAGGAAACAGAAACGAAATGAGGCCAAATTCCCAGAACATCTAACAAAGAAAAATGAATAAAATGGAAATAACAAATTATGGTAAAGGGTTGGCCTTAACTATGGGTTTAGCCAGCATGCATGTGTGTGTGTGTTCTGCTGGAATTTATTGAAAGATTATGTGTTGAAATTGATGGTTTCAATGTGTGTGTCCTGCTGGAAATTGTTGAAAAAGTATATGTTGAAATTGATGGTTTCAATGTGTGTGTGTTCTGCTGGAACTTAGTGACAGTTGATATGCTGGGATTGTTACAACATGTGAGGTGTTTGTTCATGCCAAAATGTGAGTTGTCTGCAACGAATTAGCATTCACTGTCGAATCGTGTGTTCTGCAGCGAAATTGTGATTCGCTGCCGAAACTGTGTCGTCTGCAGCGAATTAACATTCGCTGCCGAATTTTGTGTTCTGCAGCGAAATTGTGATTCACTACTGTCGAATTGTATGTTCTGCAAAGAAATTGTGATTCGCTGCAGAAACTGTGTCGGCTGCAGTGAATTAGCATTCGCTGCTGAAACTAAATTGTCTGCGAATCGTGTGTTCTGCAGCGAAATTGTGATTCGCTACCAAACCTGTGTCGGCTGCAGCGAATTAGCATTCGCTGCCGAATCGTGTGTTCTGCAGCGAAATTGTGATTCGCTGCCGAAGCTGTGTCATATGTAGCAAATTAACATTCGCTACCGAATCGTGTGTTCTGCAGCGAAATTGTGATTCACTGCCGAAACTGTGTCATCCGCAGCGAATTGGCATTCATTGCCGAATGGCGTGTTCTGCATCGAATTTGTGATTCGCTGCCGAAATTGTGTCATCCGCAGCGAATTGGCATTCACTGCCGAAACTGAGTGTCTGCAGCGAATTAACATTCGCTGCCGAATTGGGTGTTTAGCATCGAAATTGTGATTCGCTGCCGAAACTGAGTGTCTGCAGCGAATTAACATTCGCTGTCGAATTGGGTGTTCAGCATCGAAATTGTAATTCGCTGCCGAAACTGTGTCGGTTGCAGCAAATTAACATTCACTGTCGAAACTGAGTTGTCTGCAGCGAACCAGTTTTCGCTGCCAAATTGGCAACCTGCAGCGAACCAGTTTTCGCTGACGAATTGGCAGCCTGCAGAGAACCAGTTTTTTTTCCTGACGAATTGGCCGCCTGCAGCGAACCAGTTTTCGCTGCCAATTTCTACAATAGGCCTCTTAGGCTGAAATGACTTAAATGCTAGTAACAATTTCATGGTATGATGATGTAAAATGTGGGACACTTGGATGTGAACATATGAACTCTTGAAATAAGTGTGGTGACAAATGTGATTCAAAGATACACATGTACTGATTTGTGACCATTGATGTTTTAGGTGGTGCGGTCGGGATTGGACCATCGTCAAGACAAGAACAACCCGCAGGTGGAGCAAGTAGGTGACTTGCACCTTCCTTTTTCATACGTTGAATAATGAAATACTTTATCATGAATGTTACCATATTGCGTTAGAACAGATATTAGATTGTCGAACACTTAAATGTTGACAAATGGTTGATTAGGGCTATTGGTATTCGAATGGATGTCCGGGATGGATGAATGATTAGCTTCGACTAATGGCATCCGAATGGATGACCGGGACGAACGATTGATTAGCTTCGGCTAATGACATCCGAATGGATGACCGGGATGAACGATTGATTAGCTTTGGCTAATGGCATCCGAATGGATGACCGGGATGAACGATTGATTAGCTTTGGCTAATGGGAACGATTGATTAGCTTTGGCTAATGGCATCCGAAGTGGATGACCGGGGTGAGTGAACGGTTAACCTCAGCAAATG
>Ga0307515_10019592_pt1 | contig 12158 bp, 10 predicted proteins | sample 17_EM_MG_FD_194513 | JGI IMG/M metagenome (GOLD analysis project Ga0307515, IMG submission 194513) | Populus trichocarpa ectomycorrhiza microbial communities from riparian zone in the Pacific Northwest, United States - 17_EM | ecosystem: Host-associated > Plants > Roots > Unclassified | place...
CCGGGGGGGTAGGTGGGGCGGTTTCATAAAGATAAAAAAAACAGTAGTGATATACACAACTGCTCGCATATCATATCAACAAGAATGCAAGCAGTTAACTGAAATTTTTAATGCAAAATCTTGGAAATTGAAATTTTTACTAGGATATATATGGTATTAAAGTCTGAGTAATTACCTTCAACTACGGGCAAGTTTGCTAAAAAAGATATCAATGCAGGTGGTGTTGCTTTCAGCACCTCATCAAATACATTGGGTGCCAATCCAATAGGATTCGACAATGGGTTAGAAGCAGCCTTGAACCCAGACGCTGTTGTGCTAGGTGGAATTCCAGCCTCTACATAAGAACACCACTTAGTATATGCCAAAATCAAAAGTCAAATATACATGATTAAATATGCATGCAAATCTCGTTGTTTGATTTTTATAAGTGACATCTTACACTTACTATTATCAACTTGTACATCTCAAACCTATTCCATCTCTTATTTCATTTATCTGGCAGATTTAACAACTCTATACATGATTGAACTGTTCTTATCGGATAATGGCATGGCCAGATGAGTAGCCAGGAGGAGAGTTTGATAGAAAATGATGCCAGGTGACAAGATGTAGGAAAAAGGAATGTAGATCATAAGTTTGCAGCTGGTATAAGATTTGAAAGGCCAGACAACAAAATATTAGAAGATCGGCAGAAAGATGTCTGAATTTGTTTGAATGTTTGATGCAATGCCTAATAGTCCAATAATTCAGCCAATAGGAAGCCTTGAATGACCAGGTCAATTAGATGACAACAAGTTGGCCCTGTACTAGGTTTGCTGCCCCTGCCCCAACTCCACCAAAAACAAATTGTTGAGAATTGGGACCGTTGCTGAAGCAAACATTTTCTCCCTATAGCTTCACTTTTCAGATATTTTTATGATGCATAAGAATAATCAACATGTGACAAGTTCTGTAAGTATTGATTCCAGGTGGTTGTCAAGTGGTAGCCATTTTCTCTGACATGGCATGAAAGACAATAACATGATCATTTATTTTGTCAAGCCGCCTAAAAGGCTCAAGTGACCTTAATAGACATCTTATCTGCTGTCCTGTTAATTTGTGGACGCAGGAAAAAAATTTTCAAGCAATTGTAGCAGTTCAACGTTAACTTCTATGCCTATTCCAGATTTTTTATTGTATATTACAGAGCCAGAGCTCCCTTGGGATTTGACAATAGTGTATAAATATTTGACTTGCAACAAACAAACAACACAAAAGTACAAACCATGCAAAAAATGTTGTGTACCTAGCTTTTGCCTTGGGTCATAAATTACCGTTTGTGAGGTATCTGGATAAATTACTTTACCAGATACATTTGAATTACTTGCCAGACCAGCAGGAATCTTATCTGTATAAATATAAAGCAAAATTAACCCAGTGGAAAAAGACAGAAAAAGGAGTAACTATGTCAACAGACAAATGAAATTAGTACCTAAAGTCGCAGGTCCATTAGAAACAGCAGACTTCTCTGCTTTCTTATTAATATTTTTAGCTAGCCACTGAAGAATCAAAGAAAAGTTTCAGAACCAGCAATACAAACATAGAGAATTGTATCTTGGAAGGCACTAGCATAAAGTTTATAATGTTTCAACACGTTTTAAATTGCAATTTTCTAATTAAAAAAAGCATGCATATCCTATAAACAAAAAAAAAGGAAATAAAAGAATAATTTAACAGTTAGTAATTCTCCTATCATTTAATATCAGTGGCATGCAATGTGTGTTGTCCTCAGAAAGTAAGATATGATATAGGAACATGGACACAGTTTTGTTCTCTGGAATAATACTTTGATGTATAGTCCCGAGGAACAGTATATGCATTTACTTAGCAAAACATCTTTTCATTACTGTTAACAATGTTGCTTTCTTCTATCTGAATGAGAACAGGACCAGTATTTGTCTATGACAATCTTGTAGAGGACCTATCAGCTGGAATTTATAATGAATTATGTCAGACATCCAGCTCTCTGAGAATTCAAATATTTCTTTAGGGTTTTCTAGTTATGATTTGTTTAAAGGCCTCAAAAGTTCCCCTCCCAATTATTATTTGGAAACTTAAATGTGAATACATTGAGAAAGCTTCAACAGAAAACAATCTGAAATTTTCTTCTACTACTGCAGATTTAACATGTTAGAGGACAAGCAATGGTCATTTTCCATCGCAACATTCAGCATAGCAAATAACAAAAACTTTCAATTGGTACCTCTTGCCGAGCTAAGTGATCCAAATCCTTAGAGGAGCATGGCCAAAGATCCATGAAACTATACCGTGACACAACATCCTGCAATGAACTCTCTAATGCTGATGCTCCATCTTCCCCTGTCCTCGAAAGAGCTTCTTTTCTTCTTTGCTCGACCTATACTAATCTACTAATAGTGAGGACTGAAAGCTTGTTAAGGAAAAATCAAATTTTTTGAAGCATGAAAAAATATCTAAGAAAGAGTCCACATCGTTTGAGTGAGAATCATATTGTTGGTGAGTAGCCAAGTTATATTACACATTTGCAGTTGTTTGGAGTTCAGATTCTCATTCCCATGTGGTTTGGTGGAAAGGTGTGCTCTGACACTCATCGCTCCCACATTATGTCAATTCCCTTCGAATCTTCTTCATTAATAATTTTCTCCTCGCCAAAAAACTCAATAGGATGGAATGGCTCAAATCATCAAAAATAGAAAAGAGCAAGAAGAATTCTAGTAACATTCATCTATCAACTAGGCCACTCAGTTTACAAGGAATGATCATGCCTCGTTTGAATGATCATGGAATCCTGCAGAATAAATGTCATCATTCATGACACCCTTCCATTGGTAAGAACGGGGAGATAGAAGGAATGAGAAATATGAAACGGAGAAGAGGATGTACAAATTCTAGATGGAGGGGAGAGTGAGGAATTTTGGGATTATATGTAGGTTGGATGGCGTGTGCATGGTAGGAATTAGGAATGTAGTGTGTAGGATATTGCAGGGAAAATAATTTGAAGGTTTCAGAAAGACATCTTTCTATTTTTAGATAAATGGAGAATTATAGATAAAAAGAACAACTCTGACCAAAAAGAAGGCTCGACATTAGCTGTTCTGATTTATCATTGATCATTTTGTGAAACCATATTCATCATGGCACATACTGTCAGAAGAGTTAATAGTAACAGTTCCATTTGTTAAAATGTAAACCAAAAACAAAATATTACCTTCAACATGCTGGCAAGATCACCATATGTTTGCTCAAACTGGATATATCGTTTCCAGACCTGTAGAAGCATTTATGAGAATACAATACATTTAAGGTACTAAAATGCAGTTAGAAGCATTTATGAGAATACAATACATTTAAGGTACTGAAATGCAGTTTGAAAAAAAAATAGCAAGCCAAGATCGTGCTAAAACTTTTGAATGCTTTGACATTTGAACAATGGTCAAAAGGCAACAAAATCCAAGCCATGCCTCTAGCAAACGTTCACATTTTTTTCCAAACAATACCCCTAACTTCTTGTTCACACAAGTTAATATGTGAAAAATAATTTTTTAAATGTGACTCAGAGTCAAAAAGTCACTCTATAACAGCCTCAAAAAGAGAAAAAAGAAAGAGCTTAATCTATGACATAATGATCTATTATGCTTATACAATGTTGTAAAAATGAGAGTGAAAACCTCAACAGATTCCTCGGGTGGTAGCGAGCTTAATGCACGCTCAAATAAAGCTCGAATGTTTCTCTCATCATTCAAACGGGACAAGAAATCTGCATATCTGCAACATTCAGGAGAAATTTTGGCATTTAGAGGAACCATATTAGCAGATAAAACAATCATGAACATCTATCTTAGTGCTAGTATTTCCGCCTTTTTTAATAACAGAACATAAAGATGCACCATCCAACTTTGTTCAGGTCACAATTTCCTACATCTGTGTCCCACGTAACAACCATAAATATCAAAAGTCACAAGTATGGTATCCCACTTAAGTAGCAATTTCAGAAGCAAACGTTTCAATAGCGATACGCCCATGGCCATCAGCAAGTATCCTTATCAATGGTAAGCCACACCACCATTCGCAGACAGCAGTAAAAAAAATTGCTGGTCCAAACTTACAAGTATTATTGCATAAAATGGTATTGCTACAGTGATGAATTTATATGTAAATGAGAACAAAAGATGATGAAAGAACTGTTTCTCATTGGACAAGATTCCATGGAAATCCACATATTATACATTTCACTAGATTAGGTAAAAAATAATAGGGTATATATGAGATTGGGGGGGGGTGTTGGTTTGTATATGAAATTTAGGTCTATGTGTGCATAAACCAAATATATGCCAGAACTCAGATTAAAAGAACAGCAGAACTCACTCCAGAATGTACACTGGTTCATGCATGAAGCGTTTCAATCCTGCTTCAAAAATATTGTGCGCGATCTGCAAGAATATACAGCATAAGAATCATCAATTTAGATAATCTTCCTTGGTTGGCATAAATTAACAGATGCTGCTCATTGCCAATCAATGTAATGAAAAGCATGAAGCTGCCATAGAGAAGTTCCATTTTTTTCTTTTCCTTTCTTGCCAAGAGAAATACCTTTGAATCCTTGTCCAGACAAAATGCTATCAAAGCATAAGCAACATAAACATGATAAGAGCAGTCTGGGGATTTCCGAGCATCTAAGAAGTACTTGCGAGCTGCTTCCACTCCTTCATTCCTTCTTAGAAAGCGAATAAACTGCAGCATGAAACACCATAAAAACAATCAATAAATCATTCAGAGTAGCATGACTGCATGAGCCATGAAGTATTTTATTAACACAATGACCCAATTATAAGTTTAGGATATGCATGGAATCAGAATTTTCTTTTGAAACCACAAATCAAGCAAAAAGACAAACCAACCAACCAAATAAAGAAATAAAAAAAAAACATGTTTGCAGTAGTTTTACTAAAAATGCAAGGAACTTAATCTTTTTGAAACTTTTGGGAACCTTCCCTGTCACCAGTTTGTCAAGTCAATTAACTTTATAACATGATTTGGTTTTACAATTTTGCTCATGCTTGTACGGTAAATGGGGAAATCTTGTGATGCAAAAAGAAAATAGAGCTTTATTATTTCAGAATACTCTAACTTCACTGCCTGTGAACTCAAAGACAGGCATGGCTTGGCTAGATGGAAGTGCCATCAACCACATTTGCAAGCTGCCTGACAACCCAATTCTTAACATCATCAAAAGCCACAACTCTGCCTGTTGGTCATTTCCACTACACTGCACCTCAACATCTTATCTCATTTATGCTTATGTGGACCCTTTCTTATTGTCTGGATTTTCAACATAAGTAGATCAATAGAGAAATCAAATTTATTTGAAAATTCAACACTGCCACAATTTCTTCATAAACAACCACTACAAGTATCCTCCACCATCAGTAATTCATCCACACCACTAACCATCTAAAATATAAAGTTTAAATCTTCCAAAAAAGTTATGCTATCCCTATGCTCATGTTTGTACATCAATATTCATTAGGTCTCCAAGATGCTCTGACAAACACAACACATTCAAAAGACAGAAATCAACAGCAGAGCCTGAGAGTTCCTTACCTGTATATGAGCTAGTGCTGTTGCATTAACACCATCTCCCAAGAGGCTTTCGTAGATTTTCCTTGCAGGCTGCATGAAAGCAGAAGCATACTTAAAACATCAATAATGAAGACAGGGCCACTTGAAAGAAGAAGAAGAAGAAGAAGAAGAATTTTCATACCTGGATTGCTCCACGAGATTCCTCCAACTCAGCATAAGCATACTTCAGCGTATCTGAATCTGGTTACAAGAATTAAAAATACATGACAGGGAGAGATGCTTCAGTCCAGTCAAAGACAGACAACAGGAAATAATTGAACTATATTACCTATTTAGACTCCAAGTATAGCATAAATGATAAAGAATATGGTAATATGAAGGTTACATGGAATTTCAAAAACTTTATTTAGTAAAAGAAGAAAGAAAACCTGGAAGAGCCTTCAAAGCCCTCTGAAACACTTTGATTGCAGAATCTATAGAGCCACTTTTTGCATGCCAGGTAGCATAGTCATACCATACATCTTGATAATGATACAAATACATCAGACACTGGAAACCAACACAGTGCAATGAGCAATTCATTGTTGAAATGTAAGGATAACGAACCAAAAACCATGTTCCAACAAAAGTCAATGGCCTTGAAACTAGGATATGCATTAGCAAGCATGATAATTCAGACAAATTATTTGAATGTGATCAAACAAAATGCAAATGGAAGTTAAAGAAAAGACATTGTACTGTCTAAAAGATAACATAAAAACCATCGCTACATAGTACTAAACAATTAAGACAGTATGCTCAAATGATTAGCCATCACTGCATCTCATTCTAACAGGAAAGCCAAAATTGTGCCAGTAGTATCCGATTCTTTGCAGCAACATGGTTGTTCAGAGGCTTTCTTAAGCTCCAGAATAATTCCAAAAAATAATAGAAACTTTTAATCTCCAACTGCAATATGTGATAAATGGAATGCATCACAGCCATATATTCTTTCTTTTGTAAAGATATTTGTTTTAGTCTCTTTTCCTTTCCTTTCCATTTCATTTCTTTCCTTTTTCATTACTGCTTGCTCATGCTACATAGCTAATGTTCTAACAAGTTTTGTATTACCCTTTTCCTTTCCTTTTTTCTTTTTTGAGTTTAGGTTTTATATTACCTTTAATAAGATGGTTACAATGATAAAAAAAAAGTTAGCACAAAGATCCCATTAATTTAAGTGACAACTGACGAAAAACTAAGGAGAAGATGCAAGTAATTCCAATAAAGTATGCATATGGAATAAATTGAGCTTGAATAAAGAACTAGGCAAGGAAAGAGGGAAGCAGAAATGGAAAGATAAGCAACTGGTCTCAGATTACCTGCTCATAGGTGAATATAATTCGTTTGTTGGAGGACACGCTGTCTATCCTTTGGGGGTTTCCTCTGACAATTCAGATATATGAAATTAATTAAAAATGCTCAAAACAAAATCTCATCTAAACTTATAGCTTAATATTAACATCCAATTAATGAAAATGAAAGATGCGCTGGTGATGACTGCAACATGTACAACCTTAACAAGTTCACATAAACATGAATCACCTCATTCTATAAGTCAATTGTCATTGGATATTCCTTTTATGGCATGGACAAAGGAAATAAGAAGTTGATCAAATTTTCAAACTTAAGAAACTTGTAAGTTAATGAGATTTATGTTAAGCTAATCTCTCTTTTATTTGCATAATACCCATTTCTCTCTATTCCGGAGAGAGAGGGGTAATATGTCTAGGGACCTTATTTTTTCCAAGAATTCAAATGAGAGATGGATTCTGGATCTCCTCACTTCACTTCACTTCAGATTCTTGATTCCTTTTTCCTTCACACCTGATAGTGGGGTATAGACTTCAGATTTCAGAAGGCTCTATAGATTCTTCTGCAAAACCAGTGTACTTATCTCACTAGGACCTAAATATTTTGCATTTCCTATTAGATGTATATATTTGGAAAACCAAGGGGTTGCCCAAGATTAAGGCTTTCAGTTGGAGTGTGGTTCCAAAAACATTAGCGCCAATGATTTGTTGATGATTAGAAGGCCATACCCGCCGAAGCCCCTACCATCTAATATTTGTGTTAAGGTTGTGACACAAGAGCTTCATCTTATTTATTTTGTTTCTGGAATTATATTTAATTAATTAGTTAGGAGTCATGTGAGTAGCATGCGATCTTTTAAAATATTTTTTTGCAGATTAAGTTTGTATAAATTGGCAACCAAGACTAGTGAATCCTTTTCCTACAAGAGTTGGGACTGGGCTTTACATTAGTACAAATAGGCTACAGTCTTTTGTTTCTTATCAATACATCCAAACTTAAGAGATTTTTCAACAAACCATAAATCTTAACATCCTTTCCAATTCCTTCAACTTTATTCAAGTTTTAGCCATCCCACTGCTTTGATTGTTGTGTTATATTGTTTCCCTATTCCAACCCTACACCAGCTTTTCATATTAAAATGAGGCAAGGAAAACTTATTTTCCAAGTCTCATAAACAAAATAGGATATTTTAGTGCAAGCATGCTCATGCTTCTATTAATTCAAAAATTAGATGATTTGAGGACCAAAAGCTAATAGGTAATTTTATCTACTTTAAACGCACATTAATTTTCCCCATGCTACAGGTGTAGTTCATCGATTCATTCATGTTATTGTAAAAAAATAAAAGAATCATGCCTCTTACTTCTCAAACGTCAAAAATCTCTTCCAAGCCATCCATTGTTGTTCTTCCTGTGACATGCATTTGTATTACAGATTGCCCAAAAGATAAAACTAAGTGATGTGTGTGCAGATAAGAGCTTTTATTTATTTATTTGTTCAAGAACTTTATAAAAGCATACTAACAAGCAGGTATTACATATGTCACAGCCCAGAAACTCTAGTCATATGTTGTTTCTTCCAAAACAACCTGATATGGTGGCTAGCCTCCTACTTTAGTCAACCAAGCATAGGACTTTTCTAAATTTTAAAATGATTCCGAACTCACCCAGTTTAGAAAACATTCCTCTAACTCCTACACTGGTTAGATGCCAAACAAAGTGCTTAAGACAGGGAGCAGACATGCATCAATCTTTGGATCTTATGGCCAATTCTCATACGGATTCTTATATAGCCCACGCTTGCAGACAAGTCAGATATGATATGATGAGAGGCAGGGCTAAAAGTAAAAACTATTAAAGCAGAGTATAAAACACTTAATTTGATGGCTTCTAGTGATCTTGCTCATTTACATTCCACATTAGATATGGACACCCATTTGAATGTTTAGACAACAAAAATTTGGAAACCCAAGTACTTCTGTATGCATTTGGGGAACAATAATTACTGAAAAACCAAAAGCAAGTGGGAAATTACCTTGAAAGATCCAGTTGGTGGTACAGCTAGCATATTATAATCAATTTCGTCAACATATTTCTTCTGCTCCCTATAGACAGCCCTGGCACTGTTATATTTTGGTTGATATTCAGATACGAGTCCTTTGGCCTGGTTAATAAAATGTCATAAGATAGCAAGCATCTAAACTGCACACGCATGTGTGTGAATAGGTATAAATTCATTTACATTTAACAAGAATATGGCTTAGATCACAAATGAATGCCATAGCTAAACACTACCAATTGCCGGCTGACAGAATTTTCAAAATTTTCATATTCTCTCCAGAGTTGTTCAACATGATGGGTAGGAGTGATAATAGCTTTCTGGTATGTTTTACGTATAGCGGTCATCCGTATTGACTCTTCCTGTGCAGTTTGAGCCTGCATGTAAGACATTATAAGAACAAATAATGATAGATAAAATATATGTGTGTGTGTGTGTGTGTGTTGAACAGAATAACCATCTCATAACAATCATCGCTTTGAATCTGAAAATGAAAAGTGGAAAATATAGATAAGAAATTCAACAAACTGGTAGTGACTTCAGAAAGGTAATGTATTCCATCCATACAGGCCCAGATGCCATGTCTGCCCCTGGTAACACACGCATCAGAAATGAACACCATTAGATCAATCCCATTTACTATAATTACACAATTACAATTTGCTACCCTTATCAAACCCATTAACGTGTATCCACATATACATGTACATTCAATAACCTAGTTGATTGTGTCTTTTGAAAAACCATCATTGCCTTGTGCCTGTATAGGCAGATAGCATGTGCTCCCTACACAGGCAGTCAGTCACTGCGCATGCAACAATACTTGCTTTAGTTAATTGTGGAGCTCAAAACACTATAATTTAAGCCAGGCCAACCAATAACCCAAGGTTCTATTTTAAGGAAAACAGCCAATCCAAGAGTGTCAATGATCAGGCATCAAAACATGGCAGAAGTGAGAGAGAAAACAATGGCTCTGAAGGTCAAAGCACTAAAAATTATATGCATAGATGTGCAGAATTTGTTGCGTTTGGTTAAATTTATATGAGCATGTACATATAAATATGGCAAAAACACAATCAGCTGAACTAGTAAAGTAATCGAGGGAGATAACACACCAACATAACCAAGCATGAAGTCAAAAGCTTTTCTTATTTCATCCTGCCCGTCTGCACCCTTCTTCTCATTGACCTTTCTGATGAATCGAATGTAGCATCGCCTACAAAACGACAAAAGATTTTCAAGTCCATACTCCACTGAGTTCCATGTAAAATAAAGTGAAGATGTTCTACAAAAGAGAGATATGAGTATAAAAGAGAAACACATACCAAAGAGGAATATGAAGACAATTCAATAAACACCGGCTAAATATCTGTTTTATAGCATCATCATTATTCACAGCCATATGTGCCTCCGCATATTGTTTCCAAAATTTTGACTAAAACAGAAAGTGAAGTAACCTCAAAACATACATCAAGATATGTTCTAAAACGATATCCATAACCCATTTTACAACAGAAAACACATGATAATTCTTCTTTCAAGCGCAAAGTTCAAAACTATGGACAATTTGTAACTTGTTATAAGAAATAGAAAATATAAAAGTAGAGACCAAAAGAAAAGAAAGTTAAGAAGAAAAAAACACTCACGGCAGTGGGAAACAGTGAAAGGATTTGCTCATATATCGGTGCAGCTTGGGCAATCGGCATATGCTACAAGTACAATAACCAAACAACAGACAATCAACTAATAGATGGATAAAGCAAATTAATATACTTTAGCAGAAGAGAAATTAAATCCTTGAAACGCAAACCTGTGCGCTGCTAGCTAATATTTCTGCAGCTTCGACATTGTATGGATCAGTCGCAGCAGTAGTAGTTGTTGTTGCTTGATCCTATCAAAAACAGCAATCCAGTTCAACAAGAATCGACAAAAGCAGCACAGAAAAATCAATTTACCTTTGTTTCAGATTGAGCTCCATTATCGACAGATGCCATTGTTACTTTTTCAGAAAGAATTTAACTAAGGATTCGGATTTTCGCCGGAAAATTCACCGGAGGTGAGTTCTCTGCAAGAGTGGGTTGATTTAGGGCTAGGTTTAAGTGAATCGTGCTCTTTCTCTCTCGGTCAGGATACATACAGACATGTGAGAGAATTCGTCGGAGCACCAGAGCACTGCAATCGCCTCTCTTTCGTCTTTCCTTGATCCTTATGGTTTCGGTTTAAAAAGATTTAAGCCCAGGGTTAAGTTGGGTCATGGGCTTTTTGTTGTGATGGATTGGGCCCATTATAATTTTCGGTCTCTCAAAGTTTTCGAAATCGAATAAAATTTTTGGGAATTTAATTGATGTTTCTATAAAGCAAAACAAAACTGCTGATCAGCATAAACTAGAAGGACCAAAATATACATAAACTTGAAGGACCAAAAACTGTTGTTCATAGATGGTGGTTTAGTAACTATAGCTGGTATCTATGCCCAAGACCCAATTAATTGCAAGCAAAAATATAATCTGAGAACAAAAAATTTAGGCTTGGTAGTGTTCGGTCGCGTGGCACTGCACAACCTATGTATTGATTCTCTAAGAATCCAAATGAAACATGACCTACAGTTCAGTAATTAATAGCGATATTGTGGTATTAATTGTTTTTTAAAATAATTTTTATTTAAAAATATATTAAAATAATATTTTATTATTATTTTTTAAAATTTATTTTTAATATTAAAATATCAAAATGATTTGAAAATAAAAAAAAATAAAAAAAATTCTTTTTTTAAAAATTATTTTTAAAACACAAAAAATAAATTGTTTAAAGAATAACCTACACGGTCTGAAACAGAATAATTATACCCAAAAAAAATTAATAGATATATTTTTAACAGCACAGTGATGGACCAATCAGCTCAACTTTAGGAAAGTGTGTGTTCTTGTAATGCATGAATTGGACCCAGCATTCACCCCTTTTTTGGACGGGACAACAAAGATAAGGGACCAGTTTGGGTGTCTTGCTTGCTAGCAACTGTATTTCTCCCAAGACGAGAAGAAGACACTATAAAAATTGTCTCCTAAATACAGAGTACATATTTCAATATTCCCGAGATGCAGTGCTTGAAGACTGTGGTTAAACTTATATTTTATGAAACTTGTATTTTTATT
>Ga0307515_10019593_pt1 | contig 12157 bp, 6 predicted proteins | sample 17_EM_MG_FD_194513 | JGI IMG/M metagenome (GOLD analysis project Ga0307515, IMG submission 194513) | Populus trichocarpa ectomycorrhiza microbial communities from riparian zone in the Pacific Northwest, United States - 17_EM | ecosystem: Host-associated > Plants > Roots > Unclassified | place...
CTTTAGAAAAAATAAATTTAACAAAGACAAAAGAAAAATCGAGGCAAACCGTGTTATTTTTAAAATGATTAAAAAATCTCATAGAAAGTGAAGAAAAAATAACAAAATACTAGAGGATGAAAAAAAAAAGAGCAAAGAAACTCGTGTTAACTTCGTAAATCAATGTTAATATCTTAAACTCACAACCGTTAAATTCAAGACTCATACTCAACTAAGAAGCTAAACAGTTGATTAATTAAATGTTAAAGGATGAAATAATGTAAAAATAAATTTAGAAAAATCTTGCAAGGAAAAAAATACAATAATAATAATAAAAAAAAATTGATAGGAAAAAACTCAAGAATGATGAAATTGAAAAAACCATATAAAATAAAATAAATAGTAATAAAAAGAATGAGAACCAAATATGATAGATGAAAATATCTATTGGGGGTGAAACTGAAAAAAATCATTAACTTCATAAATTATTATAAATAAACAAAACTACAATAAATAGAACAATGATGAAATTTTGAGGACAACAAACTTCAAGGGTTAATTTGAATTTTTTTAAGGTTAGCATGAAAATCGAGTAGGGAAGAGGAATCGATAATAGTTATTTCATATGTGCTGCTTGTACGTGGAAGAGACGTTGAGAAACTTCAATCGCCACCCTATAAGCAAGGTTTTGAGCACAGGATGACATCACACGTGTTGTCCAAACCCGCTAGATACTTTTCACATGCATCTAGATCTTTTTTTGTTTATTTATAAAATTATCATGCTGCACGTAACGACACCAAACAACTATCAAATAACTAAATGTAAAAGACAAATAAGAGGCTAAGGTTTTTACATTCCAAGAGCAATGTTGTAATTTAATTGTTTAAAAATTAAATCAAAGACTAAAAAACCCTTGATCAAAATTTAATATGTTTTTGATGTAAAGGATGATAAAATAATTATATATTGTGTAAATAAAAATGCAAAAAAAAATCTAACCTCGTTCTTTCGTGTAATAACTAATGGGTACTACACAAAATGCCTCCCAGGCCTTAAAACAAAGCCAACTAATTTTGCCAATCAAGGGCAAAATCATAGTTTCATCGTGTAATACATACAGCAAAATACTAATCTCTTTTAACTTTTGTTATAATTAGTTAAAAAGAAAAAAAATTACAATTGCCGATGGGAAAATCTAGGTAAAAAACCAGTGAGGATTAATCAACATCCACTTTTCTGGTAAAGTAGAAGTAGACTAGTAGTTAATTAGCATTAATCGCAGTGAAAAACGGATAAAAAAGAAAAAAAAATGGATAATTCAAATTGACTGTTCATGTAAAATACTGCTTACTGGCAAAGCCTTCAGTACCCTTTCACTGTTTTTTTAGTCAATAGAATCCGAGTTTTCACTTTCTCAGACACCAAACAGACAACAAAAAGAAAAAGAAGATGAAAACAAGAACAGTAACTAATAGCATAACTAACATCAATTAGCAAAAAAAAAAAATAAATGTCAAATTAAATTTGTGGGTTTATCCCACTCCACTTTTTTGCCATTTCTTTATTCTCTCTCTTCAGTCTTCCCTTGAGCTCCATAAAATAAAATAAAAGCACTACTCCTCACTTGAGAGAGGAAAAAAAAAGTAGCAAAAAGCTTTTGGTCTCTCTCTTGCACATAGAAACTTCAATAATCAGATGAATATATATATAATGCTTTCCTAAATTTTCCCTCACGTTCTCTCTCTATCCAAATAGACACTTAGTTTTATCTTCAAGCTCCAAAATCACTGGACTTCACTCTTTTTTCTCCTATTTTTTATCAGATTGGTTAAGTATTCACCCCATTTATTGTTATTAACTTCAAATTGAAGTTACTCTGAAGTGAAAGAATTTCTGTGAGTTTTGGACCTGATTGAGCTGGTGATTCAGCGAGTGAGTGATCTTGATGGTCGAGTTGAGTTGGCTGTGAGTGTGGATTTCTGTTGTTCTTAGGGTTTTCAATTGAATTGGATGGAAGGGTTTGGTTTTTTTGAAAATGTTTAATTTGAAATACTAGATTCTTTTTTTTTTTGGGTTTTTATTGTTGGGGATTTAATGTTAAGGGGTGATAGAATGGCTTCGGATCTTGGTAGAACTGGACCTGTTGAAAGAGACATCGAACAGGTATTTCTTCTAATTTCATTTTTTTGTGTTTATTTTTTTATTTTTTATTCTGTTATCGTTTAGTTGAGTTTATTTAGATGATTAAGTTGATTTATGAAAATTAATGGTTTCACAGAATTTTTCGTGGGATTAAGTGAAATGCTGATTGTATGTCGACAGTTTCTGGGTCATGGTTAGATAAGGCTTTGTTTGCTTTGTTATATGATTCTAAATGGCTTTGTCAGTGTTGAGGAGAGGGTTTAGAATCCGAATGGTTAAACAACTGTGGGCTGGAATGGTGGTGTTACTCTAGATTTTTCTGCAAAGAAATGCTTTGTTGTTGAGAACTTAATGAAAGGATGAAGGAACAAGGTATTGGTGGTGGTGGAGTGAGTAGGAAATTAAGAAATGTATGGGTGTTGAAATTAGGACAGGGAGAAGTCAATGTAAATTATGAGGACATTTATCAGAAGATAATTAGTTGACATTGAAGTGAAGAACTTGAATTTCTCATCTCCAGTCCAATCCTAGGTCCTCTTGTAATTTTTTCTTTTGGTATTATAGATGTGATCAGGTTAAGTGTGGTGTGGAAATATATGTCCTCGGAGAGTAATCCAGGTTGGGTTCAAATCTGTTAATCATCTTTATTCAGGCAATAAAGGAAAAAAAATAATTGATATCCTGAATTTATGCTGGTGCTTTTATATTGATTGAGAAGGCTGACTGGCTAGATTGAATCTCTTGCAAAATGAGTTACTACACTAAGACTTAGATTTGACATCTTCCCAGATGGTTTGCTGTGCTGTGCTTTTAGTCTCTTTTTTCTCTCTCTCTAAATTTTTGAAAGGATTGTGAAGTGCATTTTTGTCAGACATACTGTTCATTTTCACCCTCCAACCTTATTCAAATCTGTATGAATCTCTTTGGATTTTTTTTAGCCATTTGAATATGGCATTTACCATTTCACTTTCATTTAGCTTTCTGCTTAAGAATGTGCCGAACATGCATAAGTTAGGTTCTTGAATGATCTTTACAACAGGCCATCACAGCTTTAAAGAAAGGGGCTTACTTGCTCAAGTATGGAAGAAGGGGAAAGCCAAAGTTCTGTCCATTCCGTCTTTCCAATGTAAGTTTGGTCCAAGTTTTTTTTACTGATATTTGTCTCTTAATACATGCAACCCCCCCTCTCATTAACATCATTGCTTTAGTCTGACAATCAGCTGAACAAAAACTAAACCTCCATTATATTGTCCGTGCAAGAAATTTGTAATGTAAGTTAATTTATTTATGAGGTCGGCCCAGTTGGGCAGGGGATTAGGTTTTCTTGTAAGGTGCTGGTACATCTTTGTCTTCAACAATTTAATCTTTTTTTTTTCCCTTTTTTTTCATTTAGGGCGCACCCAGCATGTTCTGATGCATATTGGTCTTTGCCTTATTTTTTAATTAGATTCTTCCTACTAGAAATTCTAAATGGTTGAATGTGCATTGCTTTCAGGACGAGTCTGTTTTGATATGGTTCTCTGGGAAAGAGGAGAAACATCTCAGACTAAGTCATGTATCTAAAATCATATCCGGGCAGCGAACAGTAAGTTCTTGGTTTGAAATTATTGTGGTTTACTTAGATACTCTTCCTTGAATTTGACGTTATTTATAGACTGCAGCTACATGCAGGCTTATAATTTTTAGAGCTACCTGTGAATCTAATGTTGTTACTCCTGCTTCTCTCTCTTTTCTTCCTTCGAAACCCCTTTGATTTAATTAGAGCATTATTAGAATGTTTAGGGAACTTTCTAAATGCAATATTACTTGTTTTCAAGAACTTATCCTGGTTGACATTGAGCTGGCTATGGTGCTCCAATAATAAACTTTTGCATCTTTAATCCACATAAACAAATGCTCACTCAGAGTAATTTTTTTTCTAATTTTTCATTGAATTTGTCCATAAAACGCCATATCCGAGTGCTGGTCCAAATAAAATGGAGTCCCATTAGGGTGATCTGCAAGTGGCCCCAACTTCCACTATATCTGCCTGAAATAACCTTGAGGTTAAGGCACGCGCTTCATGGTTCAGGATTCTTGCCATTGCACCAGAGAAGAAGCCCCATTTGCTATATTTTGAAAAACTAGTGGCCCCATTAAGTATTCTCCTTTCTAACTTTCTCCCCACTTGGTGCACCACAACCAGTCAGCTATGCTTTTCAACCAGGATCATCTGTTGCAGTATCATGACAATTCCTTCTTCAAATTTTATTCCCATGCAATTGTTTGTGTTAGAATAGTTTGTTTCCAAATTTCATATGTGCCATCATGAATCCACAAAAGAATTCCTCCTTATGTTTTGTACTGATTAACACGGTCCAATTTTTCCAGCCAATCTTTCAAAGGTATCCACGCCCTGAGAAGGAGTATCAGTCGTTTTCTCTTATTTACAATGACAGATCACTGGATTTGGTAAGAATTTGTTTGCTGTAGTCATTCTCTTCTATTTATGAGTTAATTTCTACTCCTATTTATCCATTTGATTGTTTCCATGACTTACGTGTCATGACAGGTAGGAACAGTTTTAAACAGCTTTTTAGTTTTGAATTTATTGTAAATCTGATGATGTGATCTTTCTTACCAGATTTGCAAGGATAAAGACGAAGCTGAGGTATGGTTTAGTGGTTTAAAAGCATTAATTTCACGCAGTCATCACCAAAAATGGAGAACGGAATCAAGGAGTGATGGAATTCCATCTGAGGCAAACAGCCCTAGGACGTATACTCGCAGAAGCTCCCCTCTGAATTCTCCATTTGGTAGTAATGACGGTTCGCAGAAGGTACACTTCTCTACTCTACATCTTCCCTGTGCACACCCACCTTCAATTTGTTGATGACGCAAGGGATTTTCTTTACCTTCATTCAGGATGCAGATCACCATCGCCTTCATAGTCCATACGAAAGTCCCCCCAAGAATGGTTTGGATAAAGCATTTTCTGATGTGGTATTATATGCTGTTCCCCCAAAAGGTTTTTTCCCTTCAGACTCTGCTAGTGGTTCAGTACATTCTTTATCATCTGGAGGCTCGGACAGTGTACATGGTCATATGAAGGCAATGGCAGTGGATGCTTTTAGAGTTAGCCTATCAAGTGCTGTTAGCTCATTGAGCCAAGGTTCTGGTCATGATGATGGTGGTGCGTTGGGGGATGTTTTCATTTGGGGTGAAGGAATGGGGGATGGTGTGCTAGGCGGTGGAACTCATAGAGCTGGAAGTTATTTTGGTGTAAAAATGGATTCTTTGTTTCCTAAAGCTCTGGAATCTGCAGTTGTACTTGATGTCCAGAACATTGCCTGTGGTGGACAACATGCAGCCTTAGTGACCAAGCAGGGAGAGATTTTCTCCTGGGGTGAGGAATCTGGGGGCAGGCTTGGGCATGGTGTAGATTCTGATGTTATGCATCCCAAACTTATCGATGCCCTCAGCAATACAAATATTGAGCTTGTAGCATGTGGGGAGTACCACACATGTGCTGTAACACTTTCTGGTGATCTGTACACATGGGGTGATGGAACTTATAATTTTGGTCTTTTAGGACATGGAAACGAGGTAAGTCACTGGGTTCCAAAAAGAGTGAATGGACCCTTGGAAGGCATACATGTCTCTTCCATCTCTTGTGGACCCTGGCATACTGCAGTGGTGACCTCTGCTGGGCAACTATTCACTTTCGGTGATGGCACATTTGGTGTTCTGGGTCATGGAGATCGAAAAAGCATTTCATTACCAAAGGAAGTGGAATCGCTCAAGGGGCTCCGCACTGTCCAAGCTGCCTGTGGTGTTTGGCATACTGCTGCAGTCATAGAAGTTATGGTTGGAAATTCAAGTTCCAGCAATTGCTCTTCAGGGAAACTGTTTACCTGGGGAGATGGAGATAAAGGTCGACTTGGGCATGGTGACAAGGAAGCAAAGTTGGTTCCTACATGTGTTGCTGCTCTTGTTGAGCCCAATTTTTGCCAAGTTGCATGTGGACATAGTCTGACAGTTGCACGAACCACCTCTGGCCATGTGTATACAATGGGCAGTCCTGTTTATGGTCAGTTGGGCAATCCACTAGCTGATGGAAAGCTCCCAACTCGTGTTGAAGGAAAACTCTCCAAGAGTTTTGTTGAGGAAATTGCTTGTGGGGCTTATCATGTTGCAGTCTTAACTTCAAAAACTGAAGTTTACACCTGGGGCAAGGGAGCAAATGGAAGACTAGGTCACGGAGATACAGATGATAGAAATTCCCCATCATTGGTGGAGGCCCTGAAAGACAAACAAGTAAAAAGTATTGCTTGTGGTACTAGTTTTACTGCAGCTATCTGCCTTCATAAGTGGGTCTCTGGTGTTGATCAGTCTATGTGTTCTGGCTGCCGCCTACCATTTAACTTCAAAAGGAAGCGGCATAATTGTTATAATTGTGGACTAGTTTATTGCCATTCATGCAGCAGCAAGAAGTCTCTCAAGGCTTCAATGGCACCAAATCCAAACAAAGCTTACCGTGTCTGTGATAATTGCTATAACAAACTAAGAAAAGCAATTGAGACTGATGCTTCTTCTCAATCTTCTGTGAGTAGGAGAGGCAGTGTCAATCAAGGGCCGCGCGAGTTTATTGATGAAGATGAGAAGTTGGACTTCAGGTCTCGTGCACAACTAGCTAGATTTTCATCAATGGAATCCTTGAAGCAAGCAGAAAGCCGATCTAAGAGAAACAAAAAACTTGAATTCAATAGCAGCAGGGTGTCACCTGTTCCAAATGGAGGCTCCCAGTGGGGAGCGCTTAATATTTCTAAATCTTTTAATCCTATGTTTGGTTCATCAAAGAAGTTTTTTTCTGCTTCTGTTCCTGGATCAAGAATTGTTTCTCGAGCAACATCACCAATATCTAGACGACCTAGCCCCCCTCGATCAACAACGCCGACCCCAACTCTGGGTGGACTTACCTCACCAAAAATTGTTGTGGATGATGCTAAAAGGAACTATGAGAGCCTTAACCAAGAGGTTATTAAATTAAGAGCACAGGTATGTACTTTCGTTCTTTTCAATCACATATCCATGTAATTTAGTTAATTACTAGGACTTTTCTTCTATTTTTCCTTCGAAATTTGTTGAAGCATTCTGAAAGTGTATGAAAGGACATATGACAAAGTGCACTAGTTTCAGTATAACCTTTTTATTTATGGTTTGTGCTAACCATATGTACTAGATACTGTTTGAAAACACAAAGGACTGCGAGTTTCAGTTTTATATTTTTCTCAATAGCTGATAATCATCAAAATGGCACAACTTTTTTAGTTAAGCATACTCTGTTTACTGCATTCATTTTCTGCCCGGCTCTGTATTGCTGAACCTCAAATCCTCATCCAACTTTATGCCATTGTGTAGTGAATAACTTGGCTATGTGTTCTTTATCACTGGTGAAGGCCAAGAAAGACAAACAAGTAACATGAAATGCTAGTGGTTTTAATTTCACCGCAGCTACCTGCCTGTATAAGTGATCTCTGATGTCGATCAGTCTATGTTTCTGGAAGCTACCTGCCATTTGATTTCAAAAGGAAACGTAGTATATAATTGCAGACTAGTTTATGGTCATTCATACAACAGGCATGACAGGGATTGACTTGGTTGTTTCTGACTAGACTATCAGCCGTTAAAATTTAACATCCTAATTATGATATTTTGGCATTTCAGCCTAAGAGCACCTAAGATTAAAACCTCTGGTATTTCAGTGTTTTCATTTGCTTGGTTGTTTTGCTTGTTCGTTATTATACCTTATCGAATTGGTCTCTCAGGTGGAAAGTCTTACTCGAAAAGCCCAGCTTCAAGAAGTTGAGCTGGAAAGAACAACCATGCAGCTGAAGGAAGCAATAGCCATTGCAGGAGAAGAGACTGCAAAATGCAAAGCAGCAAAAGAAGTGATCAAGTCTCTTACTGCACAAGTAAGATGGATTTCATCTTCATCAGTATGATTGACTATGGATTGCTTAAACATACCTAGATTTTCTTTTACTTGGTTTATGCTCTCTTTGTTGTTTTTAATCGGGTTTTCTCATTTCCTAGTTGTAGAAATTAACCGTTCTTTATAGGAGCTCGTGGAATGCAACTTTGAACTCGTGAAAATGCAGATAAATGCTGTTTTGAAAATATCGATTTGAAAATTGAATACTTGCATGCTTTGCTTTATCATAACTAGCATGAAAACAATTGTCTATTGTACTTGCAACAAGAAGTAGTTTAACAATGCTTAGTTGGATAGTCGCTAATCATGCCCGCTTGTAGCAACTTTATGTTAATGATGCATCTTTTGCTGATGATTAATTTTGTTTTATATGCTTAATAGTTAAAAGACATGGCTGAAAGACTACCTGTGGGAATGGGCCGAAGCATCAAATCACCTTTGTTTACTTCATTTGGATCCAGTCCTACTTCCAATGATGTTTCTACTATTGACCGTTTGAATGGTCAAATCACATGCGAAGAACCAGACACGAATGGATTGCATAACCAGTTGCTTTTGAATGGTTCAAGCATCACCAGCAACCGCATTGCAGGTCACAACAAACAAGGCCATTTGGAAGCAACAACAAAAAATGGAAGCAGAACCAAAGAAGGTGAATCGCGACATGAAGCTGAATGGGTTGAGCAAGATGAGCCCGGTGTATATATAACACTCACCTCCCAACCTGGAGGTATCAAGGATCTTAAGCGAGTGCGCTTCAGGTGCGTTGTTCTCAGGCCAGGTTGGCTATCCAAATCTTACCCAAATGTCTCTGATCAATTAGTTTGTATAGTCAGTGGCTACATGCCCAGGCTCACACTTCTAATAGCATATTGCCCATTTGTCTCTATTACATTCTAACTTGCCATGAAGCAGGTTCTTGTTTTAGTGCGGTTGCTTAATTCAGCTTCCGCCTTCAACTTGAAAACAACTTTGATAGCAGTCTCATCCCACAATTGAGTTGTGATGGAAAGACATTAGACAAGTTTTGGTCGTATCAACCTTGCATTCTTTTCTTGCATATGCCATGGAACAAATCTGGAGGTCCCTTCATGTTTTTTTTTTGATAAAAATCATAACCATACAGTTTCCCGGTAATTTGTGACATCTTAATTGAGTTCTAGAAATGAATTCGATCATGGTTCCAGTGGTGCAGTTTTAAATTTTGATCAAATTTATAAATGCAGTCGAAAGCGGTTCAGTGAGAAACAAGCAGAACAATGGTGGGCAGAAAATAGGGCAAGGGTATATGAACAGTACAATGTGCGAATGATTGACAAGTCAAGTGTTGGTGTTGGGAGTGAGGATTTGACTCATTAGCATGCACAAACAATCTCTGTAGATGAAACCCAGATTGTTTTCCAGTTCTGCACTTCACTTAAAGGATGGGCATCTCCACGCTAATTAGATCTGTCTTCCATCCTTCTAATGAGTTTAGAAAAGCAAGCAGCAAGTATTGGTGTAAGAGGGAGCTCTTGAAAAGTTTATTTCTGTCTTTTTTTTTTACAGTCCTTTTCCACTGTGTTTTGAATTTTTTCATGTTTCCAATTTTTTCCCAATATGTACGTTGTTTGGGGAGTTGACGTTGAGAAATGTAAATTCTTAGTAGGTTGCTGCTCATGTTTAAGAAAAAAAGCAGATGCCATGTAAATTCATAAGAGAACGTACTACAGAAATTTTCTTTCAACTGGTTCATGAATTCAGCTCAGGTTTGTTGCTAGTAGATGCCATGCACATTCATATATGAATGTCTCTTCAGATTTGTCTTATTTTAGTTCAAGTTTCTAAGAATCTAAGATCATGATTTATTGTAAGTCTCAAGTATATCACTAATGAAATTGATGAAACTCTTTGCAATTCATCCTAAATTTGAGTTTGAGCTTCTGGGCACGCTTATCCTTTTTATTATTTTGTTATTTTCTTATTAAACTTTGTTACCCACTCTTCAGTTTTATCCAAGAAAGGTCCGTCCGATGACCACCAATCATCCCTGGAAATTGCCGTTAGCCATCTTTACTGGCAATAAATGGAGATCTTCGCGGACCTTTCCATCTTTCGATTCTAATGCAAGAAAACTAGAATTTCCATGTTCATTCCAGAAAAGATGTGTAATAACACGCTCCGTAAGAGGATTGTGAGTTGCATCTGTATTCTGCACTGTCAATTGAGGTAAAAAAAAGTGACCCGGAAAAGAAAAGGGATTGATTGCTTCATTAAAATGCAGGCTTACATAGCGACCGTATGGTGCTCTTATATACGAATGGTCAGGATCTTACAGGCGAGGATTTGTTGCCATTAAGTTTTACCCAAATCTAACCCGAACCCAAAAAAAAGATCTAAAAATTTCATACCCTTCGAGTTAGTCGGTATTAGTATACATTATCATCCCTACTTTTAATCACAAAAATAGCTTTTACACTAGAGCTGTAGAGCATCATTATTCTATATCCCAACACTTCTGTTTTTCTTTCTTTAAAAATAAAAAATAGGATTCGAAAGAGAAGGACAGTAGAACGCAGTAATGTTAATTTTGGATGATATTTTTAAGAGAGGAGATGTTACCTCAGAACTTTCAATTTCTAAGGTGGTATGGGTCTGCTAAGGTGCTTGTGAGAGACATTGAATACAGCAAGGAAATTAAGTTGCACCGGCCATTCGTTTAGGAATCCCTCCTGGGAGATTGTTTCGAGAAAGGTCCAATGATTCGAGCTGTGGAATACCTCCTTCAAATTTGTTGAATGGAAGATCAATGGCCATGAAGAAATCTAAGATATTGCCAAACTCTTTATCTGTACCTTTGTTTGTCGTTGAGATCTTGTACGTATATGCTGATTGATTTGCTTCTGCGCTGTCTTCGTTTCTATCCAATTGAGGATGCAGTGAGTTGGCAACAGACCAGAAAAATTATTTCGAGAAAGGTTAATGATGTGCAACTTCTGAAACTCAACCCTGTTTCGTCACACTTCAGTATTATTACGCCATGGAACTGGTTACATCTCGAGAGAGGAGAACCTTCAGATTCGGAAGTGCTCCTAACCAGGAAGGAAAAACATCATTGATCCGATTGTTTCCAAGATCTTTAAACTTTACCCGTTGTTATCGTATAATAATTATAAAAACAGATTTGAAATGTTTATTGTACGTACCTATCGTTATATTATTATTTTCTCTTTCTAATACATCCCCGATAAAATTATCAAAATATATATAATTATTTTATTTTTTTATCAATTCAAAAGTCTAGACTAATGAGTTATATATCCATCTTACATGCAAACACCTCTCTTTTCTCATTACTTTTCAACATGAGATAGTTTTTCTCTCGTATATACACCTAACAAATCTCCTCTTATATATAAATGTCTGGAATATTTGAACATAATATCCAGAACTTGGAGCTTAGCTCCCATGCTCACTGATCATGAGAACCAGACAGAGTGACGACAGCCCACCCACAATCATCACTCATCCAAAACCAAACCCTTACCTCTGATACCAGTTTGTTAGGGAGTTGTATAGGTTCGGGAAGATGCATTTGCCTCCATGTTTATACTGGCCTGCATGCAAGCACAGAAGCTCACATAGAAAGATAGAAACCACCTGTAATCCAAAAACCTAGAGCAGTGCGTTATAGATTCATTTTATACATAGGCATCTCTTTCTTTTTTTTCATTCTTTTTCAATGTTGGATAGCTACCATTCATATATATGTTCACCCAGAATTTAATAAACAAAAAAGAAGAAGATAAAGATGTGTCTAGAGATCGCTAATTAATGTGTTTAACTCTTTGTTGAAATATTTTACTTGACAAAAAAAACACACCTTAATTATTTAAAAATATCTCATATATTAAAAACGCTTTGTTGAGAAGTACTAAATTAATGTATTGAGTTATTTTTTTTAAAAAAAAGCCAACACTGATATATAAAATCAACCTTCTATATAATTATTAATTAGAAATTAAGATACTAGCATTCACACACACACACACACACACACACACACACACTATTTTAAAA
>Ga0307515_10019594_pt1 | contig 12157 bp, 7 predicted proteins | sample 17_EM_MG_FD_194513 | JGI IMG/M metagenome (GOLD analysis project Ga0307515, IMG submission 194513) | Populus trichocarpa ectomycorrhiza microbial communities from riparian zone in the Pacific Northwest, United States - 17_EM | ecosystem: Host-associated > Plants > Roots > Unclassified | place...
CACCGCGTACGTCGGGATGCCGGTCTTGCCGCCGAGGAACAGCCATTCCTCGGTGATCGTGCTCGTGCCGGTCCCGAAGTACTGGGAGAAACTGCCGATAATGGTGTTGGCACCGGAACTGCTGTTGGTGCCGAACGCCAGCGTGAAGCCGTAGACCGTCCACAAGATGGAGATGAGCCCGATACACGAGAAGCTCATCATCATCATGTTGAGAACGCCCTTGGACCGGTTGAGGCCACCGTAGAACAGCGCCAGACCGGGGGTCATGAGCAATACGAGCGCAGACGACAGGAGCAACCAGGCGGTATTGCCGGTGTTGATCTCCACGCTGCCTCCTCTCGGATAGGTGTCCTTCAACGCCTGCCCCAGGGCGGTGAACCGAGGGGCAATTGCGAGTACGGCCCACGGGGCAGCGTCGCCTGTCGGCCGGTTCGGGCGGAAGCCTTCCGGTCTGCTGTTTCGAGCACGGTCTACGCGCGATTTCCGGCGCGTGACGGGTTGTTTCGTACGTGTGAAGAAACTCTCACAGGCCGCCCGGCGAAACACCGTGAACTGGGACAACAGGTTCAAGCTGACTTGTGAAGAGGATCATCAACTTGTCAACGGCGTGTCACCGCAGCGCGTACTCCAAGGTGTGCCGCTCGTAATCAAGCAGCCGAAGATCGCGCATCGGACGCCGGAGATGCCCCTTATGTACGATCCGAACGAACGCCGGATCGCCCGCCGCCGCCATCCGCCGGATGCCCTCGACATGGTCCACGATCCGTTTCCGGATGGTCCGGACGAGCCGATGCCGATCGCGGGGAATCAACCCATATGCGTCGGCGAACAGCCGCAGCCGGCGCGGCCTGTTCGGCCTCTTCCAGCCCAGCGTGTACGAATCCCGGTCGCTGAACAGCGGCACCCAGGTCCAGGCCGCGTACGCCACGTCGTAGATCCGGGCGCCCGGCGAGGCCAGGTCGAAATCGATCAGCGCGAGCGTGCCGTCCGGCCGCCAGACCACGTTGTGCGGGGCCGCGTCGTGGTGGCAGATCACCTCGGTGTCCGGCGGCGGCGGGCCGAACGAGCGCCACACCGCGCCCGGCGGCGGCACGAAGCCGTACTGCGCGTCGTGGAACATCCGCAGCATCGTGGCGACCGTGACCAGCGCTTCCTCGGTCACCCAGTGCGGGGCGAGGGGATATTCGCCGCACTCGCCGTCGAGGTAGGACAGCACCTCGCGGCCGCGCTCGTCCATCCCGAGCGCGTGCGGCGACCCGGTGAAGCCGACCCGCTGCAGGTGATTGAGCAGGGCGTGCACCGCGGGCGTCCAAGGGCCGGCGTTGCGGCGCACTGTGTCGCCGATCCGAGAGACCGTGCTGACGTTGCCGCCGTGCAGCGGAATCTCGCGCACCGGCTCCTGCGTCACCCACGGCCTCCTCTGACTATTGGTCTCCCGAGCCTACGCGTCAGTACCAAGCAGGGCCTCGACGAAGGCGGCGGGCTCGAACGGGGCCAGGTCGTCCTTGCCCTCGCCGAGACCGACCAGCTTGACCGGGATGCCGAGTTTGCGCTGCACCGCGATGACAATGCCGCCCTTGGCCGTGCCGTCCAGCTTCGTCAGCACGACGCCCGTGACGTCCACCACCTCGGTGAAGACGCGCGCCTGCTCGAGGCCGTTCTGGCCGGTGGTGGCGTCCAGGATGAGCAGCGTCTCGTCGACCGGGCCGTGCTTCTCCACCACCCGCTTGACCTTGCCCAGCTCGTCCATCAGGCCGACCTTGTTCTGCAACCGGCCGGCCGTGTCGATCAGCACCGTGTCCACGCCGGTGTCGATGCCCCGCTTGACCGCGTCGAACGCCACGCTCGCCGGGTCGCCGCCCTCCGGCCCGCGCACGGTCTCGGCGCCGACCCGCTCGCCCCAGGTGGCCAACTGCTCGGCGGCCGCCGCCCGGAACGTGTCGGCCGCGCCGAGCAGCACGCTGCGCCCGTCGGCGACCAGCACCCGGGCGATCTTGCCGCAGGTGGTGGTCTTGCCGGCGCCGTTCACGCCGACCACCAGCACGACCGCCGGGCGGCCGTCGTGCGGCTCGGTGTGCAGGCGGCGGTCCAGGTCGGGCTCCAGCGCGGCGGTCAGCTCCTCGGCCAACTGCTCGCGCACCTCGGCCACCGTCCGGGTGCCGAGCACCCGGACCCGCTCCTTGAGCCGCTCGACCAGCGCCTGGGTGGCCTCCACGCCGACGTCCGCGGAGATCAGGCTGTCCTCGATCTCCTCCCAGGCATCGTCGTCGAGGTGGTCGCGGGAAAGCACGCTGAGCAGGCCGCGGCCGAAGACGCTCTGCGAGCGGCTGAGCCGGGCACGCAGCCGGACCAGCCGGCCGGCGGTCGGCTCCGGCTGCTCAATGAGCGTCGGTAGTTCCTCGGGCAGAGTCGGCAACTCGACCGGTTCCGCTTCCGCTTCCGCGTCGGCGGGCGCCGGCGGGCGCTCGAGCGTCGTCGGGCCGGCGCCTCCCTCGACCGGGGGAATCTCCCGGCGGCGCAGCCTGGGCACGACAAAGCCGACGGCCCCCGCCACCAGCACGACGAGCAGGACCACCACGACGACCACGTATTCCATTCCTGAAATCCTGACAGATGCGCGGCCGGCCCGCGGCGTCGCCCGCCACCGGCCGTGATGGATCATGCGGTGGCGGAAGTCGGACCGGGCGAGAAGGATGTAATCCCGACCCCGTCCGGAGGTAAGCGATGCGCCACCCTCAGCAGGTCCCCCGGTGACCGCGCATCTGCTCATCGGGCCCGTGCTGCGCCGGGTGGTCGGCGACAAGGCCACGATCTGGGTGGAGACGACCGGGCCGGCGCTCGTGCGGGTCGAGGCCGCGGGCGGCGGCGCCGGCTCCGCGCCGACCTTTTCCGCGTACGAGCATCACTACGCACTGGTGATCGTCGAAGGGCTGCCGCCGGACGCCGCAAGCGAGTACCGCGTCCTGCTAGACGACCGGCAGGTGTGGCCGCCGGCGGAGTCGGCCTACCCGCCCAGCGTGATCCGGACCCGGGCCGCCTCGGACGGCGAGCAGCCGGTCACCTTCATCTTCGGCTCGTGCCGGGAGGCGACCCCGCACGCCACCGGCCGCCGGTTGCCGCCGGACGCGCTGGACGCGTACTCCCGGCGGTTGATGGCCGCCCCGGACGACCCCGACCGGCGGCCCGACCTGATCGTGCTGCTCGGCGACCAGGTGTACGCCGACAACACCTCCGCCAAGGTGCGCCGCTTCCTGCACCGGCGCCGCTCGGCCGGCTACCACGGCCCCGCGAACGAGGTCGTCTCGTTCGACGAGTACACCAAGCTCTACCTGGAGTCGTGGCGCGATCCCGAGGTGCGCTGGCTGTTCGCCACCGTGCCGAGCGTGATGATCTTCGACGACCACGAGATCATCGACGACTGGAACACCTCGGCCTCCTGGCGCGTGGACGTGGCCCGCGAGCCCTGGTGGCACGAGCGGATCCGCAGCGGGCTGGCCTCCTACTGGGTCTATCAGCACCTCGGCAACCTCAGCCCCGCCGAGCTGACCGCCGACCCGCTGTACGCGAAGGTGACCGCGGCCGGCGAGGCGACCGCCCTGCTGGAGGAGTTCGGCCACTCGGTCGACGAGCCGTCCTCGGCCGACAACACGGACCGGCCCTACCAATGGAGTTTCGCCCTGGAGGTGGGCCGCACCCGGCTGGTCATGCTGGACAACCGGTGCAACCGGGTGCTGACCCGGGGCCGGCGCGAGATGCTGCCGGCCCAGGAGTGGCAGTGGTTCGTCGACCGGACCACCGGCGACTACGACCACCTGGTGGTCGGCTCCTCGCTGCCCTGGCTGATGCCGCCGGCGATCCACCACCTCGAGGCCTGGAACGAGCGCGGCGCCGACTCGCCCCGGTCCCGGACGGCGGCTTTCGCCGAGAAGCTGCGCCGGTCGTTCGACCTGGAGCACTGGGCCGCGTTCACCCGGTCGTTCGACGCGCTGGGCGAACTGTTCCGGCGGCTCGGCGAGGGGGTGCCCGGCGGCCGGGTCGGTGCCGGGCCCGCCTATGCGGCGCCGGCGACGATCAGCGTGCTCTCCGGGGATGTACACCACTCGTACGTGGCCCGGGCCGACCTGGGCGCGCAGACGCAGACGCCGGTCTACCAGCTGACCTGCTCGCCGATCCACAACCAGGTGCCCGCGTTCATGCGACCGCTGATGCGGCTGAGCTGGTCCCGCGCGGTCGCCATGAGCGTGCGCGGGCTGGCCCGGTCGGCAGGGGTGGCGCGGCCGAAGCTGCGCTGGGTCCGCGAGGCGGGGCCGTACTTCGGGAACGCGATCAGCACGCTGCGCCACGACGGCGCGCGGGCCATCGTCCGGGTCGAGGGAACCACCAAGGACGGCGAGCTGTTCGACGTGGCCCAGGTCACTCTCCACGACCATTGATGGGCGGTCGCGGACAGCGTCGATCTATTCCTGCTCGTCTTCGTGTACCCGGTTGGGGCGCTTGGCGGACCATTGCCGCACATCCGAGGTTCGCCAGATTCGCCCCACCGAGAGGTGGACGATCGGGGCGGGGAAGTCGGGGGCGCTCGACCAGCACGTGTGGCAAAGCCGGCAGTCGGGATGTTGTCGACGCTGCCGTGGTTACCGTCGCGCTGACCTGCGGCGCGATCGTGTTCACCAGCGATACCGAGGACATCGCGCAGCTCTCCGCCGCGTCGGAGGTCAAACCGGGGCTGGTCATCCGGCGACTCTGAGCGTCACCTCCGGCTTGGTCTATGCGTTGGCCGTATGACGGCGCGGCGGTGGGGGACGCATGAGGGATCTGCTCGACGACTACGGCACCGTGGTCGGACCGATGCTGCGTACGTCGCTGTCGGCCACCGCGATCCGCAATCGGTCCGTTGCCGTTCGGGCGCTTATCGCGCGGGCCGGGCTCGGTGACGCCGGCACCCTCGGCGAGTTGCTCCTCGCGGCGCGTAACGGTGAGCATCGCTGGCTGTCCCGGATCCGCCGGCACGCCGACCCGGGGGTGCTGGCCTCGCTCGCGCAGACGTTGGCGTTGCAGGATCTGCAGCCGAGCGATCGGCGGGACGCCCTCGGGATCTTCGAGTTGCTGCGCAAGGCATTCGGGCCGAACAGCATCACGCCTGCTTACCGGGGCCTGCACTGCCAGCTTGCGTACGTCTGGGAGGGGCCGGACCGGGCGGGCGCGCTGCTGCGCTCGTACCGTGGGCTGCTCGAGCCGACCCGGGCCGCGCTCGCCGTCGACCTGCTCAACCCGTACGCGGAAGCCAGCCGCACGGCCGACTCGGACGCCTGGCTGGCCGCCTTCCAGCAGCTGTTGCCGCGGCCGTGGCCCACGCTGAGCGGCGACGGCGCGCTGGTGCCGTTCGACCGGCTGACCTCGCCGGTGCCGGAGCAGCGGATCGACGCGCCGCAGCGGGTGTCCGTCGTGGTCACCTCGTTCCGGCCGGACCATGGGCTGCTCACCGCCGTCCGCTCGGTCCTCGCCCAGAGCTGGGGCAACGTCGAGGTGCTCCTGGTCGACGACGCGTCCCCGGCCGAGTTCGACGCCGTGCTGGCCCGGGCGGTCGCGCTGGACGACCGGATCCGGCTGGTCAAACTGGCCGAGAATCAGGGCACCTATGCCGCCCGCAACGCCGGCCTGGACGCGAGCGCCGGCGACTTCGTCACCTTCCAGGACTCCGACGACTGGTCCCATCCGCGCCGGCTCGAGCTGCAGGCCCGGCCGCTGCTCGACGATCCGAGCGTGGTCGCGACGACCTCGGACGGGATCAGCGTCACCGACGAGTTGGTGCTGACCCGGCCCGGGTTCCGCAGCGGCCGGTTCAATCCGTCGTCGCTGCTGTTCCGCCGTAGCGCGGTGTTGCGCCGGCTCGGCTATTTCGACCGGCTCCGCAAGGCCGCCGACTCGGAGTACATCGGCCGGATCGAGGCGGTGTTCGGGCGGCACGCCGTGCGGCACATCGACGCGGGGCCGCTGGCGTTGATCCGGCTCTCCGCCGGGTCGTTGTCGCGGGCCGAGATCCGCGCGTCCTACATGCATCCGGCGCGGGTCGGCTACAGCTCGGCCTATCTGATGTGGCACCGGCGGATCGCGGCCGGCGAGGCGCCCGCCTACCGGCCGCGAGACGGTCACGCCCGGCCCTTTCCGGTTGCGGCGCATCTGCTCAGCACGACCAAATCGAGGCGAGCGTACGACGTGATCGTCGCCGCGGACTGGCGGTTCATCGAGGGCGCGCACCGGGCCGCGCTCGCCGAGATCCGGGCGCTCGCGCAGGACGGGCTGCGGGTGGCGATCCTGCATCTCGAGGGGTACCGGATCGTCACTAACCGGCGGCGGCCGATCGCGGCGGCGGTCCAGGAACTCGTCAACGACGGCGTCGCGGAGCAGGTCTTCGGGTACGAGGAGGTCGAGGCGGCGCTGCTGATCGTGCGGCAGGCCGCGGCGCTGCAGTTCCCCTCGGACGAGCCGTGCGCGATCCGGCCCCGGCGGGTGCTTGTGGTCGCGGACCGGGCTCCGGCCCGGGGCGACGGGGTGGACCGGCGGTACGCGATCGCCGACTGCGGCCAGGCGGTGCGCCGGCTGTTCGCGGTGGATCCGCACTGGTGCCCGCAGGATGCCGCCGTCCGCGAGGCGCTGCGGGCCGCCGACCCGCAGGTGGAGCTGACCCCGTACGACTTTCCGCCGGTGGTCGACGCCGGGCGGTATGCCGCCGCCCGGGACGGTGCCGGCGAGATTCCGATCGTGGGAACCGACCTCTGCGACGCCGGCAGTTGGCCCGCCGACGTCCCGGACGCGTTGGCCGTGCTGCACCGGCTGCGCGCCGCCGACGTCCGGGTCCGGCTGCCCGACCGCCCGGACGGCGTCGAGACCGGCCTGGCCGCGGCGTGGCTGGCGTACGCGCCGGCCGACCTCGGCCCGCGGGCGTTCGTCCACCAACTGGATTTCTACCTGCACTTCCCGCACCCGCGGGCGGTGGAGACGTGCAGCTACCCGGCCGTCGAGGCCGCCGCGGCCGGCTGCGTGCTGCTGCTGCCCGAGCGGTTCGCCGCCTGCTACGGCGATGCGGCCGTCTACTGCACCCCCGAGCAGGCCGCAGCGACGATCGACCGGTACCGGGCCGACCGGGCGCTCTACGCCGAGCAGAGCCGCCGGGCCCGCGCGGTCGCCGCCCGCGCCTATCACCGCCGCGGCTACCTCACCCGGATCGAAGCCCTACTGCGGGCGCCGCAGCCGGCGGCTCCGCTGCAGCGCACCGGGCCGTAACGACCCCTGCACCGCGGGCGTTACGCATGTGATGCACGCCCCTTGGGCGCACGGTAATGACTCGGCTTGGAGGACGCAGATGAGCAGCCTGACCCGCTTCGGGCGCCGGCAGTCGGCACGGTTGCAAAACCTGTCTCGCCGCCAGGCGACCGGGCTGCTCGTGATGACCGCCCTCTGCGGCGGCGTCGCGGTCGCCTCCGGCACCGGACATCCGGGCGCGGCCGCGTCGCTGCTCGCCGTGTTGCTCGCCGGGGTGCTCACCGGGCTGGTGCTGCTCTCCCGCCGGATCGGCGCCGCCTCCCGCACGGACCGGGCGGCGCAGCGCGACCTGCGGATCGTGCTGGAGCAGATGCAGCGCCGGCTGGTCGCCGCGGTCGAGAAGGAACGGCTCACCGCGGGCGAACGGCACCGGGAGCTGACCGAGACGCTCGCCAAGAACCAGCGGCTGGCCGCGCACGGCACCGACCTGCTGCTACGCGCGCAGAGCCGCGAGGTCGAGGCGCTGATGCAGTTGTTCCAGGGCTTCACGCCGCGGGCGCCGATGCCGTCCTCGGGCGACTTCGCGCTGAACCCGACCGATCTGCTCGAGCTGATCCACCTGCTCCGGACCCGCGAGCCGCGGCTGGTCGTCGAGCTCGGCAGCGGCACCTCGTCGGTGTGGATCGCGTACGCCCTCGAGCGGACCGGCGGCCGGCTGGTCTCGCTGGACCACGACGCCGAATATGCGCGGCGGACCCGGGCCCTGCTCGCGGCGCACGGGCTGTCCGGGGTGGCCGAGGTGCGCGAGGCGCCGCTGACCCCGCTGAGCATCGACGGCAAGAGCTTCCAGTGGTACGACGTGGCCCAGCTCGCCGACCTGCGCGACATCGACCTGCTGGTGGTCGACGGCCCGCCCGAGGCGACCGGCCCGGACGCCCGCTTCCCGGCCCTGCACGTGCTCGAGCAGAAACTGGCCGACACCGCGACGATCGTCTTCGACGACGCGAACCGGCAGGACGAGCAGGCCGCCCTGCGCCGGTGGACCGAGACGGTCGGCGGGCTGTCCCGCGAGCGCGAGCTGCTCGGCCGGCACGCCGTGCTCTCATACGTACGGGCCGGCCAGCCGATGGCGCCCGTGGCGTCCTGAGCCGTCCGCGTTGACCAGCACCGTCCGGACCGGTCCCAGCCCGGCGCTGCGGCGCGCCACGTCGGATCTCCCCGGGCCGCGGCACCGGCGGGACATCGAGGGGCTGCGCGCGGTCGCCGTACTGCTCGTCGTGCTCAGCCACGCCGGGCTGACCGCGGTCGCCGGCGGCTATGTCGGCGTCGACGTCTTCTTCGTCATCTCCGGCTTCCTGATCACCACGCTACTGGTCCGCGAGCTGGCCACGACCGGCCGGATCTCGCTCACCCGGTTCTATGCCCGGCGCGCCGTCCGGCTGCTGCCCGCGTCCACTGTGGTCGTCGCGGTCACCCTGGCCGGCGCGTGGCTCTGGCTCTCGCCGGTGCGGATCGCCGAGTACGCCGGCGACGCCCTGGCCAGCGCGGGCTACGCGGTGAACATCCGGCTCGCCGTGGCCGGCACGGACTACTTCGCCACCGCGACGCCGTCGCCGTTCCAGCACTTCTGGTCGCTCGCGGTCGAGGAGCAGTTCTATCTCGGCTGGCCGCTGCTGATCCTCGGGACGTTCGCGGTGCGGCGCCGCCGCCGGTTGTTGGCCCTGGTGCTGACTTTGCTGACCGTGGCATCGCTGGCCTACAGCGCGTACGAGCTGACCCGGGCCGCGCCCTGGGCCTACTTCGGGCTGCCCAGCCGGGCCTGGGAACTGGGCGCCGGCGCCTTGGTCGCGCTCGGCTCGGCGCGACTGGCCCGGTTGCCGCGCTGGGCGGTGCCGGTTCTCGGCTGGGGCGGGCTGGCCGCGATCGTCGGTGCCGCGTGCGGCTACGGCGACGGCACCCCGTTCCCCGGCTTCGCCGCCCTGCCGCCGGTGCTCGGGGCCGCCGCGATCATCGCGGCCGGTTGTGCCTCGGCGGGCGGCGTGGGCAGGCTGCTCGGCCGGGCGCCGCTGCAGTCGATCGGCCGCGTCTCGTACGGCTGGTACCTCTGGCACTGGCCGGTGCTCGTGCTGGCGCCGGCCGCGCTGGGCCGCGATCTCGGCCTCGGCGCCCGGCTCGCGCTCTGCGGGGCGGCGCTGCTTCTGGCGTACGCCAGCTGGCGCTTTGTGGAAAACCCGGTGCGGCACCGCCGCGCGCTCACCGCCCGGCCCGTCCGCGGCCTCGGCCTGGGTCTTGCCCTGTCCGGCACGGCCGCCGCGCTGGCGCTGATCACCGCGGCCAACCCGCCCGCCGTGCCGGTCGGCGCCGACGCGATCGACACCCGGGCCGTGCTCGCCGCCGCGGCCGATCCGCAGGACACCCTCACCAAGCTGATCGCGGCGGCCGACCGGACCGGCCGGGTGCCGGGCAACCTGACCCCGTCGCTGGCCGGCGCGGCGAAGGACATGGTCAAGCCGCAGACCGACGGCTGCCACCTGACGCTGACCAGCCCCGAGGTGACGCCGCGCTGCACCTACGGGCGGCCGGGCGCGACGACGACCGTGGTGCTGTTCGGCGACTCGCACGCGCTGCAATGGTTTCCCGCGTTCGAGAAGCTGGCGAACCTGCACAGCTGGCGGCTGATCTCGCTGACCCGCAGCTCGTGCAGCCCGGCCGAGGTGCCGGTGATCAACAGCAAGTTGAAGCGGGTCTACCGCGAGTGCGACAGCTGGCGGGACTCCGCGCTGGCCCGGATCCGCGCGCTCCGGCCGCAACTGGTCGTCGTCTCGTCGAGCACCGGCTACCGCGGCGCGCTGGCCGGTCACCCGAGCGACCCGGACGGACTCTGGGCGACCGCCTGGGCCCGGCTGTTCGCGACGCTGCGCCCGGCGGCCGGACAGCTGGCCCTGCTCGGCGACACGCCCTTCCTGAGCCGGGATCCGGCCGACTGTCTGGCCGCCGCGGGTGCCCTGGTCAGCGCGTGCGCCGAACCGGCCAGCACGGTGCTGCGCGACCCGCTGTGGCGCTCAATCGTCAGCGACGCGGCGCAGCGGGCAGGCGTGCCCGTGATCGACCCGGTGCCGTGGCTGTGCGGGCAGCGCTGCCCGACCGTGGTCGGCAACCTGCTCGTCTATCGCGACACCAATCACCTGACCAGCGCGTACGCCGAGATGCTCGAGCTGGTGCTGGACGCCCGGCTGCCGCGGCCGTAAAGACGGCGCGACCCCCGCCGCGGGGGACGGCGGGGGTCACGGTCGCGGGGCAGCGAAAGACGCGCGCCCGCGGCGGGCCCGCGGGGGCGGGCCCGAATCTGGGGGAGCCGGGCTCAGTAGCCGAACTCCTGGGTGTAGTACGGGTTGCCGTTGGCCGCGTACACGGCGCCGACGCCGACCTTGGTCACCTTGCAGTTGAGGATGTTGGCCCGGTGGCCCGGGCTCTTCATCCACGCGTTCACCACGTCCGCGCCACTGCGGTAGCCCCACGCGATGTTCTCGGCGGCGGGCTTGCTGTAGCCGGCCGCGCGGATCCGGGCGTCGAACGTCGAGCCGCCGAAGCCCACGTGGCTGAACGTGCCGGTGCGGGCCATCCAGGCGCTGTGGTCGCGGCTCGCGCGGACCAGCTCGTTGTTCACGGCCAGCGCCTTGCAGCCGTTGCGGGTGCGCTGGTGGTTGGTCCACTTGACGACGTCCGCCTGCAGGGTCTGGAACGAGGTGGCGGACGCCTCGGCGGGGGCGGCGAAGACGACGATTCCGAACAGCGCGACAGGGACCAGCGCCAGGAACGCGAGACGGCGGAGGATCGAAGAGCGCATCGGCCAGCCTTTCGGAGACGTCGCCTGGTTTCGTTCGCCAGGTTCGCCGTTCCGATCGGTGCGTTCCGCGGGCCGCTGATGGAAAGCTCAGGTGCCTAGTTGTCGCCCTTTAGTTGCCGCCCGGTTGACTACCGGGACATAGGTGCGGGTCAGTGCCGGACGGGTTGCCGTCCGGTTGCGATTCGCCGTTCAGGGGCCTTTTTAGCCGATCAGCGCGGTCACCGAGTCGGCGTAGCGCTCGTGGCCGTAGTGCCGGCGGACGAAGTCGCGTCCCCGTTCGCTCTGCTCCAGGAACAGGTTGGGGCGGCGCAGCTGCCGTACGGTGCGCTCGATGTCGGCGGCCTCGCAGTAGCGGGCCGCCTCGCCGAAGGTCGGCGCGAACCGGTGCGGCAGGACCAGCACACAGCCGGCCGCGAGCGCGGTCAGCAGCGCCGGATCCGCGTCCCGGCTCGCCCGCTCGTCGGGGAAGTGCAGGTAGAAGTCGAGCTGGTGCAGGAAGCCGCGCAGCTCGGTGTCGCCCGGTCCGTAGACCAGCCAGGTGCGCGGCGGCCGAGGTCCGAACGCGTCCCCGGCGTCGCCGGCGGTGTCCCAGAGCCGGATGTCCATCCGCCCCGAGTCGCCCAGCAGGGCGGCCAGCCGCCGCCACTGCGCCCGGTCGCCGGCCCAGCGGCAGCCCACGACCGGCCGGTCTGAGCGCAGGCCGGGCCGGTCCAGGCGCCATTGCCGGACGTCCACCGTGCCGGGCAGGTCGACGGCCGTCAGCGCGGCCGCGATCGGGCCCGCCCCGAGCGTCCGGCGGTCGGCCGGGCCGCCGGGCGACCACTGCGGCTCGACCCCGAACAGCCGCCGGGACGCGGCGACGCAGACGTCCGCGGCGATCCGGCGCCGGGCGGCGTCGACCTCGATGACGACCCGGCCGGCCGACACCGAACTCGCGATCCCGGTGGCGAACTGCAGCACCGCCGGGGTCCGCACGATGACCAGCTCGGCGTGCACTTCGTCGCCGAGCACGACCTGCTCGACGGCGCCCGCGTTGATCAGCGCCTG
>Ga0307515_10019596_pt1 | contig 12156 bp, 1 predicted proteins | sample 17_EM_MG_FD_194513 | JGI IMG/M metagenome (GOLD analysis project Ga0307515, IMG submission 194513) | Populus trichocarpa ectomycorrhiza microbial communities from riparian zone in the Pacific Northwest, United States - 17_EM | ecosystem: Host-associated > Plants > Roots > Unclassified | place...
ATTTCTTTATAGCTATATAGGCTCCCCTTTATTAGGAACGTCTTCTACTATTAAGGCTTTATATATAGTCCTAGGCACTAGGCTTAATAGTGCTAAGTATCTATATAGGGCGTCCCTACTAATGTCGGTTATCCCCTATAAAAGGCAGTGCCTAAAGTAGTAGTTTAAGTTAAAGCGGATTTTAAGTTTCCTAAAGCTAGGATAAGGCTCGTGCTTCTAAAGCTAGGGTATACTTAGGATAATTAGGGTAGCGGGCGAGAGTTTAGTAATAAAAAAGAGCATAGCTTTAGTATAGAGGTTGATTAATATTTGGGTAGTAAAGTAGTCCGTAATAAGCGAAGTTAGGATATTATCTACAAGGTATAGTAGCCTAGGTGCTAGTAGCTTCTTAGTTATAACATTCTACTTTCTTATAATAGACTCTATATTAGTAAATACTATTATAGTACTACTAAAGTCCACTAGGCTTACTATATTAATATAAACTTAGGGGTATAGGTTACGTAATAAGGAGAGTTAGGTTTAAATAAGAATTAATTTCTTATTACTGTTTACTAATCTAAGATTAAGTAGTAGTTTACTAATAAAAAGGACTAATTAATCTAGTAATAGGGACCTAATCTTTTTGTCTTCCTTTTTATATAGTTTAGACCCTTAAATATAACTTAGTCTAAGGGTTTACCTTTTAATAACTAGGGTATAGGGCTGTCTTAGCGGGGCGGTCTAGTGTCCGTCTAGCTAGCGGTATTAGTTTTAGTTTTAGTTAGGGTATAGGAAGACGATACCTTACTAATAACGTAGCCGTGTTTATATTCGCTAACGCGAAGTTACTAATACTGGGCGTTATTAACGGGTTAGGCTCCTATATAGGGCATAGTTTAAAGTAACTAAGCCATAGGATTAAAGGGGGGGGGATTATCTGCCGCGGCTATAATAAGCTCCGCAGTCACCACGTTTATAATAGACTCTATAATCGCCGCGTCCGCGGTTATTAGTTCGCGTTATTTAATAGGGTAGTATTAAAACTAGGTTTACTATCTTAGCGAGATTATAGGCATTCTTCTACTAGCTAGGTAGGCTATAGGTAAAGTATAATCTATTATTAACGTAGCGCTTACGCTCTATATCTAAGATTCTATTAAGGTTTATAGGTTCTTTAGTTATTACTAGGGTTAGGGTTAATATAGGGGCAGGGGCTTAGGTAGATAGGCGGTAGTTAGCGTTCTTTTTAAGGTTAGCTTAGTATATATAGTTCGCAAGGTTCTTAGCAAATATATCTATCTGCTTACTCTAACCTATATAGTCGCTGTTATTAATTTTATAAGTAAGTCTAAGTACTAGCTCTTTTATCTTTAGAGAGATAAACTTTTAAAGTAGGTCTACCTTCTATTCGTCTATCTTCTTAGCGCGGACTATTAGCTTATTAAGCTCTCCCTTCTAGGACTAGTAATTACGATCGCCCTAGGGAAAATAGTTAAGCTTATTCTTTGCAACCTGGGTTATATTAAGGACCTTATAGTAGGCAGTAAGGTCTTTAAGCATATCTTCCTTAGTAGGCCATTTTCACGTAGATATATTATTTAGGTTCTTGTATATAAGCTCTAGGCCCTACTTAATAAACTTATAGGCCTTATCCTCTAGTATATCCGAGATATAAAGAATCTGGGACTAAACTATATTAAAGTAGTCCTAGTCCCGGTTAAAGACTCCCTTAATCTTAATATGCTAGGTCTTAAAATTAGCTTATTATTCTAGCGGGGTACCTTTTCCGCTAAATATTGGCGGGTCTTTAGATCTCCGTTTTTTCTGCTAGGTTACTACTGTTATTATAGGGGTTAATTATTTTAAAATGGTAATAGTCTTTACCTAGGAGTTAATAGTTCCTATTTAGGAAGTAATAAGGGCACTAAGGTTTTCGTTAGCTTTCTTATTGGCGGTGTTTATATTATATATATACTATAGTCCTACTTTAATATTACTAAGGAACTTATTGGTATAGTTAATAAGGGTAAGGTAAGCTTTACTAGGCTTAAAGGTCTTAAGGTATAGTAGGGAGCGGCAAATTGTCTACGTAATATTAGGGTATATCTTTATAAAGAGGTCTACGAAAACGTTACGGGGGTTCTAGGTTTCGGCCATTTCGGTATTATTAGTATCGCCTATCTAGGCGCTAGGTAAAAACTAAGGATTGTTCTAGGACTATACTGGGGATATATTAGTTTTAGTAGGGGCGTATATAGGTCGCGATTGCTCTAAGGCGGAGGTTAATTAGCTAGGGTATAGGGAATTAGTAATCGTAATAGGGCGCAAATTAAAGATACCATAAACTGTTACAGTGCTGCAATAAAGTAGACTAAATAACTACGTTATGGTATAAAGAGGGGAAGAAGGTAGAAAGGGGGTATTATATATAAATAGTAGGGCTAGCCGCCAAGTCGCTAGTAGTGAGCTAGCTAATAGTAGGAAATAGTATAAGACAGTATAAAACAGTATACGTTAGGTTAGTGCCGTGACAATTACAATCTAATTAATATATTTAAGAAATAATTTATAAACTACCTATCTCCGCATTAAGATAAGCATAATTTTAAAATAGAACTTAAACCTAGTATAACGCTAAAGTTTGGCCCGTTATACGGTATATCGTAAGAAGAGCTGCTTATAATATAATAATACCTTAAAGAGCACCTAGAGAAAGGATTTATTTGCCCTAGTTAATTACTATTTACCTTATCTATACTATTTATTAAGAAACCTAAAGGAGGCTTAAAGTTCTATATTAATTATTAAGCCCTAAATATAATTACGATTTAAAACTAATATCTAATTTCTTTACTTTAAGAAACGCTTAACTACTTAGTAAAAGTATAATACTTTATAAAACTTAATATAGTCGCTACCTTTAATTAAATCCGTATTTATAAAGGAGATAAGAAGTATATAGCTTTCCGTATATAATAGGGACTTTTTAAATACCTAGTAATGCTATTTAGTATAAAGAACGGTCCTAGTACGTTTTAGTAATACGTTAATAATATACTTCGTGAATTCCTTAATATATTTATTACTGCGTATATTAATAATATCTTAATCTATTCGTCTTCGCTTTTTAAGCATTAAAAGTACATCTAAATGGTCCTTAAACGCCTGCGAGACGCAGGCTTATAATGCGATATTAAGAAATACAAGTCCTATATATTTAAAGTTATATACTTAAGCCTAATTATATCCCGCGACGGAATTAAAATAGACCCTAAGAAAATCGCTATAATTATAAACTAGGAAAATCCTAGTAGTATATAGGACATTTAAAGATTTCTAGAATTCGCAAATTTCTACCATTAATTTATTAATTACTTCTTAAAAATTATTTAGCTATTAGTAAACTTAATAAGGAAGAATATAAGATTTAAATAAACTACTAAATATAAATAAGCTTTTAATAACCTAAAATATTATTTTATAACTGCTTTAATTCTTACCCACTTTAATCTAGACCTTAAATGCATTATTAAAATAGACTTATCTAATTATACACTAAAAGGAGTATTATCGTAATATAATAAGAACGGTAAGCTACGCCTAGTAGCCTTTCTCTTTTAGAAACTTACCTCTATAGAATTAAATTATAAGATATATAATAAGGAACTGCTTATAATTATTAAATACTTTAAATAATGGCGTCTAAAACGTAAAGGTTTGTTATTCCTAATACGCGTATTAACGGACTATAAAAACCTATAGTACTTTATAACTATAAAGCAATTAATATAGCGCCAAATTTGTTAGGCCAAATACCTCTTATAATTTAACTTTAAGATTATATACTAACCTAGCAAACTTAATTAGAAGCCTAACTTATTAATATAATAATAGGACTTACCTATAAACGCCTCTAATAAAGAGATTATAAATTAATTATAAATTTTACTACCCCCTAACACTTTAAGAAACTACGCCCTATATTTCTAAACGCAGAGCTTAATAGGAATAAATTGGAAATTAATAAGTGGGATATAGAAATTAATAAATTAATAGAGTATAAATATAAGAATAACCCCTAGATAGTAAATATAATAAAAGCGATTTAAATAGGGAAACAGTAATATAAGGATATTACACTCGCCGAATGCGAAATCCGCAATAATCGGTTATACTATTAATAGAAAATAGTAGTCCCGAATTCCAAACCCTTATAATTTAAGATACTTAAATTTATATATAACTCCCCTATAGTAGGGCATCTTAGCTATATAAAGACCTATAAGATTATTTAATAAGTATATTTACTAGCCTATAATGCATAACTATATATAAAAATACATTTAAGTATATAAAATATATATATATAGAAAGACCTCTTATATAAAGAAGTAAGGAGTACTTTAACCGTTACTAATTCTAATATAAAAATAGCAAGATATCTTAATTAACTTTATAGTTAACTTACCTAATAGTAATAGGTTTATAAATGTTATAGTGGTTATTAACCGTCTTATAAAAATGCAATATATAATTCCTATAAACTTAATTAATATAATATTAGTAGCCGAATATTTTATTAAATATGTCTTTAAGCTATACAGACTTTCTAATTTAATAATATCCAACTGCGAAAGCTAGTTTATTTTAGACTTTTAGCAAGCCCTATATAAACGATCAAGTATATAAATATAACTCTTAACTATATTTTATCTAGAGATAAATGGTTAAACCGAAATTGCGAACGCGATTATAAAATAATACCTATAAATATACTACTTCTACCTATAAGATAACTGGGAAAAGTAGCTACCTTTAGCTAAGTTTACTATAAATAATACAAGAAATAAATTAATAGGCGTAACGCCGTTCTACATAACCTATGGATAAGACCCTTACTTTAGATTTAAACTATAACCCAAAATTAATATAATAGGACCTATAATTAAAAGGATTTAACTAATTAATATATATAACTTTACTAATTAAATAAAGCAGTTATAAGCTAATACTATCGCTAACCGCTTTAAGCGCATTCTAACTTAGCTTAAAGCCCTAGCTTATATCTCCTAGCGACGCTATAAAACGAGATAAGGGTATAATATGGTTATAGTTAGCCTTAAAAATATAAAGACTACCAGCCTAAGAAAAAGTAGGATAATAACTAGGATAGACCCTAGCCCGTCCTAGTTGCCTATAAAAAAGCAGTTATAGTTAACCTTCTAGACTATATCTATATTAATAAGTCTTTCTATAGTTTAAAAGTCCGCCTCTAGTTCCTTAAAAAGATCTCTAGTTAAGTATATATTAATAAAGAGGAACGTTATAATGTTATAGGTAAGATAGCTAAAAGGGATAATGACGGCAATATTATGGATAAGTGGGAATTTAAAAAGATCCTTAATATATATAATAAATAAATGGACAAGCACGGCTTAATATATTATATTAAGTGGAAGTATTATAATAAGGAAACCTAGAAACCCAAAAAATCCCTAAAAGGGTGTAAGTGCGTACTACTAAAGTTTTATAGATAATACCCTAAGAAGCTAGAACCCCTAGACTAGGTATAAGATAAGGGAAAGTTACGCCGAAACTATAGCCGACTATAAAAATAATTTATGGTGGTTAAGATCTTATAGAACTTTAACCGCCGGTTAAAGTTATCTAATTAGTTAGTTTTTTGCTAAGAAGCGCTATGCGGTAATAGTATAGAGTTCTACTAACTTTATTTATTAAACCAACTAATTAGGATTTTCTATGCCCGGTATAGAAAATCACTATTAGCTTAGTTAAAAGCAGTAAGCGAAAGTAATATCTTTATAGTATAAATAAGTTACTTATTTAGTTTAGGGGCTAAACCTTTTAGGGAGGGGAGTACTGTTACGACACTAACCTAACGCATATTGTTTTATACTGTCTTATACTATCTTATACTATTTTATACTATCTTATACTATTTCCTACTATTAGCTAGCCCACCACTAGCGCCTTAGCGGCTAGCCCTACTATTTATATACGATACCCCCTTTTACCTTCTTCCCCTCTTTATAACACAACGTAGTTATTTAGTTTACTTTATTGCAGCACTGTAATACTATATAGGCTATAATAGAACTAGCAAAGCTATATAATAAGTGGTAAGCAAGGTTATATAATAAGCTCTATAAAATCTATAAGGTCTATTATACCTACTTTATATACCTTATATACCTTACCTATTAAGGGAATTCTTAGGAGTATAGTTATATATATAAAGGACTACAGTCCCTACTTAGATAGTTCTCTGTCTATAATAAATCCTAAAATATAATTAGAGTTAATTTATTAGGTACTTTCTCTATTAGTTACGCTTATATATTTTATTTACCTATATATTTAGCCTATTAATAAGTCTACTATTACGGAGTAAGTATAAGCGACGATAATATATAGCAAAGTAGATATTATTTAGCTATATATATAAACTATATAATTAAATTAAGACGTTATATAAGGAAAGGAAGTGGGAAATATAAGGGAAAGGTATATATCTATAAGGGATCTTTTAGCCCCTTACTTAGGTATACGCCTAGGGGCTCTTAGGAGCTGCTAAGGCTAGCCTTTAGCTAGCCCTTAGTACCTCCTTATAAACTCCTTAGGTCTATAGCCCTTCTCTTTTTATTAGTTTGTCTCTATACTAGGGTATTACTATACCTACTCTTTACTATATTGTCCTCTTCTATCGACTTTTTTATAACTTATACTTAGCTTATTTACTCCCTACTATCTATTTAAGCAATACATCTTATAATATTATTGACCTAGTTTCTAAGTTAATAAGCAATATGCTTATTTACAAGATAGATTTAAATGGCAGTATAGGGTTTTACTAATTCTAACTATTAAATGGACTAATTAGGATTTTCTATTCCTAGTATAGAAAATTGCTATTAGCTTAGCTAAGGCGGTAAGCGGGACTAATATTTGTATAGTGGAAATTAGTAGGCGTATATAAAGTAGATTCCTTAGGTATAAGGTAGATAGTTATAGAAATTTTAGACTAGTAGATTTTAGTGGATTTTTTAGATTTTAGTTTAAGGTTTAAGTAGTAAGTTATAAGGCACTTCTACTTATAATAGGAGGTAGTAAATAAAAGCTTAAGGCTATTTTAATTAATAGTTACCCTATATAGCTTTATTTAGAGTTATTTAAGGATTACTAGGTAACTTAGGGTGGTAATAAAAAGCCTAATTAGTTCTTTATAGTTTAGGTATTAGAGTCTTAAGTATACTATATAGGTAATTTAGCCTAAAACTATGCGTTTACTATTAAATCTAAATACGTTAATATACTAGTTAAGGGGGGTTAGAGTAAAACTATTATCTTATATAAAGATCTTATTAATAAATCCTATACCGCTAGCTTCTATATTAATTAGGATTTAAGTATTAGCCTATTAATTATTCTACTAAAGATAGTAGTTAATAGTTATACTATGGTCCTAAGAGTTAGAGTTTGTAATATTAAATATATTTAATAAGATCTTAAGGTAAAGCTATCTTAGAAAGCGACTTAGCTCTAAGATCTTCCTTTTAAGGGTAATTAGAGCGGAGCTTTTATAGCGTATTAGTTACAGCTATGTCCTTATAAGTAGTACTTATTAATTACTAAGCTAGAGTTAGATAAAGATTAGGGGTAATAGCTAGTGGCTTTTAGGTATACCTAGTAGGTTTTATACGCCATTTTCTGCCATACTCTATATTCTTTACCGTAGTTTACACATCTAGCTCCCTTATCCTTAGGGTAGTCCTTAATATTATAGGTATTAATATACTCTCTATACCTTACCTGCCTCCTATATATACTATAGGTATATCCCTACTATTAGTATCTAAAGTATTATTGGATTTAGATTCTGTAGTAGTAAAGCTAGGCTTTATACTAGAGGCTGTCTATAACTACTCCCTTATAGGCTAATACTGCCTATATCTCCTATATTAGTAGGCTAATTATTAGGGAGCCGCGTGTTTTAACCCTTTAGAACCTTAGTAACTCCCCTATATATATTATATATTCTTTATTAAGCTATATAACTCTAGTTATAGTAATTTCTAGGGCTATTTTTTAGTAGCCTCTATAATCCTCTAAATAAGCTATATATTTATAGCATCTTGCCTACTTTCTACTTATATATTAAGGGGTACCTATTATAAAGACAATATATTATATAGAACGCTAGATAAACAAGCATTAGATTTAAAGAATTAATAGCTATATACAGCTATTATAGAGACTTAAGAAGATTGCTAGAGAGCTTAGTAGAAATTTGGCTACGGTTAAATCTATATAGGGGCGTTGAGGTGGATAAACTATCTACTAAGTAATACCGAATAAGGAAAGGAAACTAGCTACGCGTACCGCGTATCGCGTATTATGGGCAGTCCCGTAACAGTACCCTAATTACTTTAACTAGGTAGTCCTAGCGGAGAATCTTACACTTAAGGATATCTCCTTAGTTAATGGCTTAATCCTTTACCTGCTAGTTAGGGAGTATAATCTCTATATTACCGCTATATAGGACCCTTACTACTACTGCCCTTAGTATATATCCCTTAATTAATATAAAGATTTAATCTAGTTCCGCTTTTGCTACCTTTAGTATTCTAACCCTTGTTATAGCTCTAACCGGTACTACGCTAGGTATATGCTGGAGAGGTGCTAGTTAGGCGCTTATAGTAATATTAGCCTATAATAGCTTTACTGCCTATACTATTAGTGTTTTCTATACTTTTATAGTGTTCTTAATACGCCCAAGACTATCCTCTACCACGTTTTAGTTTTTATTATGCTTTATCTAAAGCTCCTAGGCAATTTAGCCTACTTATTAAGCTATCTACGCTATCTCTACACGCAGGTATTCGTTCTTTCTCTTCCCTAGATCCTCCTTAATGTCTTTAAGGAGGTCTATAAGTTTCCGCCATCTCTAGTCGTTATTCTTTAGCTATTATAGGTACGTTGCCCCCTATTAGGTTTATTATAGTATTGCGATTTTCTATATAGCGTCTACCCTTTAAGTCTACTGCGACCCTCCTATATCGCGCTAGCTTTCCCGCTGTGCTATATATATTAGATTTAGAGCGTATTATGCCGTAGAATTAATTAGAGGCGTTAATTTCGTTATTAGATAATTAGTAGGCGTGTTTTACTACTGTAGCGGCTCCGTTTAAGAAAGCTAATTAAATCACTATCTTATTTTTATATTACCGAAGTTATTAAGTTTCTACTTAAATCCTATTTGGTTAATATTAATATAATCTAGTACTTCTCTAGGTCTATCTATTATAACTATTTATAAGACACCAGGCTTTACTATATTTATATCTCCCTAAAATCTAGAGCTTAACCCTAGTATTATTATGGTTACTATTTTAGGTAGTATATTATTTAACTTTATTAATACTATAACTAGGTAGTAAATATATAACAAAGCCTTATAGGAAATACTACGGTAAAGTTATTAATGGGCTAGGTATATAGGTAAATATAAAGTTAATAATATAAATATAACTAGTAGAGTAGGCTATCTAATAAATTAATTCTAATTATATTTTAAGATTTACTATAAAAAAAGAGAGCTATCTAGGTAAGGACAGTGGTCCTTTAAATATATAATACTGCGCCTAAGAAATATACTGAGTACGTCCTACGTATCCTTACGTTCCCACATTCTTATATTCCGAACTTATAATATAACTAACTACGTAACTTAATTGACCCTTATTTTATAGCTTAATCAGCTTTAGCTCCTTCTATACTATTTTAACTAACCTATTTATATCTCTTCTTAGTAGTTATTATACTACTAATATTAGGTCTGTAATAACAAATCCTTATAATAGGAACTATAGTAAACTTAATAATAGGCTAGGTATATAGGTAAATATAATAATAAGATCTAACTATAGAATAAGTGTGTAATAGATTAACTCTAATTATATTCTAAGATTTACTATAAAGAGAGAACTATCTAAGGTAGGGATTGTAGTCCTTTAAATATATAAAACTATGCTTAAGAAATATACTAAGTATATTAGTATATTAGTACGTTAGTATGTTATATATTTCTATATTTCTACATTTTTATATTTTAAACGTAAACCTATAATACGTTATATAACTTAGCTACCCCTTATTTTATAGTTTAACTAGTTATAGTACCTCTTACGCTTTTACCACTAAACGTAGTTTCTAAGCGAGTTGGCAATATAAGCGAGCTAGCAACCTTAAAACTCACCAAAATTAGAAAAATTGTACCTTAATATCTTAATAACTACTTAATAATAAATTCTAATAATTTGGATTTAGGCTTTCATATATACTCTATAACTTCTATTAAATTTATATAGTAAACTGTTTAATAGTTTTTAGGATATAGTAAGATATAGTATTTTAGCCTTATTTTAGCCCCCGAATTTTAATATTTTAAAAACTACTAAACCATTTACTATATAATTTTAATAGAGGCTATAAGGTATATATAAAAGCCTAAATCTAAATTATTAGAATTTATTATTAAGTGGTTATCAAGATATTAAGGTGCGATTTTTCTAATTTTTAGTAAGTTTTAAGGTTGCTAGCTCGCTTATATTGCCAGCTCACTTATAAACTACGTTAGTCCGTTTATATCCTCCTTTAGTAGTTATACTACTATTAATATAAGGTCTATAACACTATCCTCCTCCTCTCTATCTTTATCTTTAAAAATATCTTATATCTCTAAGTCGTTAATTAGAGGTATAGTATTCCCGTTTTTAATTTAATAGTCTTCTTAATTTTTAATACCTCTTAATAGATCTTTATACTCTATTAATTATAACTAGCTAGTTTCTATTATTATTTTACTATCTATAATTAGGGTTTTGGTATTAGAGCATCTAAATTTAGATGGTTTAAACGCTGCTTTTAGAGGCTCTAATATCGCGTTAAACCCCGCAACTCCTTACCGCCCTTAGGCGTATCACCCCTGTTATCGCCCTTATCCCTAGTTATTACCCTAACCTATAAAGCCTACTATATTAAAGTTCTGTAGCTATTAAAGCGCTTACCCTTTAGGTCCTTAAAAGTCGACCTAGTTAGCACTATAGAGGAAAGGTATAAATACTTACACTAGCCTCTTACCTAACCCGCCCCTTTTTTATTACCGCTTTTCGCAACTTACCTATCGCTATTTTAATGCTGTAACTCTTTTAACCTAAACTATAGACCTCTTTCCTTATTTTATTCTTTTAATGTATATTTTTACTCCTCCATCTTGTACGCTCTAGTTGCTCTTTACTACTCCTTAGCTACTTTACTATTTCTCTATCGCCGTTCTACCTATTATCATTATACTCCTCCTACTTATAGCCCTACGTTACTCTATTACCCTTCTCCGCTTTTATTTAATCTTTTAAGTTATTACCCTTTTTCTAGTATATTATTACCTATAGTTAGGCTTATATCATAATAATATATATTTAAAGACAGTAACTTTAATAAAAGAGGGTTAAGTATATAGGGGATTATTATTAAAATCTTAGTAAAAAGCTAGCACTATAAGGTCAAGTTAAAGTAGAGCCTATAAATATTACTAAGACTAATATAAGTAAAGTATAGAAGAAATGGAAGCTATAAATTAAGTACTTATTATTCTATAAATTCTACTTATTAGCAATTAGATATTATAAGGAGATTAATTAAAATCCTACTAGCTTTCTAAAATCTTTAACTGTAGGATATTATATAGCATTCTCTAAATATATTTTAGACTGCTTTCTTTATATATAAAAGAAATTTAGTCTTTACTAGTGCTAAAGAGTGTTATAAAATACCCCTGTAACACCTTATACACGTCTACTTATTTCTACTAACTTAGTAACTAAAGACTAACTATAAGATAGTAATTTAATGGCAATTTGCGGTAATCTGACAGTAATCTGCTATATTCTACTATATTCCGCTAAGTTTTACTAAATCCTGCTAAGTTCTGCTATAACTACTACCTAAATCCTATTATACTCCGTATATATATTAACTAAGCAACTAAGCTAACAATATATACACTTTTTTCTCGTTTTCTTACCTTCTTTCCTTATATAACGTTTTAACTTTATTATATAGTATATATATATAGCTTAATAGTATTTACTCTAT
>Ga0307515_10019597_pt1 | contig 12156 bp, 11 predicted proteins | sample 17_EM_MG_FD_194513 | JGI IMG/M metagenome (GOLD analysis project Ga0307515, IMG submission 194513) | Populus trichocarpa ectomycorrhiza microbial communities from riparian zone in the Pacific Northwest, United States - 17_EM | ecosystem: Host-associated > Plants > Roots > Unclassified | place...
TACCGAAACCGCGAACCGACCAACCGAGACATCGACCCCGACAACGCGATCACGACACTGCGGTCCCCTGCCCAGCGAGCCAACACCACACCCAAGACCCGGCGGACCCTCAGGGAGCCGGGTTCACGTTCGCCACCCATGCCTGGGGCGGCGCTACGGTCGAATGTAGGGAGGAGGCCGGGAGGCCCCTGGGGCGCATTCACGTTTGCGAGCGGGCTGCACGCCGCCGCCGTCCGCGCCAGGGAGGCGCGAGCGCGCGCACCATGAGCGGCGCACGCACGCTCATCCCGATCGACCGTCCCGAGGCCCCCGCCGCCGAGATCGCCCGGTTCGTCGGCAACGGCACCGTTGTCCAGCCGTTATACCCCCGTGATCGGGGTGGTGAACATCGGCCCGATCGGTGGACCCCTTCACGCTGAGCATCTGAAATCTGTTTCAGGGGTGTTGCGCGCGCCACGTTTGCCTCTATGCTGACCCGCACGGGACCACGCCCTAGGTCCCGCTGGAGGTGTGGCATGCGGTCCAAGGACGCGCTGATCGCGGGTGCGGTGGCGGTGCTGGCGTTCGGTACGGTTTTCACCGGCCTGAGCGTGATTCGCGGCGAATTCCGCGACAACACCGTCGACATGTACCGCGACTACGACAGCGGCGAGCCCGACGGCCGTGATTTCGCATTGCCCGACTCCGGAAACGACCCCGCGCCGGCCTCCCCCGCGACCGGCCCCGAGGTCCCCCTCGCCGACGGCGCCTACGTCCTCCAGCCCGCCCACTCGCTCAAGTGCCTGGCGGGCGCCGAGGTCGACGGCCGCGTCCTCCTCGTGCAGCGGACCTGCCTGCTCGGCGGCAAGGCCCCCGTCCAGCCCGAGACGATGCCCATGATCCAGCTGACCGAGACCGGCGGGGGCACCTACCTCGTCCAGCTCGCCGGGGCGCCGGAGCTGTGCATGACCGTCGACTACGGGATCGGCGAGGAAGGGCGCCTCGTCGGGCAGCAGGAATGCAATCCCGGGCTCTATCATCAGCGCTATATTCTCAAAGCGGTAGATAAACCCGTGGCGGGCGGATTCCAGATTCGTCCGGAACACAGCGAACTGTGTTTGACCGTCCCGAAGAGCAGCACGAAATCAGGCGTTTCGCTGGTGCAATCCGAATGTAAGAAGAATGCGGCCAACCAAGAGTTCATGGTTGACCCGGCGATCGTCTGAATCGGTTGTCCGACAGTCCTGTTAAGCGTCACTGTCATACCCCGCCCCTAGACTTGACGGCAGATCCGCGTCACCGCCGGGGGAAGGACGCGTCATGTCGGATTCGGATGAACAGCCCACCGTCCACACAGGATTCAGAGGGTTCCTCAAGGGACTGATCCGCAGGCCGCGAGCGCCCTTGATCAAACGCGACGGCGGCTCAGGGGACCCCTTCGACAGCCTCGGCGTGCACTCGCCGCTGGAGATGCCCTGGCGTGATCCGCCGTCCATGAGACGTTCGTCGCGGACACGGAACGTGCCGGGTCGGTGGCGTCGCACACGCGATTTCTTAAGCTCGCGACTTTTCCGTGCCAGGGCCGTGCTGGCCGCAATGATCATTTCGCCGATACTGGCGATCCTGGCGGGATCATGCGCTTACTTGAACTCTCGTTAAGGTCTGTTTGATCCCTTTCGTTCCCGTGCCTCCCACGATGTCCACCGCGTCCGTACGCTATCGCCCAAGACTGCCGAAAGGACGGGCGTATGGCGCAGACCCCACCCGCCGAACACGAGCAGGACGGCGGTGCCTCGGGCGCCGCCGAGGACGTCAGCGCGCCTTTCGCGTCGCTCGCGGACACGCACCGCAGGGGGCGGGTGCGGCCCGCGGCGCCGGGGGGTGTGGCGCCGGTTTCCGCGCCGCGTCCGCCCACACGTGCACCGCGCCCGGCACTGACGACCACGACGACCACCGCGACGGCCAAGGCTGCGGCGACGGTCGCGTCGCTGAAGACGAAGGTCGCCGAGGCCGCGCGCCGGAAGCCGACTGTCGCGCGCACCCGTCGCCCGACCGCCGGGCGGATCCTCGTGCGCATCTTCGACCGGACGCCGTCGGCGAAGCCCGTGGTGGCGCGCCTGTCGCCTGACACGGGCACGACCGGCGGCATCGCGTGGGCCGTGCGGTCGCTGGTGCTGATCGCGGGTGTCGGGATCACGATCGTGCTGGCCGGCACCTGGAACGGCGGCGGGCCGACGATCCCCGAGGCGCAGCCGATCGAGGAGATGGCACCGCCCCCACTGGCGCCGGCCGGCGACCCGACCGACATGATCACGCCCACCACGCCGCCCCCGACGGAGAAGACCACCCCGCCGAAGGAATCGGACGAGGAGAGCGGCGGCTCCGACGGCGGTGGCGGGTCCGACGACGACGGCGGCGACTCCACCAAGCGCCCCACCCCCGCCCCCGAGCCGGACGACGACGAGTGCCCCGTCGAGGTCTGCTACGTCCCCGACGACCCCGAGCCCACCGAGGAGTACACGCCCTACGACCCGGACCCCGAGCCCACCGAGACCGACCCCGGCGACGACTGGGGCCAGTTCTGTAGCGTGGACCCGACGACGGGGCAGGTGTGGTGCTACTAGGAGGGGCGGCCTCGCGCCGCCCCGAGCCGGGCGGGCCTCGCTCACAAACGTGAACGCGCCCCGGGGCCTCCCGGCCTCCTCCCTACGTTCGACCGTAGCGCTGCCGCAGGCATGACCTGGCGAACGTGAGCCGCGCTCGCTGTGGACAACCCGCCGGTTGTGGATAACCCACCCGTCACGTTGCCGACGGCGGTGGGCCGGTTGTGGCTGCCGTGGTGGCAGTGAGGATCTGCCAGGTCTTCAAGGTCGCGTTGGCTCGCTCGGCAGGGACCGTAGTTTCGCGATCGCGGTGTTGCGGTCAATGTCTTGGCTGGCGAGGTCGCGGTTTCGGTGGCGTTCGCGGCCGTGCTCGATCGTGCCGCCGGCACCGATAGCCCTGATCGCCCAGGCATGTGATCCCTGCACCGGTCAAGGCGGTGATGATCCTGTGATGGCGAGCGGCGGCCAGAACCTGAATGTTCGCGCCGCAAAGCGCCAAGACGTACCCGGCCCGCTCACCAGACCCAAACCGCCTCCAACCCGATCCCAGCGTCCTCCTCCGCGCACCCACCACATCAGCCACCAACCGACACAAGCGACCGGACACACCACCTCGACCTTGATGAACACAACAAGGACCCCCGGCAATCCGGACCACCCCGACAACAGCCCCTTGTACCAGGGGCTCCCCACGATGAAAACCCACTGTGGACAACCCGCCGGTTGTGGACAACCGGTGGCCGCGACGTCGCCGTCCCACCCCAACCCCCACAATCCCCCCATGGGCACCGACATCAGCGGCTTCCTCGAAGCACGCCCCCACCAGCACACCCGGCCCCCCACCGGCGGCCTCGCCGACTGGGAGTACCTCGCCGACCTCGACCACCTCTACGCCTCGCGCGACTACGACCTCTTCGGCTGCCTCTTCGGCGTCCGCAACTTCGCCGGCTTCGACCCCGTCGCCGCCGGGCGCGGTGTCCCCGGCGACCTGTCCGAACGCGGAGCCGCCGAATGGGCCGAGTGGGCGCCCTCGTCCCACGACCCGACCTGGGTCACCTGGGCCGAGCTCGCCGCCGTCGACCTCGACGAACCCGCCCTGCGCCCCGACCTCCGCTTCCACCACTACCGCCGCACGCCGTCCGGCCTCGTCCGGCTCGGCAAGTTCGAGGACGGCCGCCGCCTCGGCGAGCTCATCGCCGCCTCCGGCATGACGCCCGCCGCGGGCGGCGAACCCTGGCCCGAGGGGACCTCCTGGACCGACGGCGACGACGTCTACCGCGTCGAGCGGCTCCACCGCCGTGACGCCGTCCCCCGTTCGATGACCGCGCTGTGGACGATCATGGGCGCCCTCGCCGAACTCCACGGTCCCGAGCACGTCCGCCTGGTCGTCTACTTCGACAGCTGACGGGGGTCACCCTGACCTCGAAACCGGGGGTCGCCTCGGGGTCTTCACCGATTCCGGCGCACCCGATGCGACCGTAGCGTCGTGCCCATGACGACCACCGCTCCCACCCCGGCGGCGCCGGCCGCGCCTCGGCTGCTCACCTCACCCGCCGCCATCGCGCTGGCCTCGGCGCCCGCGCTGTGGCTCATCGGCTGGGCCTTCATGCGCGTCGAAGGCCACAAAGGCCCCGGTTGGGGCTGGACGAGCGCGCACACGATCTGGGTCCTGTCCTTCTTCCTCTTCGCCGCCGGCGCGGTCGGACTGCACCGCCTCGCCGACGCCAGGCATGTCGCCAGCCGTGCGGCGAGCCTGACCGGCGTGATCATGTCGCTCGCGGGCACCGTCGCGATGCTGGTGCAGATGGGCATTGACCTCTACGTCGGCTTCAGTACCACCACCGACGCCGAGATGAGCGACTTCTACGCCCCCATCCTCGACAGCGCCTGGGTCGACCTCACCTTCTTCCAGGTCGGGCCAGCGCTGCTCTTCGTCGGACTGCTGATCCTCGCCATCGTCGTCGCGGCCCGCGGCAAGGCCACGGTGCTCACGCCCGTGCTGGTCGGCGCAGGCATCACGATGATGATCCTCGGCCGGACGGCACTGCCCGACGACCTGCGCTTCGTCGAAGGCGTCGGCGTGCTCGTCATGTGGCTCGGGCTGGTCGCCGTCGTGCGGCACAAGGCCGCGGTCGAGAAGTAGGCCGAGCCTAAAGTAAGGTCGAACCTAAATTTGGGTCGAACCTAAACTCATCCTGAGCCTAAACTTGGTCCGAACCGAAACGTGTGCCGAACCGAAACGTGTGCCGAACCGAAACTTGTGCCGAACCTAAACTCATGCCGAACAAAAAGGGCCGGGTCCCCGACGGGAACCCGGCCCTCATCACGTCCTAGACGGCCGCGCGGTTCACCGCGCTCGCCACCGCCCGCATCGACGCGGTCACGATGTTCGCGTCCACCCCGGCGCCCCACAGCGCGACACCGTCGACGGAACACTCCACATACGCCGCCGCCTTGGCGTCGCCGCCCGCCGACATCGCGTGCTCGGCGTAGTCGAGCACCTGCACGTCGATGTCCACCGTGGACAGCGCGTCCACGAAGGCCGAGAGCGGACCGTTGCCGGTCCCGGTGACCTTATGCTCCACGTCGTCGACGGTGATGGCCGCCGACACCACCACGGCACCGTCGCTGCCCGTCGTCGAGCTGTGCTCGCCGATGACGACCCGCCGCGCCGGGCGCTCCAGGTACTCCCCGGAGAAGATCCCCCACATGCGGTCCGGCGACACCTCGCCGCCCTCGGCGTCGGTGTGCGCCTGCACGACGTGCGAGAACTCGATCTGCATCCGCCGTGGCAGCTCCAGCTGGTACTCCGTCTTGAGGATGTAGGCGACCCCGCCCTTCCCCGACTGCGAGTTGACGCGGATGACCGCCTCGTAGCTGCGCCCCACGTCCTTCGGATCGATCGGCAGGTACGGCACGCCCCACGTGAACTCGTCCACGGACACGCCCGCGGCGGCGGCGTCGGCGGCGAGCCGGTCGAAGCCCTTGTTGATCGCGTCCTGGTGCGAACCCGAGAACGCCGTGTACACCAGGTCGCCCGCGTACGGGTGCCGCTCGTGCACCGGCAGCTGGTTGCAGTACTCGACCGCGCGCTTCACCTCGTCGATGCGCGAGAAGTCGATCATCGGGTCGACGCCCTGGCTGAACAGGTTCAGCCCCAGCGTCACCAGGTCCACGTTCCCGGTGCGCTCGCCGTTGCCGAACAGGCAGCCCTCGACGCGGTCGGCGCCGGCCAGCACGCCCAGCTCGGCGGCGGCCACGCCCGTCCCGCGGTCGTTGTGCGGGTGCAGCGACAGCACGACCGACTGGCGTCGCGGCAGATTCCGGTTCATCCACTCGATCGAGTCGGCGTACACGTTCGGTGTGGCCATCTCGACAGTCGCCGGCAGGTTGATGATCAGGGGGCGGTCGGGCGTCGGGTCGATCACGTCGATGACGGCCGAGCACACCTCCAGGGCGTACTCCAGCTCGGTTCCGGTGTAGGACTCCGGCGAGTACTGGTAGCGGATCTCGGTGTCGGGCGTGTGGTGCTCGGCGTACTTCAGGCACATCCGCGCGCCCTGCGTGGCGATGTCGGTGATGCCGTCGCGGTCCAGGCCGAACACGACGCGGCGCTGTAGCGCCGAGGTCGAGTTGTAGAAGTGCACGATCGCGCGCTTGGCGCCCACCAGGGACTCGAAGGTCCGCGAGATCAGGTGCTCGCGGCACTGGGTCAGGACCTGGATGGTGACGTCCTCGGGGATCAGGTCCTCTTCGATGAGCTGGCGTACGAAGTCGAAGTCGGTCTGGCTCGCCGAGGGGAAGCCGACCTCGATCTCCTTGTAGCCCATCGACACCAGCAGCTGGAACATGCGGCGCTTGCGCTCGGGCGACATCGGGTCGATGAGGGCCTGGTTGCCGTCGCGCAGGTCGACGGCGCACCACTGCGGGGCGGCCTCGATGGCGCGGGTGGGCCACTGCCGGTCGGGCAGGTCGACGGCGAAGGGCTTGGTGTAGGCGGTGTAGCGGTGCACCGGCATGGAGCTGGCCTGTTGTTTATTGAAATGGCGCTGTTGCGACGTGGCGGACACGCTGGGACTCCTCGTGAATGTGGTCTGCGGTCTTGGTGGGTCGGGCGCAGCCGGCGCGCGGAACCTCCGCGACGGGGTGCCAGCTCTAGCGAGCCCCGCCGCGGCGACCAAGAAGGAGTCCATGCCACATAACGCTGACGAACCTACGCCCGTCAACGCCGAGGCCGCCACAACGGCGGGACGACCTCTCGCATGGTGGGACGCCCTACAGCTCCGGGAGCAGCCCCTTCACCTCGCGCATCGACCCGACGACGATGTCGGCGCCCGCGTCGGCGAGCCTGGTCCCGGGCAGCAGCGCCGCGTGCCCGATGACGAACATCCCGGCCGCCTTCGCGCCGGTCACGCCCGCGATGGAGTCCTCGACGACGACGCAGTCGGCGGGCGAGACGCCGTGCTGAGCGGCGGCGTACTCGAAGAGGTCCGGGGCGGGTTTCCCGTTGGCGACCATGACGCCGCTGTGGATCCACTCGGTCTCGAAGTGCTCGGCGAGGCCGGTGACCGACAGGCGCAGGCCGATCTCGTCGGGCGTGCCCGAGGAGGCGATGCAGTAGGCGGTGCCGTCGCGCTGGAGTGTTTCGAGGAGCTCCGGGACGCCGTCGACGGCGACGAGCTCGCGCCGGAGGACGTCGCCGCAGCGGCGCTCGTACTCGCCGATGAAACCGGCGGGCAGCGGGCGGCCGAGCAGCGACTCGGCGTGCGGGAGGCAGTCGGTGGTGCGCTTGCCCATGTACAGGTCGACCGACTCCTGGAACGTCGTCGGCAGGCCGGCCTCGGTGAGCATCGCGGCGAACACGACGTTCGAGAGGCGCTCGGAGTCGACGAGGACGCCGTCGTTGTCGAAGATGAGGAGCTTCGGCATCACAGCACCAGCTCCGACAGCGGCAGGCGCACGCGCGGGGCGCTGTCGGGACCGCGGAGGCCGTCGGGGAGCTTCTTCGGGTCGTCGGCGCGGCCGATCGCGGCGACGGTCAGCGGTTCGAGCGTGTCGGGCAGGCCGAAGGACGCGGTGACGGCGTCGCCGTCGAAGCCGCCCATCTGGCGGACGGTGAGGCGGTCGGCGGCGGCCTGGACGGTCAGGTGCGCCATCGCCTGGCCGACGTCGTAGGCGCCGGTGCGCGGCATCGGGCCCTTTTCGTTGGCCGTGAGCCGGACCGAGACGATCAGGAGCGAGGCGTTCCGCGCCCACCCCTGGTTGCCCTCGTTGAGCGTGGCGAGGATCTTGGCGAAGCGCTCGTCGCCGCGGCGGCCGACGATGAGGCGGGTCGGCTGGGAGTTCCCGGCCGACGGGGCCCAGCGCGCGGCTTCGAGGAGCGCGGTGACCTCCTCGTCGGTGACCGTGTGCTCACGATCGAAGGCGCGGGTGGAGTTGCGGGTCGCGAGCAGGTCGTGCAGCGGCACCGATGTGACGGCGTGCCGGTCGGACATCGAGGGCTCCTAGCGGGGAAGGTAGCTGTCGCAGGCGCCTTCAATCCTGCCGCAGCGAGCCGTCGGAGCTGGGGATTCGGGGCTGTGGGGTTGGACTCACCGGGTGGGTCGCGCGGTTGTCCACAACCGGTGGGTTATCCACAGCGAGCGAGGCTCACGTTCGCCACCCAGGCCCGGCGCTCCTCTACCGTCGAACGTAGGGAGGAGGCCGGGAGGCCCCAGGGGTCCGATCCGGCCCACGGGAACGCATGGTTCACCTCACCCTGGTGCCGCCGGGCTAATCCCCCGGCTTCGCCGACGGCGACCCCGAGCCCGACGGCTTCGGCTTCGGCGGAGGCGGCGGGGCCTTCGTCCCGAGCGGCGCGCCTTCGGCGACGTCGGCCGGGAGCGTCGCCGTCGGAGCCGCCGGAAGAACCTCGCCGACCAGCGTGACCGTCCCGAACCACACCTTGACCGCGGTCGGGACCCCGTCGGCGGCGAAGCAGTACGTACCCGTCGCGATCGGCGGCGCCAGCACCACCGAGTTCGACTCCACCGAATAGCACTCGCCGCTCGCGCCCTTCGGGCGCTTCCCCGCGGCGATCGACAAGGGGGCGTTGCGGTCGAGGAGGACGTCCAGCCAATCCGTGAACAGATGCTGCACCTGGGGATCGGAGCCCGACGGCACCGACCCCGTCGCCGCCGCCACCCGCACGCACTGCTGCGGCCCGCCGGACAGCACGCACTGGAAGAACCCCTGCGCCGTCCACAGGATGGACACGTCCGCCGAACCCCCGAGCGCCCCGCCCGGGACGTCGACGCGCCACGTCCCGTCCTCGGCCATGAGGACCGTGACCGTCCGCTCGCCGGAGCCGTCGACCCACAGGTAGGACGCCGTGTACCGCCGGTCCTTCGACAGCGCGACCACCGAGGTCAGCGCCGCCCGCGGCCTCTCCCACGTCGGCCCCGACGACGACGCGTCGGGCTGCGGCGACGCCGCCCCCGACCCGCATCCGGACAGCAGCAGCGCCACCGCCAACAGGCCCGCACCCGACCTTCGACCCTTACGCCCCATCGGCACATTGTGCGCGCGACCTCTCGTTACTCAGGTGGCGGCTCGCCGCACATTCGGTAGGCTGGCCACGCCGACGCCACAGCGAGGTGGCCCCGCCGTCGACCAGAGGAACCCACACGTGGCTCTCGTAGTTCAGAAATACGGCGGCTCTTCGGTGCAGAACGCCGAGCGCATCAAACGCGTGGCCGAACGGATCGTCGCCTCCCGCAAGGCCGGCGACGACGTTGTGGCCGTGGTCTCCGCCATGGGCGACAGCACCGACGAGCTCCTCGACCTTGCCGCACAGGTCTCCCCGCTGCCCCAACCCCGCGAGCTCGACATGCTCCTCACCGCCGGCGAGCGCATCTCCATGGCGCTGCTCGCGATGGCCATCAACAACCTCGGCTACGAGGCCCGGTCCTACACCGGCTCGCAGGCCGGCGTGATCACCACCTCGGTCCACGGCAAGGCCCGCATCATCGACGTGACGCCCGGCCGCATCCGCAACGCCGTCGACGAGGGCGCCGTCGCGATCGTCGCCGGCTTCCAGGGCGTCGCGCAGGACACCAAGGACATCACGACCCTCGGCCGCGGCGGGTCGGACACGACTGCCGTCGCGCTCGCCGCGGCGCTGCACGCCGACGTCTGCGAGATCTACACCGACGTCGACGGCGTGTTCACCGCCGACCCGCGCATCGTCGCCGACGCCCGCCGCCTCGAACGCGTCACCTACGAGGAGATGCTCGAACTGGCCGCGTGTGGCGCGAAGGTGCTGAATCTGCGCAGCGTGGAGTACGCCCGCCGGGAGCGGATGCCGATCCACGTGCGCTCGTCGTACTCGAACAAACCCGGCACCATCGTGTCCGGATCTATGGAGGACACCGACATGGAGCAGGCGCTCATCACGGGTGTGGCCCACGACCGCAGCGAGGCCAAGATCACCGTGCTGGCGGTGCCGGACGAGCCGGGCGCGGCCGCGGCCATCTTCAACACGGTCGCCGACGCCGAGATCAACATCGACATGATCGTGCAGAACGTGTCGACGAAGGGCACCGGGCGCACCGACATCTCCTTCACCCTCCCGAAGGACGACGGCCCGACCGCGATGGCGGCCCTGCAACGGATCCAGGCCAAGACCGGCTTCGACGGGCTCCTCTACGACGACCACATCGGCAAGGTCTCGCTCGTCGGCGCGGGCATGCGCTCGCACCCGGGTGTGGCGGCGTCGTTCTTCGCGTCGATCGGCGCGGCGGGCGTCAACATCGAGCTGATCTCGACCTCGGAGATCCGCGTCTCGGTGGTCACCCGCGACACCGACCTCGACGCGGCCGTCGCGGCGGTGCACAACGCCTTCGACCTCGGTGGCGAAGAGGAAGCCGTCGTCTACGGCGGAACGGGGAGGTGACCGTGATGAGCCGCAAGCCGACCATCGCCGTCGTCGGCGCCACGGGTGCCGTCGGGACGCAGATGCTGGCGATCCTCACCGAGCGCGCCGAGGCGGGCGTCGGTGACGTGTGGGGCGGGGCGCGGCTGATCGCGTCGGCCCGCTCGGCCGGCCGCAGGCTGTCGGTGTTCGGGCGCGAGGAGACCGTCGTCGCGCTGTCGCCGGAGGCCTTCGACGGTGTCGACGTGGCGCTGTTCGACGTGCCCGACGAGGTTTCGGCCGAGTGGGCGCCGGTCGCGGCCGCGCGCGGAGTCGTCGTGATCGACAAGTCCGGCGCGTTCCGCATGGACCCGCAGGTGCCCCTGGTGGTGCCCGAGGTCAACCCGGACACGGTCACCGACCGTCCTAAGGGGATCATCGCCAACGCCAACTGCACGACCCTGGCGATGATGCCGGCTCTCGGTGCGCTGCACCGGGAGTACGACCTCGTCAAGCTCTTCGCCGCCAGCTACCAGGCCGCCTCCGGCGCCGGGCAGGCCGGCATCGACGAACTCTACGACCAGTACGAGACCGTCGCCGGGGACCGCACCCTCGGCCAGACCCCGGGCGGTGTTCGCGAAGCCCTGGGGGAGAAGGGATCCGACGTCTTCGGGGCGCCGCTGGCCATGAACGTCGTGCCGAAGGCCGGTTCCTGGAAAGAGGACGGCTGGACCAGCGAAGAGCTGAAGATCCGCAACGAGAGCCGCAAGATCCTTGGCATCCCCGGGCTCGCGGTCTCGTCGACCTGCGTGCGGGTGCCCGTGCTCGTCGGCCACTCCCTGGCCGTGCACGCCACCTTCGCGTCCGAAGTGGACGCCGACGCCGCCCGCAAGGTCCTCGCAACGGCCCCCGGCGTCACGGTGCTCGACGACCCCGCCAACGAGGTCTACCCGATGCCCGCCGACACCGCGGGCACCGACCCGACCTACGTCGGCCGCATCCGGCGCGCCATCGACGATCCGTTCTCGCTGGACATGTTCGTGGTCGGCGACAACCTCCGCAAGGGCGCCGCGCTGAACTCCGCGCAGATCGCGGAGCTGGTGATCGAGCGCGGGCTATAGTTCCTTGAGCTGTCAACGGCCCCGGCGTTTCGCCGGGGCCGTTCTCATTGGCGCAACAGGTCGCCGACGACCTTCCACAGGTTCACGACCGTGCTCAGCGCCGCCGAGGAGAACCCGACGCCGGCGGCGATGCCGAGCGCCGCCTTCTTGAGCTTCCCCGGGCTGGCCTCACCTTCGGCGACGGCCGCGTCGAGCTTGTCGAGCGCCTTGGTCACGGCCGGCGGGTCGTCCATGTCGCCGCCGCCGTCGCGGACGGCCGCGCGCAGCTCGGCGAGCACGGCGTGGAGCGCCGCCGCGGAGTCCTCGGACCGTCCGATGTAGATGGTGCCCTGCGCCTTGCGGCCCACGGCACCGATGTTGACGGTGCCCGGGCCGAGGTTGACGACGCCTTCGTTGGGCTGCATGTCAGTCCTCCCCGATGTTGAGCGTGCCGGTCGCGTGCTCGCCGACGGCGCCGATGTTGAGGGTTCCCGTACCGGTGTTGACGACGCCGTGGTTGATGATCGAGACCGCCCGCCGGTCCAGCTCACCGGTGTCGAGGCCCTTCTCGGAGAGGAACGCG
>Ga0307515_10019598_pt1 | contig 12156 bp, 12 predicted proteins | sample 17_EM_MG_FD_194513 | JGI IMG/M metagenome (GOLD analysis project Ga0307515, IMG submission 194513) | Populus trichocarpa ectomycorrhiza microbial communities from riparian zone in the Pacific Northwest, United States - 17_EM | ecosystem: Host-associated > Plants > Roots > Unclassified | place...
GAAACGAAAGCCGATCCGGATACGATTGGCGCGGCGCTCGACGAGGCCGGATATCCCGCAACCTACAGGGCGACCTGAAGACACCTTGACCGCTCGACACCGGAACCTTGTGTCGGGTGGGTTCTCCCTCAACGATAGCCGCGCGCCTTGACGCGTGGCTGGCCTGGAACGAAGGCGGCATGCCGTCAAAGGGCAGCTGGAAGGCTGTCGCGGAAGAGATTGGTGTGTCGCTGGAGGCACTCTATCGCGAACTATCGGTGCGTCGCAGGCGATGATTGACCGACGTTCGGGCGGTTCGGATATTTTTGTCAAAAGCGCTTGACCTTACCAAGCTTGGAAGGATTACCTATTTGTGCAGTTAGTGAAAGGGACCTCCCATGACTGCACTGCAAAAGATTGAACCACGACGTTTCGACACCTCCTGGGCTGAGTTCGGCATCGACGGCATGACCTGCGCCTCGTGCGTGCGCCGCGTCGAGAAGGCAATCGCCGCCGTTCCCGGCGTGCAGGCTGCCAATGTGAACCTCGCAACCGAGCGCGCAACCGTTTCCTATAGCGATCCGTCCGCCCCCGGCGCGGTTATCGAGGCGATCTCCAGGGCCGGCTACGAGCCGCGTATCGAAACCCGTGAACTCCGGATCGAAGGCATGACCTGCGCATCCTGCGTCCGTCGCGTCGAGAAGGCGCTGTCCGCGGTGCCGGGCGTGCTCGAAGCCTCCGTCAACCTGGCGACCGAGAAGGCCACCGTTCGTTTCATCGGCGGCAACGTCGCCGCGCTGGAAGGCGCGGTGCGCAAGGCTGGGTACGAGGTCATCCATCCACGCGAGGAGACCAGGGCAACGGCAGAACCCGACCGCAAGGCCGAGGAGATGAAGAAGCTTGGCATTGCATTGGCGTTCGCCGCGGTGTTCACGCTGCCATTGTTCGTGTTGGAGATGGGGTCGCACTTCATCCCGGCCATACATGTCTGGGTGATGGAGAACATCGGCATGGAGGAAAACCGTTATCTTCAGTTCGGGCTGGCCTCGCTCGTCCTGTTCGGCCCTGGCCTCCGCTTCTTCCGGAAAGGCGTGCCAAACCTGCTGCGCTGGACACCGGATATGAACTCGCTGGTCGTGCTCGGCACTTTGGCGGCCTGGGGATATTCGGTCATCGCGACCTTCTTCCCCGACGTGCTGCCGGAGGGCACGGAGAACGTCTACTACGAAGCGGCCGCGGTCATCGTCACGCTGATCCTACTCGGCCGCTTCCTCGAAGCGCGGGCAAAGGGCAAGACCAGCCAGGCGATCAAGCACCTGATCGGGCTGCAGCCCAAGACCGCTTTCGTCCAACGCGCCGGCGCGTTCGTCGAGGTCCAGGTCGCCGACGTCCGCCAAAACGATGTCGTGCGCATCCGTCCGGGCGAGAAGGTCCCGGTGGATGGCACCGTCGTCGACGGCGGCTCCTATGTCGACGAATCCATGATCACTGGCGAACCCGTCCCGGTGAAGAAGGGGACCGGCTCCGACGTGGTGGGCGGCACGATCAACAAGACGGGTTCGTTCACGTTCCGCGCCACCAAGATCGGCGGCGACACGCTGCTCGCGCAGATCATCCGCATGGTCGAGGCGGCGCAAGGGTCGAAGCTGCCGATCCAGGCGCTGGTCGACAGGGTGACGGGTTGGTTCGTGCCGGCTGTCATCGCGGCCGCCGTCGTCACCTTCCTCGTCTGGCTCGCCCTCGGTCCTGACCATGCGCTCACCTACGCTCTGGTCAATGCGGTCGCTGTCCTGATCATCGCCTGCCCCTGTGCCATGGGTCTCGCAACGCCGACCTCGATCATGGTCGGCACCGGGCGCGCCGCCGAGTTCGGCATCCTGTTCCGCAAGGGCGAGGCACTGCAGAGCCTGCGTGACGTGGATGTTGTCGCGCTGGACAAGACGGGCACGCTCACCAAAGGCAGGCCGGAGCTCACCGACTTCGACGTCGCGGAAGGATTCGCCAAGATCGAGGTCCTGCGTCTCGTCGCCAGCGTCGAAGCCCTTTCCGAACACCCGATTGCCGAGGCCATCGTCGCTGGGGCGAAGGAAATCGGAGTTACGCCAGTCGACGTTTCGGGTTTCGAAGCCCAGCCCGGTTTCGGCGTGAGCGGCGGCGTCGAAGGCCGGAAGGTCCTGGTCGGCGCCGATCGTGCCATGACGGCGTCCGGCATCGATGTCTCGGGTTTCGCGGAACGCGCGAAAACGCTCGGCGGCCTCGGCCGCTCGCCGCTCTACGCCGCCGTCGACGGCAAGCTCGCCGCGGTGATCGCGGTCGCCGACCCGATCAAGGACTCGACACCGGCAGCGATCGCCGCGCTCCATGCGCTCGGCCTGAAGGTGGCGATGATCACCGGGGACAACGGCCATACGGCACGCGCCGTGGCGGCGCAACTCGGCATCGACGAGGTCGTCGCCGAGGTCCTGCCTGACGGCAAGGTCGATGCCGTCAAGCGACTCCGCGAAGGCGGCCGCAAGGTGGCCTTCATCGGTGACGGCATCAACGACGCTCCGGCGCTGACCGAAGCGGATGTGGGCCTCGCGGTGGGAACAGGCACGGATATCGCCATCGAGAGCGCCGACGTCGTCCTGATGTCAGGTGAGCTGACGGGGGTGCCGCGCGCCATCGCGCTCAGCCAGGCGACGATCCGCAACATCAAGCAGAACCTGTTCTGGGCCTTCGCCTACAACGTGGTCCTGATCCCGGTGGCCGCTGGTGTTCTCTATCCAGTGAACGGCACGCTGCTCTCTCCGGTTCTAGCGGCGGCCGCGATGGGCATGTCGAGTGTCTTCGTGCTCGCGAATGCGCTCAGGCTCAGGAGCTTCCGCGTCAATTGAAATCAATGCCCGCGCTGAACGATGGCGCGGGCTCCATAATAGAAGGAGATGAAAATGAACATTGGCGAAGCAAGCAAGGCGAGCGGGGTCTCGTCAAAGATGATCCGCTACTATGAGCAGATCGCGCTCATCAAGCCCGCACACCGCACAGGTTCGAGCTACCGGACCTACACCGACAACGACATCCACACGCTGCGCTTCATCCGCCGGGCGCGCGACCTCGGGTTTTCTGTCGAGCAGATGAAGACGTTGCTTGCCCTCTGGCGCGACCGTTCCCGCGCGAGCGCCGACGTCAAGGCGATCGCGCTCGAGCAGGTGGCCGAACTCGAACGCAAGGCGGCGGCGATCGCCGAGATGACGAAGACCCTCAAGCACTTGGTCAACAACTGCCATGGCGATCACCGGCCCGACTGCCCGATCATCGAGGGCTTCGCGGAGGGGAAAGGTAAGCTCGACGCGACTCCCGCCAAGGAAGGCAGGAAGTTCGGCGTGGCCGCTCTTTGAGCTGCCCTGAATGCGGTCGATGCCGCTTAACCCTGCGCGATAACCATAGGGACGGCTTTCACTTGCTTGGAGAGTCGGTTCGTGGAATCAAGGCGTCAACGGCCCTCGTAGCTCAACGGCAGAGCAGCTGCTTCGTTCGCAGCCGATCAGGGTTTGACTCCCAGGCAGGGCCTCCACTTCTTTTTCAGAAGCAGAACCGGTTAGCCGTTCTCACAGCCGCTTGAGACGGAACGCCGCATGGCACACGGTGCAGGCTGCAACATCATATGGAAAGCGTGCTCGGAACTGGGACGACGTCCTCGACCGCATGATGCCCCGGAAGAACAAAATGTCGAAAAAGATCGTTGACAGCTGTTGACCTTGTCACGCTGTCAACGTTTAGCGTCCCGAATTCTTGCCGGAGAAGCTTTGAGCAGGATCGGCTTTGTATGAACCGTGAAAGAGACGCATCGGGCCGGCCGCCAACATTCGGTCGAAATTGACAGGCTAACTCGGTGTGTTATCCAGAGGGAATGAGAAACGTGGTTCGAATCGCATTCGTTAAGATGCTGGTTCTGTTTCGCCTGGCGGTGGTCGCATCGCTGGCGCTTTACACGTTGCCCAACGCCACCCTGGCGATGCATGGCGACGCCGTCGCCACAGGCGCCGTCAGCCTGCAAGACGCTCATGCCGGCCATGCTTCCGCGAGCGCGTCCGATCAGCATGATCACGGTGTCTCCAACGATCTCGCGAAACATGATCAGAAACAGGACAAGCAGAACTGCTGCTCCGACTTTTGCATCAGCCTCGCCATCATAGCCGGCGCGCCAGAGTTCGGATCGCCACGCAGCGATTCCGTCTTGCATTTTCTAAACGACGGCTTTGTCTTCGGAGAGCTTTCCGGCCTGCACCGTCCCCCCAGTATCCGCGCATGAACGAACGCCGCTGACGCGGCTCGCCGGGCGTAGTTCGTCTTTCGAATTCGCCCTGTTCAGACCCATGCTCGGATTCCAAAATGAGACACCTGTTGTCGGTGGCCATCCTGCCGTTGATCCTCGGCGGATGCGCGTCCACCTATCCATCGGAGGTCACGGCCTCCAGAGACCCCTCGGACCCAAGCGCCGAAGTCGTCTCCACGCATCATCACAATCCCATCGCGGGCTATCAGCACCGCGATCCCGTCGATCCCAGGCCCTGGCGCAAGCTGAATGACGATGCCGGTTCCGAAGGAGGCGACCAGTCATGAGGGGACTTGCGATATCAGGAGGGCTCGCCGCAGCACTTCTCCTGGCTGGCTGTGCATCGAACGAATTCACCGCCACGGATGCCGGATTCTCCTCGGCGCAGAATAAAAGCGCGGTCCTGTCGAAGGAAACCGTGTGGATACAGAGCCGAGCCGAGGCGGAGCGCGTAGAGGCGCGCGTCAAGACGCTTCTCGCCCAGTCCAAGGCGGTGGACGCGGAAACGGCGGTGCAAATCGCGCTGCTCAACAATAAGGGCCTGCAGGCGGCCTATGCCGATCTCGGCGACGCGGGCGCGGATGTCTGGCAGTCGACGATGTTCGTGAACCCCACGGCGTCGATTGGGATGACCGGGATCGGCACGCCCGGTCTCGAAGCGTTCAAGACGATCGAGGGCACGCTGGCCGTCAATGTGCTAGCGCTCGCCAGGCGCGACAAGACCATCAAGGTCGCCAAGGTGCGTTTCGAACAGGCGCAATTGAACGCGGCCCTCAAGACTCTGGAACTGGCGGCCAACACAAGGCGCGCCTGGGTCAACGCCGTCGCCGCTCGCGAAGGCATGGTCCAGCTCGGCCAGGTTCAGATCGCCGCGGATGCGGCTTCGGAGCTCGCCCAGGAATTGGGCAGGGCGGGTTCGATGACCAAGGGCTCGCAAGCCAGGGAGCACGCCTTCAATGCCGAACTCGCCGGTCAGACGGCGCAGGCGCGGCTGGCTGAAAGGCTGGCGAAAGAGGAGCTCACCCGCCTGATGGGCCTGTGGGGCGACGATGTCAGCTACAAGCTTCCCAACCGCCTGCCGTCGCTGCCCAGGAAGCTGATCACCAACGATCTGATCGAGGCCCAGGCGCTTGCCAACCGCGTCGATCTCCAGGTGGCGAAGCTGGAGCTTGAGGCCAACGCCAAGTCCTACGGCCTGACGGAGGCGACGCGCTTCGTCACCGATCTCGAGATCATCTCCGGCTTCGAGACCGAGCGCGAGAAGGAAGACGGCAAGATCAGGAAGGATACGAGCTACTCCAAAGAGCTGGAGTTCGTCATCCCGATCTTCGACAGCGGCAAGGCGCGGATGCGCAAGGCGGAACTCGCCTATATGCGGGCCGCGAACCAGCTCGCCGAGAAGGCGGTCAACGTCCGGTCCGAGTCGCGGTCGGCCTACGAGGCCTATCGGTCGAGCTACGACATCGCCCGCCATTATCGCAACAGCCTCGTGCCGCTGAGGAACACGATCGAGCAGCAGTCGCTGCTCACTTACAACGGCATGATCACCAACACGTTCGAGCTTCTGGCGGACAGCCGCGAAAAGGTGAACGCCCAGCAACTCTCCATCAATGCCAAGCGCGACTTCTGGCTCGCGGCGGCGAACCTGACAGCGGCTGTCTATGGCGGCGGCGCGGGTTCCGCCCCGGCCGAGGCCACGTCCTCCGGACCTTCGAACGAAGGCAATGGGCACTAGAAAGGAACGACGATGTATTCAAGAAGACAAATCCTCGGAGCCGGCGCGGCATTGGTTTCCAGCTCCGCATGGGCTGCCACGACCAATATGGGACTGCCCGAGGCGGCCATCATGGACAAGTTCAGCACGCAAGGGCCGCTCTACCCCAAATCCGGCCCCGACTACCAGCCCATCGTGACACTCAACGGCTGGACGGCTCCGTTCCGCATGAACAACGGCGTCAAGGAGTTCCACCTTGTCGCCGAGCCTGTTCAGCGCGAGATGGCGGAAGGCATGACCGCGCACCTCTGGGGCTATAACGGCCAGTCGCCGGGCCCGACCATCGAGGCAGTCGAAGGCGACCGGGTGCGCATCTTCGTCACCAACAAGCTGCCGGAGCACACCACGGTCCACTGGCATGGAATGCTCGTGCCTTCGGGTATGGACGGCGTGGGGGGCCTGAGCCAGCCGCACATCCCGGTCGGCAAGACCTTCGTCTACGAATTCGACCTCGTGAAATCAGGGACCTTCATGTACCATCCGCATTCCGACGAGATGGTGCAGATGGCGATGGGGATGATGGGCCTCTTCATCATCCATCCCAAGGACCCGAAGTTCATGCCCGTCGACCGAGACTTCGCCTTCCTGCTCAGCGCCTACGACATCGATCCCGGCACCTATGTGCCGCGGGTGATGGAGATGACCGACTTCAATCTCTGGACCTGGAACAGCCGGATATTCCCGGGCATCGATCCGCTCGTCGTCTCCAAGAACGACAAGGTGCGTGTCCGGGTCGGCAATCTCACCATGACCAACCATCCGATCCATATGCATGGCTATGACTTCGAGGTCACCTGCACGGATGGCGGGTGGGTGCGGCCGGAGGCGCGCTGGCCGGAAGTGTCCATCGACATCCCTGTTGGAGCGATGCGGGCCTACGAGTTCGACGCCAAATATCTCGGCGACTGGGCGATCCACTGCCACAAGTCGCACCACACGATGAACGCCATGGGCCACGACGTGCCGACCTTCATCGGTGTCGACAAGTCCAAGGTCGCCGAGAAAATCCGCAAGCTCCAGCCCGAATACATGCCGATGGGCACCAAGGGCATGGCCGACATGGGCGAGATGGAGATGGAAATCCCCGAGAACACCGTGCCCATGATGACCGGTTGGGGCCCGCATGGCCCCATCGAGATGGGCGGCATGTTCTCGGTCGTGAAGGTCCGTGAGGGCATCTCCGCGGGCGATTACAGCGATCCGGGCTGGTACGAGAACCCGCCCGGCACGCAGGCCTGGGAATGGACGGGCGCTCTGCCCGACCACGCCAAGGCTGAAGACGCAAAAACAAGGGTGACCCCCAAGGACACGGCCAAGCAATCCCACGAAAACCATCAGTGAAGGAAACACAATGAAGAAATATCTCATGGCAATCGCGCTCGCCGCTCTCGGAACGACGGCTCTGGCCTCCGGCGCCCACGAAGGCGGCCACGACAAGGTGTCTCTGGCAGGCGAACCCGGCAAGAAGGCGAAGGTCACCCGGACCATCCAGATCACCATGAAGGAGACCGACGACGGCAAGATGCTCTACATGCCCGCTTCGGTGAAGGTGAAGGAAGGGCAGACCGTCCGCTTCTCCATCCGCAACGGCGGGGAGACCGACCATGAGTTCGTGCTCGACACCCAGGACGAGATCATGGAGCACAAGAAGGTCATGGAGAAGTTCCCCGAAATGGAACACGACGATCCGAATTCGGTGCGCCTCGCGCCGGGCAAGTCCGGCGAGATCATCTGGAAGTTCACGAAATCGGGAACGCTCACCTTCGCCTGCCTGATCCCCGGCCATTACGAGGCCGGAATGCACGGTGCCGTCGACGTCACGGCTAAGAAGTAACCCCAAGAACGGAGTACAAAATGCACAAGATCATCAATCTGGCGGTCGCCGCCACCCTCACGCTGGCCCTGGCTGGAACCGCGTTCGCTGCCGAGTTCACCAAGGGCAAGATCAAGAAGCTCGATGAGAAGGCCGGCAAGGTCACGATCATCCACGAGGAACTCAAGAGCCTCGAGATGCCCGCCATGACCATGGTGTTCCGTATCGGCGACGGCGTCGATGCGGCGAAGCTCAAGGAAGGCGCGGACGTTGAGTTCGTCGCCGACCGTGTCAACGGCAAGCTCACCGTTATCGAACTCAAGTAATCCGCGTCCGCGGAACAGCGGCTTCCCGGATTCCAGTCGAACCGGGAGGAGGAGAGCGTGGGCCGCGTGGGCGGTGGCTTTGCGAGAAGTGGATCAACCGACGGTTCGTCATCGTCGGCCCCCGCGCGAGGTGCTCAAGGCCGGGATCGGCCTGCACGCGGGAACGGTCATGGGCGGGATCCTGGACGCCGGCGGGCACAGCGAATTCACGGTCGTCGGCGACGCCGTCAACGTGGCGCAGCGGCTCCAGGCGGTTTCGAAGACCTTCGAAGCCTCGCTGGTCGTGTCCTCCGATCTTCTGGCACGCGTCTCCGACGCCTCTCGGCAGGTCGACTGGACTCACGCCGCTTCGGTCGAAATACCGGGAAGGACGGTTACTCTGGACATCGCGTATCTGGTGGAATCCGTCGCGCTCCATCGAAAGGCGGCGCGCTGTGACTTCGGGTCCATGTCAAAGGCCAAAGCCGCTCTCGGGATGTCGGCCGTTACGCCTCTCCAAAACGTGGCAGACGGCTACGAGCCCTGTGGACCTGATGCTCTCAGCGCGCGCATAGCCCGTCGAGCTGCAACTATAGTTGCTTCAGTCCGAAGAAGGGTCCACGCAGTGCGCGCTTGGGGAGAGTGCCGTTCGTCCTGAAGGTTGGTCGGAGATTCCCAGGAAGGCGCAGCGCTCACACCCGAAACGCTGAACTGCTTTTGTAAAGGATGTAGGCGGCGACAGCATAGATGAGTATCGAGAAAATCCGGTTGAGGACGTTCTTGTAGGCCGCAAGCCTTGTCGCAAGCAACATACCCAAAACGCCTCCGGCCACGCCGCCGCTGATGAACTGAGCCGCCAACGTCCAGTCGACCAATCCCGACATCGCGTAATTGATTGAGGTCGCCAGTCCAAATGCACCGACAGCGAGCAATGACGAACCAACGGCGCTGATCATCGGCATGCCCGCAGCGGCCATCAGGCCGGGCACGATCAGGAACCCTCCGCCGATGCCGAAGAACCCGGACGCTACGCCGGACACCAGCGCAACGGCGGTGGTGGTCAGGCACATCTTCGTATCGACGGGTCGCGCAACGGCTTGGGCGGCCTTCTGTCCACGCAGCATCAGGGTCGCGATCACGATCATCAGGATACCGAAGAGGAAGAGGAGAGCAGAGCCATCCATGGCTTTGCCGAGTGACGATCCGGCAAACGCGCCGATCGATCCGATTGCGGCGAAGACCAAGGCGCAGCGCCACCAAATCCTACCTTTCGTGGCGTGTGAGGCGAGGTTGGCGAACGCATTTATGGAGACGGCAAGCGCTCCTGTTCCAATCGCGACATGCGGCTGGGCGACTCCCACGACGTAAAGCAAAAGCGGAGTGGCAAGGATCGAGCCACCGCCACCGAGCAGTCCCAACATGAAACCCACCAAGCCGCCCGACACGACGGCCGCTACGATGCTCGTGTTCAATTGATTTGCCCAGCCCATTTGTCGTGAGCGACCACCCCCAGCACCATCGCAAGAACAAAGACAACGACCTCCACCTTCCCCAAAGCGAGCGCCGAAATCGCTGGGCCCGGACAAAATCCGGCAATGCCCCAGCCGATGCCGAACAGGGCCGAACCGACCACGAGACGACGATCGATCGTCTGGGTTCCGGGAAGGTGGAATTCCCTGTCGAATGCTGGCTTCGAAAGACGGCGGGAGACGGCAACGCCAAGGAAGGCAACGACAACAGCGCCGCCCAGAACGAATGCCAGGCTCGGGTCCCACGCGCCGAACACATCGAGAAAACCTTGCACGCGCACGGGGTCGATCATGCCGGAGAGCGACAGGCCCAGTCCGAAAATCAGACCGGAAACCAAAGCCGTCGCGATATTGGGAGCGCTGTTCCTCATGGCATAACCCCTCTGATGAAACCGACAGTCACGAGGCCAGCAGTCAGGAAGGTGACAACGGCCACGAAGGAGCGCGGCGACAGCCGGGCAAGACCGAGCACGCCATGGCCGCTAGTGCAGCCGGAGCCCATGCGGGAGCCAAAGCCGACCAACAGTCCTGCGACGACCAGCAGGGGCCATGAAGTGGTGATCGTGGACGCAGGCGGCTGGCCCGCCGCGAGACCATGGACGATCGGCCCGAAGATCAGTCCGGCCACGAAGACGGAATTGGTGCCGATATGCGAGCCTTGCGCCAGCCTTCCGACGATGCCGCTGATTCCAGCGATCCGGCCGTTGAGGAGCAGGAGCATCGACGCAGAGAGACCGATGAGCATGCCGCCCGCCAAGGATGGGATAAATTCGATCATTCGACGTCTCCGTCGGCGCAGAAGATGTCGTAGAGCGCGCCAACGAGCCGCTCCGCCTTCCGCGCCGTCAATTTGTAGTAAATCTGCTTGCCTTCCCGGCGGGTTTCGACGACCTCCGCCTCCCGTAAGACGGTCAGTTGCTGCGAGAGATTGGGTTGGTGGATGCCGAGTTTATCTTCGAGTTCGCCCACCGAATACTCGCCCTTGATGAGGGTGCAGACGATCATCAGCCGCATCGGATGGGCGAGCGTCTTGAGAAGCTCCGAGACTTCGGACGCTTTGTCCTGCAAGTCGGTGAGGTCCGCCACGCGCTTGTCTAACTTGTCGGGATTCATGTCCGTCACCAGACAGCGCCTTCCAAGGCGTCCAGTGGAATCTTGAGGTAGCGTTTTCCATTGTCCTCCGGTTCGGGCAACCGACCGCCGCGGATATTGACCTGCAGCGAATGCAGGATGAGCTTCGGCATCGGAAGCGTCCTGTCACGCTCGGTCCTGATCTTGACGAAGCTGGCGGCATCGCGGTCGACAATGTGCTGGTTTTGCCGCTTTTGTTCGGCAACCGTGCTTTCCCATTTTGGCTGGCGTCCGTCCGGTTGATAGTCGTGCCCCGTGAACAGGCGCGTCTCGTCCGGAAGCGTCAGGATCGCCTGGATCGAATTCCAAAGTTCGGATGCGTCGCCGCCCGGGAAGTCGGCGCGCGCTGTGCCGCTGTCTGGTTGGAAGATTGTGTCGTGCACGAAGGCCGCGTCTCCGATGACATAGGTCACCGATGCCAATGTGTGGCCGGGCGAGAACATCACGCGACCTCTGATCGATCCGACCGTGAATTCCTCGCCATGGGCGAACAGCTTGTCCCACTGTGAACCGTCTGTTGCCAGCGATGGCCAATTGTAGATGCCCTTCCAGAGTTTCTGGACATCCACGACGCGTTCACCGATCGCGGTCGGCGCGCCCGTCTTCGATTTCAGGTACTGGGCGGCGGACAAATGGTCCGCATGCGGATGGGTGTCGAGAATCCACTCGACCTGAAGTCCTTCCGACGCGACGTACTCGAGGATGGCGTCGGCATTCTTGGTTGCCGTCGCGCCGGACTTTTCGTCGAAGTCCAGCACGGGATCGACAATCGCGCACTTGCCGGTTCTGGGATCGGAGACCACATATTGCACGCTCCAAGTGCGCCGATCGAAGAAGCCCTTCACCTTCGGCCGCATCGAACAGTGGCGCGAGAGCCATTTCTCCGCCGCCGAAAGTTCGAAGCCGTGCTGCTGGCCGAACTCCAACACATCATTCCGGCCCATGCGACCGTCGAGGACTTCGCCGATGACGTGGAGGAGCAGCGCGCGGGTGCCCGACTTGCAGTGGGCCAGTACCTTGCTTTCAGCATCAGCGACGGCCTTCTGGAACGCACGCACGTCAGCTTCGGTGATGGATGCTCCTGTGACTGGAATGAAGGTGTATCCCATGCCGGCGCGACCAGCTGCATCCTTCTCCCTGGCGTTGCCAGGCTGATCGGCGTCTTCTCTATCAGGACGCACATTGATGAGAGTGTCGAAACCCTGGTGGCGGTAGCCGTCGAAGTCGTTGTCGTTCGGCTGCGGGCTGACCCAAAGCTGATCCGTGATTCGAATGAGAGGCATGGTCTTTTCCGTTTTAAATATATA
>Ga0307515_10019599_pt1 | contig 12155 bp, 14 predicted proteins | sample 17_EM_MG_FD_194513 | JGI IMG/M metagenome (GOLD analysis project Ga0307515, IMG submission 194513) | Populus trichocarpa ectomycorrhiza microbial communities from riparian zone in the Pacific Northwest, United States - 17_EM | ecosystem: Host-associated > Plants > Roots > Unclassified | place...
AAGCTCCAATTTGTGTTCCCGAAGGACCAGGGAGACTCTAGTGCGACCGCGGACAATGCCTCACCCTCCTCGCGTGAGTACAGCTGCTCATTCGTCAATTCATCCTGAACAATCACTCAAATCTTCAATAGCACTGAGCCTCAGCGTTGGTGGTTCTGCCTCGCTCACTGGCAATATCGAGGCACACATCATCCCCCGCGTCGAATTCGGTGTCTCCCTACTGCTTGGGGCCGCGCAAGCGAGCATCTATCTGGAGGTTGACGGCTACGGTGTACTCGACATAAACCTGGCTGGCTCTATTGCGGCCTCGACGACAAGCACCGCGAGCTCCAGCACCAGCACCAGCACCAGCACCAGCACCAGCACCAGTGTCTCTGGCGCGACTACAAGCGGGGAAACCAGCGCGAGCGAAAGCACGAGGACATGCACCAGCACCAGCAACAGCAACAGCAACAGCAACAGCAACTCCAGCACGACTATAAGCACCACAGAGGGTCCAGCGAGCACGAGCACGAGCGCCTACACCTACGGTGCGACCACCACGCCAACCGTCGTGGACACCGCAAAAACCCAGCTTGGGCCCAATCCACACAAGCGCATGCTCGTTTCAGGGGCAAGCTCAAAGCGCGATAATTCCTCGTACATTTACGAGGGCTGCGTCGGGCTTGACGTGGGTGTCTCTGTCAACGCTGGTGCCCAAGGACAGCTCTTCAATCTGTGGTCTGGCGACATAAACTGGGATATCTACAGCCAGAAGTGGGATGTTTTCGAGGTCAGTTGCTTTCTTACTTATCTCTCGGACGGTCTCTTACAATACATCACACAGAAATGCTTCGGTACGCCCGCCAGACGGCGGTCCGAGCCGAAGCTGCATTGGGCACGCTTCGACCTCCGCTCGAACCAGCTCACTTGCCCATCCATACTCAATGAGATTTCCCTTATTTAATTGCAATGGGACTATTGGAATTGGTATCTCGCTGTTGTTGTATGTTGAACCCTTCAGGGGCGCGGTCACTCCCTTGCTCTGATACACTGGTTGCCATTGTACCCCCTGCCTTGGAACGGCTTGCTTGCGTAGTGATACACATTGAAGTGGGGTGTAATGGCGAACCTATGTTTCATGCCACATCGGGACTCAACATGCAAGCTCTAAATCCACCTTCGAACAATAAGGATACATATTGAAAGGCTTGCTGTACATCAAATTAACCCCACGCGGCTGTCGAACTGTAATGAGGATTGTATGAGTGGAATCCAGAACGAGGTACGAGAGAGAGGTGCACCTGTAGTTTACTATTAGGTGTCCCTCTGTTGCAAAACACTGTGGGATGATGTATGAGAGTTCGCCTGAAAGAATGACAAGGGAGTCTCGGATACCTTGTACAAGTTGGCCACAGTATCATCCAACGACGGCGCGAAAGCGAGGTTAATGTACGTGAACTAGAAACCCATGCAAGATAAGCACCGGAATGAGGTTATTCAGGCGACATCACACGCACGAGAGGGTCAGACGTTTTCCAAGCCAGCTCCTTCCGTAAGAACTGAACGACTGCCTGGAAGCGATTTGATGCTGTAATCTTGTAGAAGTTCTGCTTCATAATAGGAGCATTTCCGACTGCTTTGAATCTCACTACGACTAGAGGCGCCTTGAATCAGTTCTGCCATCCCTCAAGTTGGGACGCCCCCGCGTACCCTTGCTGAGGTCGCGTTGTTTATATGTCTGGAGCGCTTCCAGTGCGGGATTATTCTGCGGGAGAACAGCTATAGCTGTCCCTGGCGATGTTATAGTCGACAGGTGTGTTGACATTTTCCACGGCAGAGGCCAACCAGGTCGACCAACCAGGTCGACCTTCAACCATCTCCTTTCAAACAACTTTAAACGTCTGTCAAATATCTTTCGAAGGAACTAGTCTGTGATTGTGACATGATGACGTGGGCTAGTATAAATTTGCAGCCCTTAAGGATTTATCATTCAAGTCACCCTCATGCAGCCCGGAATCCCCTACCAGTCTCCACTTCCCTCTCAGGAATATAGACATTACTCGTGACGTCTACTCTCTCTCGTGTAGCCCCTGTAACGCACACCTTGCACGCCTCAATCCTCGGAAGAACAAAAAACATGGATGACCCAGCTACGCCCCAGCAGCGAACTCCAACCAATAAACCATACCCAGTGGTATACAGCAGGTTGAGATAGTTCCCCCTGCAAATCGAAGTCATATGGCCCCATTTCCGAACCACGGATGATCTAAAGCAAGAAAGGCAAATCCCGCGGGTGATGGGCATTTCAATTGGCCCTGCGCTCGCTTTGCAAGAAGGTCGAGACATCGTGAGCTCGCACTATGCTGCGTCTTCTTGTCTTTGCGTGAGCCGTACTGGTGCCAATCTCGCGGGACCTGGAAGGGATAAGAAAGGATTGAATACGTCTTGGTTGCAACTTAATTTTTGGTGTCTCTCAAGAAAGCAACCTTGCAATTGGCACCGGTTTACACTTGTCACAGATCCTATGACATGGGCTCAGTAGGCTTATGTCCGACCAGACCTCGGCCAGGGATCGATTGGAATCAATATTAACAGTTCCTCAAAGAATGGAACATTTTGAAGGGTATGATTGCCCGAAGGGCAAGGGTTTGGAGAACTCTATACATGGAAATTGAGAAGATTTAGAGATTGTGTACCACCCCCTCTCCATCCTTGATAAATGTACCTTGCCTCTAATCTGCCCAATAGAGGGAGTCACTTTTGCTTGGGTTATCGTTCAAACTGACCATGCCGGCTACAGGACCCGTTGCAGTCCGTCCAACCTCGATGCCATCGGAGAAGCCTTTTCTATTATAGGGGTTGTCACTAGGAGGGTAAAGGTGGTTCACGCTGCTCTTAGGGGTATATCGGAGGCCGTCGACGCCACCACGGCTGCTAGCAAGCTCGAAGGTCGGCTGAGGATCCGAGCGGGAGATGCTCGGTTGATGGGTGGACTTTGACGATCCACGCAACTCGTTGCGAAGGACCTTTCGGTTATTCAACGAGGCAAGGAGCGAGTTTGAGAAGAGCTTGCAGAGGAGCATGTTGATAGCGACATGAACGAAGTTGTCCCGCATGGCGAAGAACTAGCGAAACCAGATTAAGCACGAGCAAACAAGTTTGGAAACAAATACCCACCGTGATAATGTTACACACGGAGGCCACACTAGAGCAGACGATCGATCAGTGGTATTAGATGACAGAATGCGCAAATATCAAACTCACGAGGTGAGAAGGCAGGTGTCTGAGGAATGGTCAACACACTTGAAGACCAGGGAGCGTAGGGTACTCACTCATTGTAAAGTAGATGAGCTTCTTCAGGATATTGCTTTCCGTCTTTCAGTCTAGCTATATCCCCCCGAAATTGACCAACTTACTCAGTCCTATTGGTGGGAGTCAGGAAAAATAAGATGGCGAGAGGAAATTCACGACATACTGTTCATATCCGGTGCGACCGTTTGCCAAGTAAATGCAGAGCAAGAGCGCAAGAAGAACATCTACGACCACCCCACTTCCGAGCCAAAATATGATTGTGATCTAACGCGAATGGTTCGTTCAATGAGAGTTTTCACGAACAATAATATAAAGACGTACCGTAGCGAATGGGCCAGCTACTGCCGAGGCAAATGGCTGCGGTTTTAATCCAAAGTGAGCCCCGATGACACTAAAGGCCAGTTGGACTCCAATCAGAAATCCAAGTGGGAGAGTGATAAATAGTGATTGATTCGACAAGGTATAGATCCTGCGAAGGAACATGCACTCGACAATTGTCACTACCATATGCGTTAATTAGCATTAACGTAGAGGATGGATGGGACTATACACCGACCAACGATTGTACCGAAAAGCACCTCCAGGCCGAATGATGGTCGCATATTTGCCAGTGCAGCAACATTGCCCCTAGTCCAGGATTTCAGCAGCAACCCAAGTCCTTAGTGCGCATATGCTTACCAATTAGTGATAACGTACCACCCTAAGACGGAATGTATGTTAGTGGCCAGTTGATTGAAAGCGAGTTCAACGTACAGGCAAAATCAACACAGGATGCAAGCTGCGCTGTATCCAAAAGGCTGAAAGAGCATACTTAAGCAGTTTCCTCCAAGGCTGAGTTGGTTCGTACCACACCACGGCAACCTGAGAACCTCAGTCAGGCATATTGCGGAGAGCTGGAGACGAATGTGAAACCAACCACAACTTTGATGTACATTGGGTCGTTCTTAAAGGTGCCGTAGTACATATATACTTGTACAGTAAGGATACCGAGTAGATAGCAGGAGATGATTATGGAAACGATGACTGCTCCATAGCTCAATTGGAGGCCGCCAGGGGCCAATGAGGTGCCCTCTGGGAGGACTGGAAAAGGTGAGTTGGACATCGCTTGGATGGGACTGGGGGAAGGGGTAGCACCGGTCTAGTCAAAGGCCTCGAGGATCTGGGAGGAGAGAAAGTCTTTTAAGAACGGAAAGAGTTGAATGAGGAACATTGCCGCTGATCCGTGACGACATTCTGGAGAGTTCAATGGCTCTGGCCCACGGCCGGTTGCCCGTGAATGGCCGCCTACCGTCGGGTTCCTGCAAGAGAGAAACAACTCTGACGGCGATATTTCGTTGGATTGTTCAACGCTAGACTGAATGGTAGAATCAGTTCTCAGCAGATTAAACTAACCGCATTCATATGGCCACCTTGGAGACGTCCTGCCTTTGTGATTGTAGTTGTGATATCGGAAGCATATCCGGAGGGGCCGAATGATCCAGAGGGGCCGAATGAGACAGGCATACGCCGTCGAGATTAACTACGGCATTTCTGAGTTTTAAATGCTGCAGTGCTCCCCGGTGAAACGACGATTGGAACGACGTCGACGCCTTTTCCATGGGCGAATTCGTGGAAAATCCCTCATCCACTGGACAGACCAGAGGTACGCGCGAGTACGCCATGAGTCATCCCTGAGCTCGAGCGATCCGCACCGCATCCGGAGTCTGGCATCAGGAAAGGTAATCTGTGGGCCATGGAGTCTGTCAATGCATGCGGAAACTCAAACGCCTAATAGCACCGACCTTCCGGCCCGCGTGACGGGACTTCGAAATTATTATTTTTGGCTGCAAATACCAGCCTATAGGGTGAAACTCAGAATAGGAGAGATGATACTGGTCAATCGAAGCTGACCTGGGAGTAGAGACGCGCGTGTTGACGTTCTAGTGAATTGCTTTCATCAATCAGAAGTATCAGCTTCCTGTCATTTCACCCTGAACAACACCGTGATCGAGGTGCAATGTGTTGCGATTTGGGGGGGCGGAAATGGGATGAAGCGAGTGGGAAATATGGAAATCTTAGATCATAACTCACACTGCCGCGATACGCGCCTGTCGCGAAAGGAAAGCTTAAACTGCAACAAGTTTTATAGATAGAACATAATAATTCGTGCAACGGTTCAAAAGAACACCAGTGATGTAGCTTGTGTACATGTATAGTAAACGGAGGGTGTACACGAATATCAATTTATTGTCCGTTGAGGATGCTCTGTGGAGTACACGGTGGTTGGTAGAAAATCCATCGGGGTGATCGATGGGTAAATCGTCGTCAGTGGATTGTCATGAGCTCTTCGAGTTTGTAACGAGTTGTGGAGAAGTGGAAGCGCAAATACTCGCGGATGTAGCAGTTGAAAACTGCTGCAGCTTCTGGGTCATGGGAAAGAGTCGCAGTTATGTTGCTGATCTCGGTGAGGGTCTCTGCACAAATCTCCTCCAGGGCCGCAATGGTACCATTTCCTGATAGACCTGCGCGCATATGCACATAGTTATCGTCTTCGCCGGCCAGTTCTTCCTTGTAGAAGGAAAGTATGTCGTTCACCCGACTGCACAGTAGAAGGTCAGATTTCGGATGCAACGTACACGTGAAAATAGAAAATAGAGGGCTTACTTGATGAACGCTAGGAGGTCGGGTATCGCCTGCAAGTATGATTTAAGGTCGGGGTGCTTGTCTCGGGGGAATAACCAGAACGCGTATTGCGCAGGCGCACCGGACTTGAGGCGCACAAACTCAGGGAAGGTTCGGGCACAATGATGCAGGGGCATCATCGATTTAGCCATGCCCTCCATGACGGTACCGTTGATGAACTCGAGGAACCCAACAACAATGGCATTAGCCGCCAGCGGATCGAAATAGTCCCACATCCGGGGGAGAAGTTTCTGCGCAAGGCATTCGAGGATGGGGTCTTCTTGCGGTCCTCCTCTCAAGGAGTTGAGTTGGAAGGTGAGTAGAGGCCCTGGGTTGACAGAGAGGATATCGTCGATATAGAAGATAACGAGGTTGCAAATAACGATCAGGACCTTCAGGTCAAGAGGATGCTTCGGGTAGAAGCATTCGGCGACCTGACAAGCCCAGAGGATCCAGTGTTGGACAGTCGCGAGTGGGATTCCCAGTGCATTAAGTTCCTCAACGACCGCAGGTTGCAAGTCATTGGTCGGCGGTGAGTCGTATCGTACGGTAGCCTGTGGAATGCAAGAAACGAAGTTCCGGATGACATTCCGAATAGCATCCAAGTGCTCTGCCTGTACGTGAGTTTAGACTTGGGCGACGCGAGGAACAGTAGGAAAACACACCTGAGTAGACTGGGAGTCCTCGTCGATGCTTAAAATAGAGCGTGTGTCGCCCTTTATAGAAGAAGGCTCACTTATGCAGGCCGCGCTTGGCAGGGAAGCCTTGGTTATAGATGTAGCAGACAGAAGGTTCCCCATGGCGACTAGTGCGGGGGTGAATCGAGGGGAATGCAGAAAGGAAGTGAGCGAAGTAAAGCGGATGGAGTGACACCCCCGATCACTAGTGGTTTAATACTCCTCCCGACGCTCGAAAAAGAGGCGGTTCGATCCAGTGGACCTCCTCACCAAACCCCTGGATTTCATTTATGTATCACCGAATGCGGAAAAACTGTGGGATTGACCAATCGACCCACAGCACAGGGCCCGGCGGGGGAGATTACCGTAGATGAGACAGACAACGTACCCACGATTGACGAACGTATTACCATTCAAAGTCAACGTGCGCAGAATCAGCACGCTATTTCAAAATAACACCTGTGGCCCGGCTCTCCGTGGATCGCTTGTCCATTACTATGCCGAGGACCTCGACAGTATATCACAAAGATCCTTCCAGTTATTCAGATGATAAGGAGTGCACCCGCCTCAGGGAACGATCGTGGTGTCATTTGTTTGTGCGATAATACGATATCTAAGCGGGGCCATTCGGCAACAAGCGATCAGCGGTCCACGGGGTCCAAATTTAGTGGGAGCCTAGGTTGACGAGAGAGTAGACTTGTGAGAGGCCCGTTGGCCGGCAGTGTCGCAAGCGACCGATTTTGTTTCCGGGGGCCACGGGCCGCCGATTACTCATGATAGAGTTGTTACGGATTAAACAAGTTAGGAGACTGAACCGAAATTTTCCGTGTTGTCAGGACTGGGGCTAACCCTCGGCTGCTTTGTTGCCATCCTCGTGAGTTGACACTGTGTTTGCACGTCATAACAGAAAAATGAATTGAGGAACTTTTATTTGCATTTGATTTTACGGCAAGGGTGACCCTGATAGGATGCTCTTCTATGTAGCAACGAGCGAGTACGTCCCGGGGGTAGGAGCGTAAGGCTAGAAAAGAGAATCGAGGACAGAGGAAGTGAACAGCTGGGTGACAATGGAGGGTGGGGAGGGTGAATGATGTCTCGGGTGTCCCGGTGTCCGGGGTGATATCCCCGCGCTTCCCATAGCGAGCGAGAAGAGTACCATTCCTTTTTATCCATGCAGCCCTGCTGCATATGAAAGCCGTGGTCACGTCCTCAGTCGTGTCCTTCCCTTGCTATCGACAAACCACATCGCTCACCATGCCCGCAAACACTACCACCGATGCTGCTGCATTCTCGAACAAGTCATATGACATCCTGATTGTTGGTGGAGGCACTGCGGGCCTCGCTCTCGCCGCCCGGTAGGTTTCTGCACTAACATGCGAGATCGTCACGTTTGATTGAGTATCTACAGCCTCTCTGAGGATCCTAATACCACTGTTGGCGTCATTGAGGCTGGCCCAGACCTCTGTGGAGATCCTATGGTTTCTTCCGCTGGTGAGTTTGATCCGACATCCATTACGCCTCTCACTGAACTGGACACGCACAGGTTAGCATATTCCAAAGTTCAATTCAGCGATACCGTGTGTGTCTCTGATCAAAAGGATCTCAACAGGTGGTTGGTTAGCTACAACCTATGGCCCGCAGTATAGCTGGGGTTTCTCCACCGAACCACAAACCGCTGCAGGTGATCAGAAAATCCCACTTCCTCGGTCAGTCCCTTCTCTGTTACCGCTATTCAAGGCGACCTAATCATACCGGCCCCCAGGGGAAAGCTTTTGGGAGGGTGCAGTGCTATGAATGCAATGATGTGGACAGTTAGTAGAACACCTTCTCTATACGTTCTATCTACTTACTGTATCTTCCTAGCGTGCGAGTAGACAAGAATATGACGCCCTGTCTTCTACTTTTGGGAGCCCTGGGTGGTCCTTCGATACTCTCCTTCCGTATTTCAAGAAGTCACAGGCCCACACATCGCAGGACAATGACATTCTCCCTGGTACTGCACATATCACGACTCACCAAGGCACCGACGGCCCTATCAAGGCTAGTCACCCATTTCCAGTATGCTCAAGTTCTAACATTTGTGCCCTTCCAGACCTCCTACAACACATGGTACTCATCGCTCATTAAGCCGGTCGCTGCCGCTGTTGCCAGTCTTGGTTTTAATATCAATGAGGATCCTAATGGGGGCGACGTGACTGGTTTTATGAACATAGCCCGGGCTGTGGACGGTTTAAAAGGAACACGCCAACACTCTGGAGTGACATATCTCGAGGAGACGTCTGGAAGGAGCAACATCTCCGTGCTATTGGGAGCTCGTGCCACCAAAATTGACTTCTCGAGCGACTATGGAGAGCTTACAGCTACAGGAGTGGAGTATAACGCTAATGGAGCCAAATTTGTTGTCAGCGCGACTAAGCAGGTCGTCCTCTCCGCTGGTATGTAGCCTCGACTCTTTATCGACGAGGTGACTGAAACAGCGCTTAGGGGCGTACCAAACTCCACAGCTCCTCGAGCTGTCTGGGATCGGGAAGCCGGCGGTCCTCAGCCAGTATGGCATTGACACTAAGGCCGACCTTCCAGTTGGAGAGAACTTGCAGGACCATCTTATGCTCTCCATCAATTTCGCATTGACTCCAGACGGCTGCGGTATGTGGTATCGCCCAGATGGAAATTACGGCCAACTGACCACCCTGTAGCGGATCTCAAAGTTGTCCCGACTGCTAACGCCAAGTCTGGACCAGGTTTCGAGTAAGTGGGCAACACTTTCATGAGCCATAGTTTTTATCCCTCTCTAGTGCCCAGTCAACCTCCACTGGTGGTCCCTTCCTCTACGCGCCTCTCAGTGCTGTGGCTAATCCTAGTGCTCACGCTGAGCTTGTCAAACTACTCAATTCGTACCTCGCTTCGGAGGACTTGTCCCCTATGGAACGCACTCAGTTCAAGCTACAAAGGGAATGGCTCACCAACGAGAAAGCTGTCCCAGATGCATGGGTAATGTACGCCAACCTTCCAGGAGAAGTGGGCCTTCCACTACCAGATGGCACAATGACCCTTTGGCTTCCTGCGGTACATTTAATTTCCTGTCTCTCATATTAGATTCTGACAATAAATTTTTACTTGCAGTCTCATTTGGTATGTGACAGATTTACCCGCATCCAGATTCTCCTTAACTTTCCTTCAGCACCCCACTAGCCGTGGCTCCGTCGTAAGTCTAGCAAATATTACAACCCCATAGTGTTTGCTGAACGCATTGCAGCACATTGGCAGTGCCGACCCACTGGCTCCACCTGTGATTGACCACAAATTCCTAGCTCGCAGCTACGGTGAGCCGATCCTCTGGGGAAACCCGAAAAATTGTTCTCATTTTGGCCGTAACCGCAGATCTCAAGGCCCTTATAGAGATTGTTCGGTTCGCACAAAAGATCGCGAAGACGGAGCCTCTGGCTGGGATAGTTGCAGGCAGCGCAGTTCCTGGACCAGACGTCCAAACTGATGAACAGCTCGAAGCGTACGTAGTTGCTCATTGATGACTTTCTCTTCGTTGTTCCTGCTTTGCGGCTCCGCGTTGACATGACATTCGCAGCTGGGTGAAGAATAACATCGCGACCGTGTTCCATCCAGTGGGAACCGCTCCACTTGCCCCCAAGGAGATCGGCGGTGTCGTCGATGCCAGCCTTAAGGTTTACGGCACGAAGAACCTTCGCGTCGTCGATGCCAGTGTCATTCCTCTTCAGCTCGGTGCCACCCCCATGGCTACCGTTTATGCTATTGCGGAAAGGGCCGCAGATATCATCAAAGCGCAGTTCTGAGAAGCATTTTCGTGATGTTCGGTGTTTTCGGTGGGATCGAACAGTCAGAGACCAGCTCCTATGCTTATCTCCTCTGGATCGGTGTTGTTTTGTTCATGTGCTTTCTGAATAGATCACTTTGCGCCAAATAATACAGTCACGGCCGTCACTGACTAAGGGATCTCTGCCGGGCCTGAATCGGCTAAATGGATTGCTTCGGCACCGTTAACGTTAATGGCCCTACCTCGTCGGCCACATTGTTCACCCTTGCTGTACCTTTGAGGGGTATGAACAAAGGGACAACGTAATGAAAAGGACGTAGGTAACGATGCTTTAAAAATAGGGTCAATTGCCTGAGAGAGTCCATGATCGTTACCAAATCACTTCCATGAGTCGAGGGCTAGACGTCAATCACAAAGACTTCCATGTTCAGCATAAGCTCGACGGATGAACGAGAAGTGATTGCGAGCGTATTGAGTCTCAGTAACCTCAGTTGAGGGCTGTTATAGCATTCCTCGTTTCCAACTGAGTGAGTATGATATTCCATGAGCCTTGTATGATAAAGTTATTGATACACCGTGACGATAGCGGACCGGCAGTGAGACTTGAGGCTGATAGAATGGGAGATTAGAACTTTGGAATATGACCGTCCCTTACGAGATGAATTCTTAGATCCTGGAAGAAGGTGTGAGTAACAGAACACCCGGGGATAAGTGCTACGCAACTCACTTCCCGACGATCGAAGATTTGCCCACACATCGCGTTGTCGTCTTCGATCTGCCACTGACAAACGTAAACCAGACGTTGCGACCCAGTATCCATAAGCACAGGCTCAACCAGTGGGTTTGAAGGCGCTTCTGTGGATGAGGGTGTCTGCGATGTATCCTCGGAGCTACTATCGTTGACGCCAGTATCCGACATGACCAGTCCGTAATTTTCCTCGATCTGATCCCCCATATTCCCGTGAACCGCGAGTCCATATTCCTGTTTGATTCTCCGCAACTCCCTGCTGAGCTTCTCTCGTGCTTCTTCGCCGTCGAGAACCTCCTTCAAAAGTGTCAACCTCTCACCCTCCATTTCCCGTAGCTTGCGTTCCACCACACTGTACCGAGCGGCCTTTCTTCTGATCTCGTCAGCTTGTGATAGCTTGTTTTGCTCCAAGAGCAACTTGACTTGCGCTCGTAGCCGTTCCGATTCTCCTTCCGCTGTACTAACTCGAGCAGCAAAAAGTGCCTCCGCAGCCCTTGGCGCAGTTTGTAGCGTTTCTCGCATGATTCGCGCGTTCGACATGAGCTCCGCCTTGGAAGCCTCAGCTCGACCAGCTATCTCTCTCGCCTCCTTCAACATATCTGATAGGTAGTCGCGCTCGACTTGCAACTGGCGTTTCGAGTCACTGAGGTCGTCGAATCGCCTCTCAAGGTCCTTGAACTTTTCCTCATTTTCGGTGGGTTGATTGGGGACGACCTCCATTTGAGACGCCGTGGGTGATTGTTCTAGGGGTTTTTGTTCAAATAAGACCTTGTCCTGTAACGCCTCAGCCCGCTCCTTCTCAAGAGCCTCAACCCTAGCCCTCAGGCAGACCAATTCCGAAGACGTAGCATCTGCAAACTGTTTCTTCTGGTCGAGTGCTTCGGCGTTGGCTTGTTCAAGTCTTCGGTTGTCCGTTTTGAGTTTATGGACTTGTTGTTCGTAGGAACGAATATGCGATTCGAGGGCTTGGATAGTATTATCACGT
>Ga0307515_10019600_pt1 | contig 12155 bp, 12 predicted proteins | sample 17_EM_MG_FD_194513 | JGI IMG/M metagenome (GOLD analysis project Ga0307515, IMG submission 194513) | Populus trichocarpa ectomycorrhiza microbial communities from riparian zone in the Pacific Northwest, United States - 17_EM | ecosystem: Host-associated > Plants > Roots > Unclassified | place...
AGATGGAGCAACACCAGCATCACAGTACAGCAACAGCAAATAGCACAGGCAAGCTGCACTGTGCTCCTCTCGTCTTCCATGAAAGCAACGTTGGGAAACCCTCTTTCATGACAGAAATCATGTCTCCATCGTGAACAGCAGACCGGGTCTTCAACCGCGAGCAGTGCATGACCGTCTCCCTCAACTTCGCCTCCATCCGCAACCTTGCCAGGTAAGTTCTTCATCTTTCCCTGTTTTTGTCAAATTAATTACCCTGTTACTGTTGCATGCATGCATGACTCACGCATGCATGCAACAGTGGCCAAACCGGGTCACTGGTTCTGGTTTGGACCAGTGACCCGACCCCTTTTTTTAAGTTTTTGAGACCGGCCTCTATAAATAAAAAAATTAAAAAATTAAAAATGTGTATGCATGAATAAAAATAATGTAAATTTATTGGTTTATTCACTGACGCCAGAGTCAGAAATAAAATACCGGTTTAAATTTATATTATTTTTATTCGTTATATTATTTTATTTAGCTAGAAAAATAAAAAATATGTGCATGCTTAAAAATAAATTTATTTTTATTTATTTATTCACTGCTAAAGTAGGGAATAAAAAAAATATTGATCTAATTTATTTTATAGTTACGTAATATTTACCAACGCCAGAGTTGGAGATATTTGTAGTTGAATATTCACTAACGCTAGAGTCAGGAATTTTATAAGCAAATTATTATAGCGTAAACTAATAAACATTTAGCAATTTAAGACAAAACCAGCAATGCAGTCTGCCTCAGGCAGAACGTTTAAGGGGTGATAATATCTTCTCTTTTACGTAACCAGTCTCGTACCATAGAATCTCTGTTGACCAGTTAGGGTTCCTAGTGACCATAATACTAGGTGGCGACTCCTTAAACAAGACCATTCACCATCAAAGAATAGGATGCTAGAAATCCATTCTTTCCATGATAAAATTTTATTTTTTTAAGGCCGCCGCGATGTCGGGTGCGACACCTTGTAAAGTAAGAATTAATTTCTGACCAATTAATTCTTCTTGTTTGACATGGAATCCTTGTAAAATAAGTAACCCAAAGGTTGCTGCATAAGTTTCCAATAACTTTAAGAACTTCTTGTAGTGAATGGAATCCATAACTCTTAACAAAACAATGTCTTTTTTGTTTTTTCTTTTTGTTGGCAGATTCTAGGTGCAACTTTAAACACGTCATTATATCTCTTCTAGATGAGATGAGTTAGTGGGTCTAACATATATTGTTGGAAAGATACAAATCTTTTGTTTCTGACCCAATAACCTAAAAAGTGGATAAAGGTTCAGACTGATAAATGTGAACCTTTTTAACCCAGACCTCTTGACTTAGCCCATTGAACTCCTCTCGGATCCACTTCATTTTAGGCCTTAGAATAGACTCAATGGACACTCCAAATGGATCATTTGATGTCGTAGCCAAGATTGCATCATACTATTTTGAGTCTCATATAAGAATGTGAACCAACTGCGTTTCAAGATATGATGATGATGATGGTGAAATACCTTTTAGTAAGAATTTATCAATATTTCCTCATCTTGGTTGACCATTATCAAAGAATGTAGTTTTGAGAAGATATTTGACATACATCAAATTTATATAAACATATAATTATATGTTATTCAACTGTAATGATTTGAGACCTTTTGTTCAGTAAGTCAATTTTAAAATTTTGTGCCATAAATTATTTTCTATTGTATTGTCATTTATGATAAATTCACAGTAACTTTCTTATAGACAACATTGTTAATTTTTGTTATTCAAAAATCCATATATTATTAAAGATCAAAATTTTCAAAAACAAGATGAACAATTCGCAATTTGGTTTAAAACATAAGTAAGTATGTAATAATTTGTAATTGTAATTTGAATTCAGTGTTACGTAGATTTTTTTGTAGACCATTAATAATAGTTATCTTTAACCAGGTGTACAACATGAGAGGTAATGTTGATAGTTCAAAACTTTTATCTTTGGGTTCTAAAAGAAAGATTCATTGTTATAATGGATATGTTTTTCATATCAAAAAGTATAAAGATGATATAAATACCTATAATAGTGGGGTTTGTATGAAGGGATCAACTTCTAAAGAGTTTGAATTTGATTATTATGGCCTGTTAGAAGAGGTGATTGAATTTTAATATCATAGGGCACAAAATACAATATTTATATTTAAATATTATTGGTGTGATATCGATAAAGAAATTAGGGTAGATCCTTTTCATGGTTAATAAAAAAGATAGACTTAGCAACATCAATGATGTTTTTGTATTTTCAAAACAATGACAACAAGTGTATTACACTTACATTCCTTCATTTAGAAAGGATCGTAATAGAGTTTATTGGTTATCCATTGTGAAAACCAAACCTAGGATTTGTGTACAAGTTGTTAAATATAGTAACGATGAAGTAACTACATAAGAAGATGCATTTCAAATGGATGAGTTAATTGATCTAGATAAAGCTGCTCCATCTACTGAGTTAGAAAAAGATTCAATTTTTCATGTTGTTAAGAATACTTATGTTCATATTGATACTAACGAGTTAAATGAGTTACTAAGTACCAATGGACATACAAAAGTTGATGAAGATGAAGCGAACAACTTCAACTCAACAAAAAAGATGATGATGATGGATGTGAAGATGATGCAAATGAGGATGATGAGGATTCAAATTAAATAATGGATTTGAACTTATTTCAGATGTAAAACATCGTTGTGCAATTAAGATCTTTATTGTTGTTGTATAATGCATTGTACATTGTACATTCATCAAGCGTTTGTTGTTATGTTTTGTGGTTTTAATGAGTTGTTATTGAATAAGTTATAAATACAACTAATGTTGGTTCTTAATTAGGTTGGATAAGGATCATAACCAACATAGCAGAATCACCGATGAATTAGCTAATATAAATAAAAAAAATATAAATTATTAAATAATCATCGGTGACTCCGTCACCAATTTAAATCACTGACAAACATTAAAATCATCAGATAATTAAAGAGAGTTGTGAAAGAATTCAGGAATTTCAACTACCAAACAGAATCACTAACAATTTTATGTTCATCGAAGATATTTTAAATCATCGACGGTCTACTGAGAAAACCTAAAATCATTGGAGAATTGCACAGAGTTTGGAAAGAATTCAGGAATTTTAAACAACAAATGGAATCACCAACTATTTTATATTCGCCAGTGATATTTTAAATCACCGATGATCTGATCACCAACAAAAAACTAAAATCATTATAGAATTATAAAGAGTTTGAGAAGAATTAGAGGATTGGATTCACCGATGAAAATACTGACATATAAAATGTTGCAGGTGAATTTGGGGGTTTCCAAAAATTTTCTTAAAATTTTGAAATAATGATGGATTCACCGATGGTTTTAAAATTTTTGATCGATGATGTGTTGATGTGTTAAATCACTAATAGAGACGCTGATGAAAATTTTTTATCAGTGAATTTAAATTCAGATATACAACTAAATCCTACAAATGGCAGCACAACACTCACTCTGTATATTCATTACTTAAGGTTTGTAAAACCCTCCCTTAAGATTGTGATTTATGTGTTTATTAATTTCTTTTCAATTTACCTATTTTAAATGTGATGAAGTGTTTGGGATTCTAAATGGATCTTGAGCTTTTCACTAATAGTGTTATGTTTTGGACATGATTATTTGGACTTGAATGTTGAGCTTGGTATTTTTATGCAAAATAAGTCATTTGTACAATTAATGAATTATCTGATAATTATGTTGGTAAAATGGAGAAGAGGAAAATAAACATTATCATACAAATGATGAGGAGAAAGTTTATGTAATGAATCAAATTTCTTTTCTTTTGGACAAAGAGGAATCAAATTTCAAAATACCTTCGAATTATTTCATTTAGGCTCGATGAGAACCTCATATTTTTTATGTACTTATGTTGACAATTTGACTGCTTAATATTCTTTTGCAAGTGCAGCCATTGGTCGGCCGGTGGATAGTGATTTTTATAAACGAAAGCAGCCCAATAACTGCCGTGCTTGCAGCCGACACCAAAAGGCAACTTTTTATTTCACAGACTCTCGTTAATTTCTAGGAAATCCAGTTTCCATAGTATGAGAAGGTTGACATGAGAATAATACCCCTTGAAAATGGTATGCTAATTGTTACGAGGCGGATGGAATTGATGGTTATGCATGTTAATTAATCATCTTATATTTCATACTTAAATATATTAATTTTATCATCCTGTGAGTTAAATAAATGAAGTGGAAAGATGGATTAATTTATAGTCCTAGTATATAAAGGTTGACGTGAGAATACCTCTTTGAAAAAAGAAAATAAAATGTTATTTGAAAGATGATCCATCAATTGAGAAATAATATTTGGTTTGAATTAATGCGTTGATGATCCATTATAATGAATATTTAATAAGAATATTTTTTTTTTCTGTGTTCTGAGTTCTAAACATACATTATTTATTGTGTTTTTAGTTCGTTTGTAATGATGTTGAGAATAAAATCATATGTTAGACTCTTGACAAGAAAAGAATGAGGAAAAATGTTTCTAACTATTAGATCAATTCAAAGAATAAATTATAGTTATTGAGTTTCAATGTATCTAATATTAATTTAAATTAATAAAATTTCTCTTTTAAAAAACTTGAATGATGAACACTATAATAGATATGTTTAAATTTTCAGAAGTCATGATAAATTTTCATGGATCATTACCATGATTTGGAGTAGCATTATAATCATTGAGTTTCATGGATATTTGTGTCGATGAAAACACAACTTTTACATCAACAGAATAATGCATCGGTGTAAATCAAATTTCTAGTGATGATTTTAAAATAGTTTATGTGGAAAAAAAATTATATTCCTAAGCGTTTTATATCCTAGCTTACAATTTTGTATAAACTTTTTATCAACACACCCAGTTTACTTTCCATGACTTTCTCATGTTTATTTACTTTATTTATTGTTATGAAAGTTGATCAATGAAAAATTCTTTTCAGATAAAGAAAAATTTGACTTAATTTTCAGAAAAATATATTTTTTTTATTTTTGTTAGGTAGAATACACTTTCCAGAAGTTGTAAAATTTTTCTATTTTATTTATTGATTATATCAAATTTGACAATCAATCTTTTTAATGCTATATATTTTGTTTCGAATCTTTTTTTTTTCAATTTTGACTTTTAGAACTTGATTTAATTTGATTTTTATATCAACTTTGATATTCATTTTTTTATTGCTATTTATTTTATTTAAAATAATTTTTTTTAATTTCATCATCTTTCAACTTTGTTATTCGTCATATTTGATTCTTATTCTTTTAATTGTTTTTTTTTTATTGGAGATAATTTATGAAATTAGATTTTTTTTTAATTTCGTCATCTTTCAACTTTTTTATTTGTAAGATTTGCCTTCTATTCTTTTAATAAACTTAAAAAAAAATTAAAATATTAATAAGTTATTTTTCATGACATAGCTAAATAATAAAAAAATATTTTTCAATTTATTTTTCATGACACTACTAAATATAAAAAATAATTCACTTTTCAGAAATTCACTTTCTATAAAACCACTTAAAACATTTATTTTTTGGCAAACAAACATGCACAAGTAATTGATCCAAATTTTGTTTTTTTCAAAGAGAAATTAAATATTAAAAATCACTAATTATTTTTCTCAGGGATAAAATATTCGGTCCTCTGTTTGGCAACTTAATAGCATTTAAAGGTCAGTTCGGGACCAAGAATATGAATTCAACCTTGCAAAAGGTTGTTTATAAAAAAAAGGGAGTTTTGAAGCAAATATGTTGAGGATTGATTGGTGTAGCTTTGTAGTTTCATTTCCTTTGGTTGAAAAGAAAGAAATAAAAACATCCATGGCGAGGATTTTTAATTATTTTATAGTGTACAATTCCAATTTGTTCAATTCAGGACTTGCATTTCTCTAGATTACTTAAAAAAAGCTATTGATATATAACCGTAAAGTATTCTGAATTTGTAATGCATATAACTTAAATATCTATGGCACTGGAGAATTGGTTGGTGTCATGTATCCTTCAGATTCATTCAGATAGTGGTATCTTGGGGTTTCATCCATGTTCTAGCCACCCAAATCTCCTACTCTAGTTCCAGCCAAGTTAAGACAATGGTTCATAAACATTGGCCCCTGAACGTCGCATCTCCAAAGGGTTTGAACGAGATGGATAAAGATGATTATTGAGTAGACTCTTTTGGAACAATACTGAAAGCACCAACACAAAAGCCTCTCCTCATTGGCAATTTGGCACCACTTTCGTAGATAAGTTTGGTGAAGAATAATACTAAGGAGTTTTAATGGCAGCCCCCCCTCCCAAGAAATCGCCTTCTTCTCCCATACAAAACGTGGGCCCGTTCTACTTATGGACACATTATAAATTGGCCTTCCAAATATCCATCTAAAAAGGCATGCAGACAACATAATGCATGCGAAGAAAGATTAGGACACCAAGCAGACAGATTTATGTCGTTCACTTCTTCGGGGAGAGCGCTTCGAGGAAGAGTTAAAATCATCAATAAATCCGTCCTCGAACAAAAATAAATCATCATGAGTGAAGCAGGGACCCTAATTTTCTTTAGCCAAAATGTAGTGGGTGGGACCTCGGTGTTCTTCTTTGGGTGTGTCATTGTTGGAGCTTTCCCACACGTGTGCACTTAGCATTTTGTTAATGGCGCATAAATGGAGCATGTGTCTTTTTCTAGCAATAACGGTAGCGGTGGTCTGGTTTTTATTAGGATTGATAATGAAGAAAAAAAAGGTTAGGTAGTGGAACTACACCAGTAGGTAAAAGGCCCATCAACAAAAAGAAAAGAAGAAGAATAAGAATGTTTTATATAATTATATAAATTATATCATGAGATTTTATTAAATAGTTTAAGATTTTGGGTTGAATTGATTTTTTAATATGGTATGTGTGGGTCTGTGCAAGTTTCAGGCCCAAAAAACTTTTACTTGAGGTGTATTAGAGAATTATATAAATCATATATTGACGTCTTACCTAACAGTTTAAACTTTTAGGTAAGATGATTATTTCATAGAATGATTAGGATTTCGTGAACTATTTTTTTTATTTTATGTCTATTGTGAGATGTTGAAAGTGTATTTCGCTATGTGATCATATACATTGGGGTTTCTTGTTTTTTGATGTGTTTCTTATGACTCCTCCTTTTTGTGTTGATTCCTAATATAAATAAATCGTTCGGCTGCATATATTTTTTTATTCATTGCTCCCAAATATGAAAATTTAATAATTCTAAAACTAATTAAAGCATAGAGACATAACAACTTTGCAAATATAAAGATCGCTCTTTTTAAAAAAATTGTTGTTGATGAACCATTTTGTACACACAAACTAAATTTCTATTTAGGTTGAGAGAAACTCAGGCTACAAAAATTTATACTAAAAACCAACAGTATTATGACTGGACCACAACTGAACTCGAGTCCACCCTCATCTCATCTGGGGCTCATTGCAAAACCCAAATCAATTAACGGTTAAATGTGTCATATGAATTGGTAAAGCATTGAAGACCAACGAACCACATGCAACTGAACATACACAAATTATATATCATAGTTGTCGCATCGGGGTTGACTTGATTATTTAGGGGTTGAATTGATTATTTAAAACTTATATAAGTGAGTTGTTGAGTTAATTTATAGGTTATTTGGTCGATTCAAGTTTATCATTTTTTAAAATATGTTATTTTAGTGTGTGTGTTTTTTAAAATTCTTTGTTTTGACCGGACTATATTTAGTGAGGTCAATTAGTCAAGTTGAGAAGAATATGAGGCTTTGACCAATTAGTTAGTCAACCTTTCTTATTTATATATGCAGGGCAGTGTACGATAGTTAATGTAGAAATTATAATACAAGATTAAGCTTATCAATATTCCCTAATTATATACATCCTATATTGTGTAATTTAATATAATACGCCCCCTCAAATTGAGGTTGGAGGGTCAACCTAAAGCTTGAACAGAAGATCAGTAAAAGAAGTAGTAGGAAGTGGCTTGGTAAGAACATCGACAATCTGATCCTTAAAAGAGATAAAGAGAATCTGAATGTCCTTCTTTGCAACCCTATCACGTATAAAATGATAATCAATTTCAACATGTTTAGTATGAGCATAAAAGATAAGATTCACAAACAAATAAGTAGAACCTAGATTGTCACACCAAAATATAAGCATATAAGTAGGAGTAATCTACAGATCTAACAATAAATATTGAAACTAAATAGCCTCAGCAGTGTCATCGGCCAATGCTTTATACTCAGCCTCAGTAGAAGAACGAACAACAATGCATTGTTTGTCGTATTTCTAAGAAATTGGTGTATTACCTAAAAAGACAAGATATCAACCTGTAAACTTACGATCATCAACATTATCAACCCATTCAACATTTGTAAAACCATGTAAAGCAAAGGAGGGAGCTACGAGTGATATGTAAGTCAAAAGAAAATGTACCCCAAAGATAATGCATAATATGTTTAAAGGCAGCCCAAAGCGTATTTATAGCAGCATGCATAAACTGACAGGTATTGTTAACAACAAAACAAATATCTGGTCTTGTAAAAGTGAGATATTGAAGAGCACCAATAATTTGATGAAATCATGTAGGATTAGAAAACAAGTAATCGAGCACCACAATAACCTTTGAGGTAGAAATAAAAGTATTAATAGGTTTGTAAGAAGAAATATATGCTCGATTAAGTATGTCAAGAATATACTTATCTTGTCGTAGCATAAGACTTGCACTAGTAGAATGAACCTCAATCCCAAAAAAATAATGGACAACTCCTAAATCTCGAAGATTAAACTCTAAACTCAACAACTATATCAAGCTGTTAAGCAAGACTAAATTATTTCCCGTAAGCAAAATATCATCAACGTAAACTAGAAGATAAAAGATACCAGCACCTGTAGACAAGATGAATAATAAAATGTCAAGTCTCATACTTGCCAATATTAGAAAATGCAATCGGTTCATAAATAGGAGGAGAGAGTACATGAGAGAGAGGGCTGACAGATGAAGCTGAAGAAGTTGTCAGATTTGTTGTCTTTAGCAGCCATGGATGAAGAACCATATAATGCTAACAAACCACAAAACTAAAGGCAGGTAAGCTTGAACTTGTATGTTGTTGTAGAGGAAAGGAAAAGAGGTCAACAACTAAATTTAACCCAGTTGGAGATTCAAACTGAGACACTGGACTAGTAACAGCAAACCCAGGTGATCCAGTAGCAGAATTAGGAGAACTAGCTGCGTCAAACCTGGAAAATAGCAACTCTGAAGGAGGAGAACCTTTACTTGGAGAATGATCATTAGATAAACAAGCAGATGATGACATAAGAGCATGACTGATGAGCTGTCTGATGGTGGTAGAAATGGTAGGCAATATGGGTGGTGGACAGACTGTAGGTATAAGGGAGTGAAAAAATTATGAATTAAGTAAATAGGGCAAGTGGGTAGTAAGGATATGATATGGAGAGATGTTGTAGGGTTGTGTCATCTTTTCATATTTGTCAAAAGAAAACTCTTCTTCATAAAAATAAGCATGACGCGAGATATAAATATGTTAAGACGTGGGGTCAAAACAACGATAATCAAGATGAGAGGAGCTATAACCTAAAAATACACATGGAAAGAAATGAAAATCCAACTTATATGCATGATATGAACGCAAAAACAAAAAGAAAAAACACCCAATATATGTAGAAAATCATAATTAGGAGTACGATGAAAAAGACACTCAAATAGGTATTTATTTTGGAGGACATGAGTAGGCATACAGTTGATAAGATACAGTGAGGATTCAAATACATAATTTCAAAACTTTAATGGGGCTTTACATTATCTAATGAGAGTAAGAACAATTTTGAAAATATATTGATATGACGTTCAACAATGCCATTTTGCACATGAGTATGAAGACAAATTAAATGATGATGATACTAATAGTTTGAAAGAAAGTGTTTAACTTGCAGATTCACCACCTCAATTAATTTGAATAGATTTAATTTTTCACAAAAATTAACGCTTAATAAAAACTTGAAAATGATAAAAAATAGAAAATACATTAGATTTCGCAACAAGAGGATAATATCATATATATTTTATATGCGCGTCAATAAAAATAAAAAAGTAACAAAACCATCAGAGGAAAAAAAAATATGAGCAAAGCCCCAGACATCACTAAAGATTAAATCAAATTGAGCAAAAGTTTTGTGACTTATAGGTCCCAATGACAGACGCAATAACTTTCCTAGCGGACATGCTTGACATTGAAAAAGTGAACATCTAGAGGTACAATCAAGTTTATTTTTTGATACTAAAAAATTAAAAACACGGGAAATAGAATGACTCAATCGACGATGCTAGATATCAGTAGAAGCAGAGACACGAGAAGACCAATAAACCTTAGGAATTGACATGGTAGAAGACTCAGACAGAATATAGAAACCATCGTTGCTCTAACCAAAAAATAGCATTGTCTTAGTGGTGAGATCTTTAACATAGAACACAGATACGTGAAATTAAAAATAGACATTATTACCATGATAATATTTCTGAATAGAAAGTAATGACTTCGTAATATAAGGAACATAAAGAATATTAGATAAGGTAAAAATGCGTTATGGGGGTATGTAATATAGTATGCCTAATATTAGATATGGAAAGGCCTTTACCATCACCAACATACAAGTGATCATTACCAAGTTAAGGTTCAGATCTGGTCAGAGTCACAAAAGCAAGTGTAACGTGTTGATTCGCACCAATATCCAGAAACCAATCCACAAAGTTAGGAGAGGAGACATTAATGAGCACATATTGGCATTCAGGTGTTGTCCATGGTTGTGAAGCTGAGAACATTGAAAAGATGTATGACTGAAGGATAGGCAAAGTTGGCACCTGATATTATTCGCAAAAGAACAGTTATTGGACCATTATGAAGAGCCATTATTCCTTTTGTTTTGTTGCTAATTGTTCTACCTTTAGTCACTGTTATAAGACCCTTGAAAACCATGAAAATTAGACTTGTTTTGTGTGTTGTTTTGGTTATTGTTGGAATGCTAGCTTCCATGAAATTATCTTTTACCACAACTGAAATTAGGATTGTTGTTATACAAACTTGAGGGCTGATGGTTTGCAACATTAGCTGATGGTGGCTGAGATGGCATGGGCAGTAAATGAAGAGTGACAACCATGGATTGAAGGGAGGTCTTGTGAAGGAACTCATGGGTAAAGAGATGACTATGAAGATCTATATACAAAAGAGGTTTTGCCTTGGTCACAAGGCTTGTTACCAAGTCTTTGAACTCACTGCAAAGACTACGGAACATATACAATTGAAATCCTCTAGAGAAATTGGTTGGCTAGCAGCTGCTAATTCATCAAATAATGTTTTTGCCTTCTGCATGTATATAGTGACTGAATCACCACCTTGACGAAGATCTTGAAAAGATCCATGAAGTTGCATAAAACAAGGATTAGACAGAAAAACGAGGGTTTGCTCAAGAGTACGCTAAACACAATGTGTGGTTTGGAAAATGACAACAAGATGCAGTTAGGGGTGTTCACGGTCCGGTTCGGTCCGGTTTTAACACAAAAATTCAACCGAACCGGAAAATAGTATTCCTTATGAATATAACCCGAATCGAACCGAGAACCGGTTCAAACCGAACCGGTTTTGTTCGGTTCGGGTAGGCTTTTTAGCATAAAAACCATAAAAAACCGGACCAATCTTCATCACTGAACTTCTTCATCACTGAACTAAATCGAAGGAAACATTTGACATCAAATATCAATCTAAGTTATTAATCACAGCAACCACTTACAAATTCAAGAAAAACAACAAAAAAAAAAACAATCAGCAATCAAAGTCTTCCACATAGGAGTTGGGAAGGGAAAGGGGAAGGGGAAGGCTGAGAAGGGGGGAAAGGGAAAGGGAGATCCCGAAGAGAGCTGATTGACCATAAATTTTCTTGGATCTTTGGCTCTTTTGAGGTATGTAGAGAATCTCAAAGCTTGCCTCCGCCCAGCACAAGGATGGAACTAGTATAAGTTATACTGTATAACTATC
>Ga0307515_10019601_pt1 | contig 12155 bp, 15 predicted proteins | sample 17_EM_MG_FD_194513 | JGI IMG/M metagenome (GOLD analysis project Ga0307515, IMG submission 194513) | Populus trichocarpa ectomycorrhiza microbial communities from riparian zone in the Pacific Northwest, United States - 17_EM | ecosystem: Host-associated > Plants > Roots > Unclassified | place...
CCGCTGCGACCAGGGAGCATTTGGTGGCCGTTTCGCCACCTACCCCGGCCGGTCCGCGTTCTGGTTTGGTGTTCCCGGGCTCACCGTCGGATTCCGCGTTATCAAGGAAATGAGTGGAACTCAGCATGAATCTGCGCACCATGCAATCCGGCCGGACGCGGCGTTGGCTGCTCGCCCGGGGCGCGGCCGTCGCGGTGGCGGCGGCCGGCGCGAACACGCTGCTCGCCGGCAAGGCTTCGGCGCTCCCGGCCGTGGACATGGAAATGGTCCTCCTCGCCGCCCAGCTCGACCCGCCCAAGGCCGACACCGGGCTCACCACCGGAGCAGCCGCCCACGTTCTGGAGGTGGAGCGGGCGTTGAACGCCAAGGGCCTGCTCTCCGCCGATGTGGTCGACGGGCATTTCGGGACCTCGACCATCGCCGCGTACGCCGCCTGGCAGCGGTCCCTCGGCTACTCCGGCCTCGACGCGAACGGCCTGCCGGGGACCACGTCGTTGACCAAGCTCGGGGACGGCCGGTTCACGGTCACCAGGACGGTCTCCACCGGCACCCGGAGCAGCACGTACGGTGGCAAGCAGGTCAACGCCCGGACCCGGGACATGCTGGCGGCGGCCGACGCCACGCTGACCTGGAGCCTGCTGCTCGACCAGGGGTCGTACAGCACGAGCGACCCCACTTCCGCCGGCACGCACGACGGCGGCGGAGCGGTCGACATCACGGCGACCAGCCTGACCACGACCCAGCGCTGGGAAACGGTACGGGCGCTGCGTACGGTCGGCTTCGCGGCCTGGTTGCGCACCCCGTCCCAGGGCGACTGGCCGTACCACATCCACGCCGTCGCGGTCTCCGACACCGACCTGTCGACGCCCGCCGCCAACCAGATCCACGACTACTACTTCGGCCTGAACGGGCTGGCCAACCACGCCGCCGACGACACGCCGACCGCGTACCGGACGGCATTCACCTGGTGGGAGAAGTACAACCGGGGTGCGTAAACCAGAATAGGAGCCATGCGGGTACAAGCACGCTACGACGGTCACTCGGACTGGTACGACACGAGATTCCGCAGACTCGGCGACGAGCAGGGATCGGCCGGGCTGCTGGCCCGGCTGCTCGGCCCGGCCGACCCCGACGACCCGGTCTGCGCGGACATCGGCTGCGGCACCGGCCTGCACTTCGAGGCCGTGCGGGCGCGCGGATACACCGTCATCGGCATCGACCTGTCGGCCGATCAGCTCCGCATCGCCGCATCCCGCAACCCCGGTCTCATCCGAGCGGACGCCGGGCACCTTCCGCTCGCGAGCTCGTCGGTCCCGGCCGTCGTGATGACGTACATCCACACCGATGTCGACGACTTCCCCGCGGCGATCGGTGAAGCGGCGCGCGTCCTGCGCCCCGGCGGCCGGCTGATCTACCTCGGACCGCACCCCGCCTACGTCTCCGCCTTCCTCGACCGAAGCACCGAGGCGGACGACGGTGCGGTCCGCATCAGCGCCGGCTACGGCGACGAACGACGCCAGCACGATCCCACCGGCAGGTTCCCGATGCGCAGCCACGTCGGCGTGCGCTACCTGACGATGGCGACGTTCCTCAACGCGTTCCTCGCTCAACCCACGCTCCGGCTGGCGGCGGTCGAGGAGCTGGACTCGCGAATGCAGCCCTGGCGCCCGGCTTCGACCGACGGCCGAATCATCCCGTGGAACATCGCGATCACCGCACAGGCCGGCTGAGCCGCATGCGCATGCCGCCGTTGCCGGTACCGTCCGCGCCGCTCACGCCGGAACAGATGGCCCGACGCGCCGTCGGTGCCCGCCCGGCGGAGGTGACCCGGCCCATCACGATCAGCCCCTACGATCCGGGCTGGCCGGAGCGCTACCGGCGGGAAGAGGCCCGGATCCGGGCCGCGCTCGGGGTGCGGGCCCTGGCCGTCGAGCACGTCGGATCCACCGCCGTGCCCGGGCTGGCGGCGAAGGACCGCGTGGACATCGACGTGATCGTGGCCGACCCGGCCGACGAGGACGCCTACGTCCCGGCCTTGACCGCGGCCGGCTACACCTTGGCCACCCGGGAGCCACATTGGTACGAGCACAGGTGCCTCTGGACCGCAAGCCACGACGCCACCCTGCACGTCTTCGGCCCGGACTGCGACGAACACCTGCGCCACCTCATCTTCCGCGACTGGCTGCGGGCCCACCCGCAGGACCGTGACCGGTACGCGGCCCGAAAATACGAGGTAGCCGCAGAGCACCCGATGTCGATGGCGCACTACGTCGGCGGCAAGGCCTCGGTAATCGTCGACATCCTCGAGCGCGCGGGGTTGCGCTAGTTAGGATCGTCTGATGCCAGTTCCATATCCGACGGAGGAGGCCGCCTCGCGCAACGAGGTCTACAACCGCTACCTCGACTACTTCCGCTCCCGCCTGATCGCCACCTGTCGCAAGCTGTCCGACGAGCAGTTCCGCACGTCGGCGGTCCCATCCGGCTGGACGCCCGCGGAGTTGCTCAATCACCTGCGCTACGTGGAGCTGCGCTGGCTGGTGTGGGGATTCCTCGGCGAAACCGTGGACGGCGACCTCTTCGCCGACCACGGCGAGAAACACTGGGCGGTCGATCCGCAAGCAACCCTGGACGACCTGGCAACGGCGCTGGAAGCGCAGGGCGACCGGACCCGCGAGATCGTCGCCCGGCACGACCTGAGCGAGATCTCCCGCCCCGGCGCGGCGTGGGACGAGGACGAGAGCCCCGCACAGCTGGAGCGGATCCTGATGCACCTGGTCCAGGAGTACGCACACCACGCCGGCCACCTCGACATCGTCACCGAGCTGTCAGGTGACGCGTGATGGCGGCGCGAAGGCCATCATGTCGAGGGCCGAGAGCAGTCCGCGCGTCATGCCACATATCGCGTGGATAGCGCCAGACCGGCCCACCGATGAGATGCGCCGGCTCCCATTCGTACCGCGGCCAGATGTGGGTATGCAGGTACGGATCGGTGTTGCCGAGGATCTCCAGGTTGATCCGCCGAAAGGCCGGATCGAGTTCGGCGCAGGCCAGCTCGACGGCCGAGCCAAGCCGTTCCATGCTCTCCAAGTAGTTCAGCCGCTTCGCGCGAGGAAGGTCACTCAGCCGTCCCACGCTCGGATCGTCGGTGAGCAGGACACAATACCCGGGCAGCCATTGCACATCACCGATGACAGCGAAGCCGGCGGGAAGACGAGCAAGGACCGTGGGATTCTCGTCGCGAATGGCCGAGCCGATCCGGTCTGTCCGCCAATCAGTCATGGCGCCATGCTGCCCACCCGAGCCCGGTCGATCAATCTGGAGCGCCGACACGTGACGATCGTCAACGCTTGCACGCAGCAAGGGCGGGGCGGCAGCCCCACCGCCGTGCTCATCGACGACGACGCATTTGACGACGACGCACGCCGCGCGGTCGTCCGCGACGCCGGGACCTCGCACGCCGCCTTCGTCAACGCCGACACGGACACCGTGCGGTTCTTCACCACAGACAACGAACTCACCAACTGCGGGCACGGCACCATCGCCGCCCAAGCGTTCCTGCTGCGTCGTCGCGGAACCGCAAGCCACCACGGGCGCCAGACGACCGGCGGCCGCACCTTCAGCACCACCGCGACCCGGCGCGACCACTCCATCGAAGTATGGTTCGACCAGGGCCTCATCGAACTTCACGACGGCGTCCCCACCGGCCTCGACGGGATCCTCGCCGGCCTCGGCATCGAACCGGACGCCGTCGCCGCCGACGACGCCCCGCGCGTCGCCTCACCGGGAACACCGCGGCTGCTCGTGCCCGTCAAAACCGTGCCGATCCTGCTCGCTCTGCGACCCGATCTTCCACGACTCGCCGCCGCATGCCGCCGCCTTGGCTACCTCGGCTGCTTCGCCTACGCGACATCCCCGGTCCGGGACCGGGCCGTCGCCCGCATGTTCGCGCCCGCCATCGGAGTCGGCGAGGACATCGTCAATGCCAACAGCACCGGATGCCTCGCCGCCCACCTTCATGCGACCCGAGGCCAGAGCAGCATCGAGGTCGAACAGGGACACACCGCCGAACGCCCCTGCCTGGTCTTCGCCACCGCGACCACCACCACCGAGGGGATCTCCACCCGGGTCGGCGGAACGGCCGTCATCCAAGCCGGGCTCCGCTGACCACCGACTGCGCGGGTCCTTCAGCCGCCGGGTGCGTTGGCGATCAGGATCGCGGCGGTTGCCTCGTCGGCGGGCAGGAATGCCTCCAGTTTCAGCTCCGCGATGGTGATGTCGAGCGCGGTGGCGAAGGTGGTGACCGTGGTCATCAGCCGTAGCTCGCCGTGCGTGGTACGCAGCCGCAGCGGCACGGCGAACCCGAGGTGGTCGGGCGGCAAGACCTGTTCCGGCGCGTACCGGTCAAGCTCGGCGAGGAGGTCGGCAAGCTGGTCGTCCGGGTTGCGCTGCAGTTCGTGGCGGAGCCGTTCGAGGATGTGCCGGGACCACTCGGCGAGGTTCTCGATCCGTCCCGCCATCCCGTCGGGGTGCAGCGCGAGCCGGTAGACGTTGGTGTCCGGTCCCAGCAGCCCGGCCGGCACGCCCTCGGTGAGCAGGCCCAGTGCCGCGTTGGCGGCGACCAGGCCACCGCGCCGGTCGACGATGATCGCCGGATAGGGCAGGTGCCCGGTGAGGATGTGCTCGAGTGCGGCCCGCACCGGGGCGAGGGCCGGGTCGTCCAGGGCGGTCTGCGGATAGGCGGGTGCGTATCCTGCCGCGAGCAGCAGATCGTTGCGCTCACGCAGCGGCAGGTCCAGCGACTCCGCGAGCCGTACGACCATGGCCCGGCCCGGTGCCGAGCGGCCGCTCTCCATGAAGCTCACGTGCCGCTGGGTGGTCTGGGCCCGGACGGCCAGGTCGAGTTGGCTGAGCTGTCGGCGGGTCCGGCGTTCGCGCAGCGCTTGTGAGAAGTTCACCCCTGAAGTTGTAGCCCACGTGCCGGGCCCCGACGATTCCCTGCGGGGAATTGTCGCCGGTCCGAACGGTGCGCAGGATCGACCGCATGGAAGACGAAATTCGGGTCGGCGTGCTACTGCCGACCGGTAGGGCACAGTTGGGCGCGAGCACGGATCCCCGTGAGCTGATCGACTTCGCGGTGCACGCGGAGCGGCTCGGCTTCGACTCGCTGTGGGTCAACGACTCGCTGGTCAGCCCGCGGATCGAGGCGCTGACGATGCTGGCCGCGCTGGCCCCGGTGACCGAACATGTCACGCTCGGCACGGCGGCGCTGCTGCCGGTGTTGCGCCGGCCGGTGCAGGCGGCGCAGGCGATCGCCTCGGTCGACCTGCTGACCGGCGGTCGGCTGGTGCTGGCCGTCGGGGCCGGCTTTCCCGGCCGGCTCGGGCAGCCGATGTACGACCTGTCCGAGGTGCCCTGGCGGGACCGCTTCACCCGGCTCGACGAAACCGTGGCGCTGTGGCGGCGGCTGTGGCTCGCCGAGGAGCCGATCTCGTACCACGGGAAGTTGCTGCGCTTCGACGAGATTCCGGTGAGCACCGCGCCGTACCGGCCCGGCGGGCCGCCGATCTGGCTCGGCGGTGCCACCCCGGCCGCGCTGGTCCGGGCCGGTCGGCAGTATGACGGCTGGCTGCCGTACCCGCCCGACCCGGCCGACTACGCGGCCGGCTGGATCGACGTACGCCGGGCGGCGGCCGACACCGGCCGGGACCCGACGGCGATCACGCCGGCGCTGTTCACAACGCTGCTGATCAGCGATGACCGGGACGCAGGTCAGCGCGCTGTCGCGGACTACAGCGTGGCCACCTACGGGCTCCCGGTGGACGTCCTGCGGACCATCCAGGTGCTGATCTCGGGTACGCCGCAGCAGGTCACCGCCGGGTTGCGGTCCTACCTCGCCGGCGGCGCCCGGCATCTGGTCTGCCGGATCGCCGCGCTCGATCTGCGAACCCAGCGCGACCAGCTGGAACGGATCGCCGAGATCGCCCGGACACTGCGTCACTCGATTGTCGGAGTAGGAGGTGGGACACGATGAAGGTGCTCTACATCGCCCAGGCGCGGGTGACGGGTGGCCGTGCGAACGGTCACGGCCGGACCCCGGACGGCGAAATCGACGTGGATCTCCGGCTGCCGAAGGAACTCGGCGGTGCGGGCGGTGGGGCGAACCCCGAGCAACTCTTCGCGGTCGGCTACGCCGGCTGCTTCGAGACCGTGCTGAGCATGGTGGGACAACGCGAGAAGCTCGACGCGGACGGCGAGCGGGCCGCCCGGCTGGTACGCGAGGCACACCAGTGGTGTCCATTCTCAAGCGCCACCCGCGGAAATATCGACGTCGCACTCGTCGTGAACGGCGTACCACTGGCGGACTGACGCAGCCACGCGACATCTGGATCCGCCGCGGACAATGGTCACCTGCTCGGCGATCTCTCCGGCGAAGCAGGAAGGGCCGGCTCCCCGAGGACACACACCCTTGAGCGTGTGCAACCGTCCACTATGCTCGGCCTGGTGACTCTGCGAGTGCGGACCGTAAGTGCGGTCATCGCCGCGCTCGTGCTGGCCGGCTGCGGCGGGGGCGGCGGCAACGCCATCACGATCGACGTGCAGGGCACCGACGACGTGTCCCCGGCCGGTCAGCAGTTCCTCGACTCGGCCGGCGCGCCCCGCCCGATCAGCCTGCTGCGCGAGAACGGCCGGATCAACCTGGTCAAGCGCGACGGCGGCTGGCTGGCCTGCGAGTAGTCACGCGGCCACGCTTCACGTCGGCGCCGGGCTCGACCAGGCTGACGCGGCTGTCTTGGCACTGGGCCGCCGCGGCTGGGAGGAGTTCGATGATGGCGAGATCAGGTCGCCGACGGCGAACGTGGTGGCTGGTCGCGGCCGGCGTCGTCGTGGTGCTCGCCGCGATCGCCGCGCTGGTGTCAGCGTTCCCCTCGGTCGCCGCGACCACGTGTCCGCGTTGCTTCGGTCTGGTTGCCTTGCGGGACGGCCTGTATGCCGAACGCGGACTGTCCGACGACGAGCGGGAGCGTCTCATCGAGCTCGACGCGGACGCGAACCGGCTGGTCGGCGACTTCTACGAGGGACGTAAAAGTACACCGAGCGTGCTCGCGTGCTTCAGCGCTGGTTGCTACGCGCGGATCGGTGGCGGCGGCGAGCGTGGCGTCGCGGTGCTCAATCGGGCGGTGATGCTGTCGCCACGGGGGATCGATCCGGTGATCGCCGCGCACGAGTTGTCGCATGTCGAGTTCCACGAGCGACTCGGCGCGCGTCGCAAGCAGGTCCCGCAGTGGTTCGATGAGGGCCTTGCCGTACTGGTGTCGGATGACTCCCGCTATCTCCTGGCGAACACCGCCGGCGACCGCTGCCGAGCCGTTTCCGACGAGGAGTTGCCGTCGTCGCTGGACGCGTGGCTGAAAGCCGCCACCGCGGACCAGCAGGTGTACGCCAAGGCCGCCTGCCGGGTGAGCCGATGGGTCGACTCGCACGGCGGGCACCGGGCAATACTCGACCTCATCGACCGTCTCAACCAGGGCGAACCCTTCGCCACCGCCCTCACTGGTTGAGGAAAGCGAAGACGCTGTCAGCCGAGGAGCACCGGAATCGGTGTGGGGTGACGCCCCACCAGCGGCGGGAGCAGCGGCTCAGCACCGCCGGTTCGGCGAAGCCCAGCCGGTCACTGATCTCGGTCAGCGGAAGGTCCGTGCCTGTCAGGTAGGCGCGGGCCTGCTCCCGTCGTACGCAATCCAGAATCTCGCCGAAGGTCAGCCCCTCGTCGGCCAGTCCACGTTGCACGGTCCGGGGGTGGACAGCGATCGTCCGTGCGACGTCGGCCAGCGCCGTCGATCGCCGCCCGAGCCGCTCGGACAGCGTGTGCCGCACCCGCCAGGCAAGGTCGGAGCGGTCGCCCGGCGGGTGGCCGGCCGGCCCGGACAGCACCCCCGCCGGCAACCGCAAGAGCGCCTCGGAACGCCGGAACCGCACCTTTGCCCCGAACGCCTCCGCGTATTCGTGCGGATCAAGGGTCGGTGCCAGGGGCAGATCGACCGAGCGCGGTCCATAGTCGCCCGCCAGCCGGTGCAGACCACGGTGCAGAGCAAGAAGCGCGGGCTCGGCCCGCCGCGCGTCGGTGCGCACGCGCACTCCGACGACGTGCCGCGCGCCCTCGGGGTCCGGCACGGTGACGATGGTCGTACCCAATATCGCGGTCAGACCCTCGGCCACGTTCGGCATTTGTCAGAGGCTACCCCGGGAGACGGAATACCTGTCGCCTTGGATCAATGCGCCCGCCGGATCCGGGCAATAGCTTCGCTCGGGTGAACGCGGAATCCGAAACTCAAGTACTCATCGCCGGGGCCGGACCGGTCGGGCTGCTGCTGGCCGCCGAGTTGCGGCTGGCCGGAGTCCGGACCGTCGTCCTCGAACGGCTGTCCACGCCGTCACCGCACCCGAAGGCGCTCGGCCTGCACGCCCGTACGCTGGAACAGCTTGCCATGCGCGGCCTTGCCGAAGCGTTCCTGGCCGGCGGCGTCCGGGTGCCGGCCTGGCATTTCGGGTTCCTCACCCAGCGGCTGGATCTGACCCGGCTGGACACCCCGTACCCGTTCATGCTGGCCTTCCCGCAGAACCGCACCGAGGCCCTCCTGCAGGACCGGGCCCTCGAGCTGGGCGCTCAGATCGTCCGTGGCCAGCAGGTCACCGCGCTCACCCGGACCGGCGACGGGGTGACCGTGCACACCGACTCGGGCCGGACGTGGCACGCCGACTGGGTGGTCGGCGCGGACGGCGCGGGCAGCACCGTCCGCAAAGCCGCCGGGATAGCCTTCCCCGGCACCGAGTCCGACACCTTCGCCTACCTCGGCGACGCGTACGCGCAAACCCCGCCCCCGCCCGGTTTCGGCGTGCAGAACGAGCGGGGCGCGCTGATCGTCGCACCGCTGCCCGCAGGCCTGCTCCGCTTCACCGGCTACGATCCCGAGCACCAGGATCCGCAGCGCCGTGACCTGACCGAGGACGAGTTGCGCGAGACCGTGGGACGGATCGCGGATACTGACTTCGGCATTCGCGACCCGGCGTGGCTGACCAGGTTCGGCAACGCCACCCGGGTGGCCGCGGCCTACCGCAGTGGCCGCGTGCTGCTCGCCGGCGACGCGGCGCACATGCACTTCCCGGCCGGCGGGGTCGGTCTCAACCTGGGCCTGCAGGACGCCATGAACCTCGGCTGGAAGCTGGCGGCCGTCGTCCAGGGTCGCGCCGACGCCGCTCTGCTGGACACCTATCAGGACGAGCGTCGTCCCTGGGCCGAGGACGTGGCCGAACACACCCTCGCGCAGACCGCCCTGATCACCGCGACCACCCCGACCGGGCAGGCCCTGCGCCGGATGCTGAGCGACCTGATCGGCGCGCTGCCGGAGCTGTCCCTGACCCTGGCGAGGCGGCTGGCCGGCCTGGACATCCACTACGGCCGGCCCGGCGCGGCCGATCATCGGCTGGTGGGCTCCCGGATCGCGGCCGCCGGTGCTGCGCTGCTCGACGGCCGCGCCGCGCTCGTCGGCTCGCCCGGCCACACCGCAACAGAGCAGGCGATCAAGGCGGGCGTACGCATCTGCGCGCTGACCGTGGACGCGGCCGCCGCGGTGATCCGCCCGGACGGGTACGTCTGGCGCGCCACCGACGAACCCGAGGGCGACGTCGCGCTCGCCGACATCGGGGTCAGATTCGACCTGGCCTAGTGGTGGTCAGCTGGTCTTCAGGACACCTCCGGCCTGCCAGGTGCTCCACGACAGGTTCCAGTCGCCGTAGCCGTCCCAGCTGGGCATGGTGGGGCCGCCGGTCTTGGTGAAGACGGTCACGTCGCCGACCTGGGCGAACGAGAAGAAGCGCTTGGCGTCGGCCACGGTGAGGTTGGTGCAGCCGTGCGAGGTGCTGCGCTGTCCGATGTTTCCGCCGTTCCAGCTCGCCGCGTGGACGAACTCGCCGGAGTTGGTGATCCGCACGGACCAGGGCACCTTGAGGTCGTATCCCGGGCCGGTCATCCGCTGGACCTTGTCCTTCTCCATGACGACCTTGACGCCGCTGAACGTGGGAGTGCTCGCCTTTCCGAGCGAGACCGGAAAGTTGAACACCTGCTTGCCGTCCGAGGTGACGATCATGTGTTTGGTGCCGCCGTCGATCCGGCTGATGTTGGCGGCGCCGGTGGACATGTCGAGGGTGAGGCTGTTGTCGAACACCAGACCGGGTCCGGCCGACGCGCCCTTCGCGGCAAGGTCGAGGTGGATCTTGGCGTGCGCCGGCCAGTAACTCTCCGTACGGTAATGGGCCTCAAGGGGGTACCCGGAGTAGATGGCGGACTTCTGGAAGTACCAGGCGCCCTGCGCCGGCGCCCCGTTCACCGTGACGGCCGTCGCCGCCGCGAAGGCCCGCGCGTCGGTGATCTTGGCCGACAGGTACGCGATGATCGGCATGCCGACGCCCCAGGTAGAGCCGTCGCCTTCCAGGAGCCGGACGTGCACCGGCTTCCCGGAGGCCGGCGAGGCGGAGGCCGAGGGGGCGGTCGACGGGCCGGCCGAGGCCGCCGGCCCGGGCTGCTTGTCTCCGCCGGATGAAGATCCACTGCAGGCCGCCAGCAGGGGCATCGTCACCCCTAGTACCGCCAATGTCACCGCGGACCGCCACAACCGAGAACGTCTCATGACTGTGACGATGCCCCGAACCGGGCGCGTCCGCCAACTCGAGCGAATCACTGTAATCCGGTGATGCCTCCGCACCCGCGTGGCGGCAAGGCTTATCGGGCACGCCTCCGGTCAGCGCATCTCACCGGTGCGGACCGCGTCGCCGGATAGCGAAGGGCAGAATCAACAACATGGCTAACTACAACGACACGGTCATCGAGACCTTCCGGGCCAACGACGGCGTGGTCGGCGGTCACTTCGAGGGCAAGAAGACCCTGCTGCTGCACACCACCGGCCGCAAGTCCGGCAAGCAGTTCGTCAACCCGCTCGTCGCGGCGCCCTACGGCGACGCGTACATCATCTGCGGCAGCGGAGCAGGTTCGCCGCAGGACCCGCAATGGGTGGCCAACCTGGAGGCCGTCGACGGCCCGGTCACCGTCGAGCTGGGCGCCGGCCCGGTGCAGGCCGACCAGCGGGTGGTCCGCGCCGGCCGCGACGACGACTGGGACCGGCTGTACGGCGTGTGGCGCGCGTACTGGCCGGACGCCGCCTCGTACGAGAAGAACACCGACCGCAAGTTCCCGGTCGCCGTGATCACCGTGCGCTGACGGTCAGCGCCGCCCGAGGAGGTCGCCCACCTCGGTCCGGGACGACACGCCCAGCTTCCGCAGGATGTTCGAGACGTGCACGGCCGCGGTCTTCGGTGAGATGTAGAGGCGCCGGGCCAGCTCGGTGTTGGTCAGCCCGTCGCTGATCAGCACCGCCACCTCCCGCTCGCGGGGAGTCAGGGCGGCCGGGCCGGTGACCGCGGACGCCGCGTCGACCGGCGCCAGGCCCAGGCGGGCGCGGACCTGGGCGAGCTGTGCCACCCGCCAGCCACGCCACTCGGCCAGCAGGGGCGCGGCCGCCTCGACCTGCTCGGTGGCCTCCGCGCGCCGGTCGCCCGCGAGCAGGCAGCGGGCGGCGCCGACGCGTACGGTGCCGCGGGACGCCGGCCCCAGGATGTGGGCCGCCGCGACGGACAGGTAGCCGGCCAGCGCCTCGGCGTGCCGGCCGCGCGCCTCCGCGAGCTGCGCGTCGACGAGTGTCCGGAAGGCGTCCCAGACGTCGGCGGCGAGCAGCGCGGCGGCCAGCTGATCGAGCCGGTGCGCCGGCAGGCCGATCTCCAGCGCGGCGGAGATCAGGTCGTGCGCCTGTTCACCGCTGCTCCACGGCTGCTCGGCCAGGGCGACGACCAGCTCGTCCATCCTCGCTTCGGCGCGCGGGAGGTCACCGCGGCGGCAGGCGAGATGGAACGCGAGGCCGGGAATCGTGGCCGGCGGGTTGTTGGGCAGCGCCGCCAGGTCGGTGATGAGCTGCTCGACCTGGTCCAGCTCGCCGGCCTCCAGGTAGAGCCCGGCGAGGAAGACCGCGTGGTAGTCGGCCCAGCGGCCCCGGCGCCGGTAGCCGCGGTCCTGCTCGCGCCCCTCCTCCAGCGCCGCGATCGCGGTG
>Ga0307515_10019602_pt1 | contig 12154 bp, 3 predicted proteins | sample 17_EM_MG_FD_194513 | JGI IMG/M metagenome (GOLD analysis project Ga0307515, IMG submission 194513) | Populus trichocarpa ectomycorrhiza microbial communities from riparian zone in the Pacific Northwest, United States - 17_EM | ecosystem: Host-associated > Plants > Roots > Unclassified | place...
AAAGCTTCTCTGTGGCTAATCTCAGGATTTTTTTCTTTTATCCTTCTAATCTCTTCTCTAAACAGACAAAGATTCAAGGATTAGTAAAAACGCATAAAAATGGTAATCAAAATGGGAAGCCAAACTACGAATACTCACTTAATAAATCGGTTGTATGCTGAAGGAGTCCGTTGTTTCTTCCCCGTTGCAGCTTTAATTCATTTCAATTAAACACTACAATATTAAGCATTTATACAAACTAAAATTTTAAGATTCTATAATATTCTCTCAACATGTAAAGTAATTAATGATAATCACATGTGATTTTCATTTGCCATTTTTTCATATTCATATTGTTTCGTAGCATTTTATTATTATTAATTCAAGCACAGGAAAAACGAAGATAATATATAGAGATATATATATCTTTTTATACCTTTTTATTTTAAAATTGAAAGAAATTCATTTCAAAACTGATACAGATTTATTTTTTTATATATAAAAAACAGATAATAGAGATATATTTTTTCATGCCTTTTATTTTAAAAATAAAGGAATTCATTTCAAAACCATGATTTATTTTGTTTTTGATATATTTGGTTTTTTCTATACCTGTAACACTAACAATATATAAACGACTCCATGTATATATATCACCCTCTGGTTACCAGGGACAGCTAGGGCTAGGGATTCCACACACCCACAAACAAAGGGAGAGATATAGTACCATGCACTGCTACTGTTCTGCTGGGCTGTTCATTCTGGGAAGGTTCCAATGCAGAAACCTTATTGCCCGTGGAAGAAGACTGGGAACCCTCGCTTAAATCTTGATAAAGCAAGTTTTGTTTCTGCAAAATTCGTAAATCAATAAATGCCAAGAGATATATATATATTATGTTCAATACAATTATAATATACCCCTGTTCTTCCTTTCCTTTTTTTACTGTACAATTATAATATTGTATATAAATAGCTGGCCTAAATTAAGCAGCTTTTTCCCTTCAAATTCAGCAATAATCTTCTCAATTATATAATCTCACATGAGAATTTTGAGGATGAGAAGTCTGTAGCAAAGATCCCGTATTCAAAGACAGCAAATTAGCACAACGTCCACACCTAACAGTCACAGTATTCAGCAATATAGAATTGGCACTGCATGGAATATTAACCTGCAAAAGGATTATCCCAAAAAAAAAAACCCTCAAATTTTAAAATTATATAGACATCTTGTAAATGGAACTGAATAGATTATTAAAAACAGAAATTACTATATGAGCTTTCAAATTTATATGCATATATATAGTAAAATCTCTCTTTTTCTATTGGAACACTGAGAATAAATCTATAAAACTAGAAGTGCATAAAATTGATCTCAAAGGAAGAAGAAGATAAGAATTTGATGAAGATGAACAAATTTTCTAATTTCATATCCTTTTGTCTTGGACAACAGGGAGAAGGAGGTTTACTTGATAATGTAGACTAAAATTAGCACTACTGATGTTTCACAATTAGTATGACAATTCCAATATTTCAGTGCGTCTGACACTGTACGCATCCAGTGAAACTTTAAAATTGGAGAGAGAGAGAGAGAGAGAGGAAAATGACATGACATGAACAGAAAACACCAAGCAGCAATCAGGGCTCTGAAACATGGTTATGAATAAAGAGAAAATGGATCTATGAGCAGATCAGTCTGCTTTTGTTGCAGTCAGTCATGAAATCTACACCGCTGATTAATTTCCTTAAAGTGAAACATAATATGTGCAGTGAATGCAAGTTTTTTCTTGATAAAACTTATCTGTTTATATGAAGCTTATTTGTAAATTTATGAAGAAACGAACTTGTGCATTTAAGGATTATTTTATGTTGAGAAAATAAGGTTTTCAACAATGGATGACAAAAAAATAAAAAAAAATACAAATATTAAAAAAACAAAATCTCCGCCACCAAATTAAAGTCTAAATTTCGAGGCACACTTCACAGCATACGCTGTTGGTCTCTGTGCCTCCTGGGCCTTCCAGGAGTAGAGACAAGTTTTTTTTTTTACTTCTCTAAAGCAGTTTTGCTTGTTTTAGGGATAAATCAGCAGATCTTTTAATGGGGAAAAAAAGTTGAATTACACAAGGGATATAACTTTGATCTTCTTAAAAATACACACACACACACACACTTTCAAATCTTACCCTTGTTATCAAATACTAATAAAAACAAACAGTAGTGATGACATGATGAATTGCTGGAGAGCAGCAGTATTCCTTGGCAAGAAAGGGCTCTTGAAAGAAACCCTAGGTTCCTGACACATCTGGCCATAGACATGGCTTTTACCTTCCAGTATACTGAGGGTGTATGTTTCGGTACAAGTATCTAGGTGCTATAAACAAATATAAACTAGATCATAAGAAATAAGTATGATGATAATATGCTCAATGACCGTGGATCTTTCCATCAAAAAGAACAAAAGGAAAGACCATGGATCGAGCAAATTAGCTTAAGATAAATAAATAAAAGTTCCTTCTGTTTCTGATGGATCGAGAAAACAAAACAAGATCCTTAAAACAAAACAAGTTAAGAAGATGGGTTTTCTTTATGGATGTGATATATTTCTTTTTCTGCGCAGAATCAAAGAAATAGACCCAGTATGTTTGAACCAAAACCCTAGCATACAAAATGTATCAAAAAAAATTAAAGCACTCCTTGAAAAAGCATTTTGAGCGATTCTCTTCAACAAATTAACTTGAAAGATGACTCAAATACATGAAGTTGAGCTTTTAAAGATTAACAACAAGCTGAGAGTTGATGAAAAGATCCGTGAACCAAGCTAGCTAGATAGATTCTTGATCAGTGAAGCACGCAAAGGGAGAGTACTGAGAGATTAGAGAGGCACATATACCACTAAAATGGTGTTGCAGAAGTTGCAGTGAACATAGCAAACACGTTCAGAAGCAATGTCTAGAGACATTCTAGGACAGAATTGCAAATGATGATCACCAGATAGGAGAGAATCTTGTGATGAAAAAGTAAAATGACAGCTTGAGGAGTTAATATAGAGAGATATTGGAAAATGAAGCAGGACTAGTTTATAAAGAAAACAAGCCACTCTTTTAGATACATGGAGATATTTACTTTCTTTCTTTTGTTTTTTGCTGTGTGATTGGTAGTGAGGTAATGCCTGCTATTAGACGTCATTCTTAGCATTAAAGTTCTGTAACAAAGTCACTCCAATTATTTGCCATGGGTGGCAGAAGTACTGCCAAGATTTGGAGTTCTTTAAAAAAAAAAAAAAACAAGTACAAAAATATTTAGCAAAATAGTAAAATTAATGGGCTAGAACAACTCAACTCAATTTACAGGTATTAATTTAAAAAAATGACTGCTATACTTGAATTTAATGGAGACAACCCTATGTAAGCATGCATTAAACCCTAACTGTAAATCAAATCAAATCTGACATAATTAAAATGTGTTAAATGTATATTCATGACCAGATAGACAAGAAAAAGCTTACGAAGAAATTCATACACGTCAACACATGCGTGTAGTCTAATAAATATAGTCATAAGTACTGTATATCCAACCTTTAGATTAAATTTAAATTTAATTAATTAAGAGGTTGTACAAGTTCAGTTCTATAAGGAGGTCATTATTGTAACCATCTGAGACTTGTAAAACCTTCCAATTAAACCCAGAAGATATAATTTTTTTTTATAAAAAAATACTTTCCTATTTAATTTTGAATTTCACTTCCATAAATTTGAAAAGTGCTAACATAATATAATTGAGACCTACCTATTTATCCATCATTTATTCAACTCAAACTTATTAAATCTAAATTAATATCTTTTAATTATTACCAATTCCATAAAAAATCATTAGTTTTTCTCTAAATTTCTAACTTAAATATAAAATTGATAAAAAATAATTGATACCCATTAAATTACCCATCATTTATTCAATTCAAATTTACTAAACCTTAATTAATACCTTTTAATCATTACCGATTAAAAAAAAATCAATTTTCCTCAAATTTTCAACGTAACTATAAAATTGACAAAAATAATTGACACCCATTAAATTACTCATCATTTCTTCAATTCAAACACATTTAAGTTACAAAATCACATTTAATTTCATCAGGTAAAAAATTAAATTCATTCCCCTCAAATCTCAAACAAACTCTAAAACACAAATCATACATTAATACAATAAAATTATCATTATAAAACAAATAAAATACTTAAATGTACAAGCAAACCACAACTACTACAAACAAACTTCAATAAATTAACTTAAAACATAAGTAGATTACAACAAAAATGGATATGTTTGCTTACTTGGTGGAGTGAAGCTTGATAAAAAAAAATGAAACAAAGGGAGGGAAGCTGACACTACTAGATAGAGGTTGGTCAACGCCGATAGGTTGGGTAGCTGAATTCAGGGGGGGTCTGCTGGAATTGATAAAATAGAAGAGAGAGGGTTGTTGTGATTTTAATTGAATAAAGAAGAAGAGATGGGGAGAGTAGAGGGACTTTTAGGTTTTAATTTATTTTAAAATCATCCATGAAATTTTTATCTGTAATCATGTTGGCAATTTAACATGTCAACACTGCCGATGGAATTGCTGATGAATTTTTTTTATCCTATCATTGTTTCCATCGAAAATTACTTATGGAAATTTTCCATCACAATTTTTATTAGTAAACAACAACAAAATATTATTCGTCAATGTTTCTATTGCTTTTTTCGAATTTTCTAGTAGTATTTTATTACCTTTTCTACTTAGCTTTGGATTCTTTTAGTTATATTAGTTTTTACCTCTATATAAATATTTGGTGTGTTGTATTTTTCATCAAATTATTGAATTGCATACTTTTAAAAAAATATCAGAGTTTTCTTGATATGGTCAGGCTAACAAAAACAGAAGATTCTGAGTAGTCAGATAGAGATCTGCCATAAAAAAAATTATGTGGATAGCTTAGTAGATGATTTGTATAGACCAATGGGATATGGCTAGGTCTAAAAAGAGTTTCGATCGTGCTAGACCAACAAAATAGCATTAAAATGTCATAACTTTCGATCAGACCATTGGATTAGACTCAATTTTTTTCAAGGATATTTTTAGGCCTAATTTTAAAGGAGGTCCAACTTGTTGAAACTAGTTGAGCTTCGTAAGACCCTCAAATTACACCCCGAAGATGTTATTTGAGCTAATTTTGTTATTTTTTTGGATTTTTTTTAATTTTATATTTTTTTGGATTTTTTGTTTTCTTTCCTTTTGACTTTAAGATTCTAATTTTATTACTATGTTAAGGTTGTTTTTTTTACTTAAAGGATGGTAGAATCTTACATAGAGGCAAAACTTATTAGATTTTATTTCAAAAATAAAACTACAACTTAGGATTTTTTGTGTGATAACTTTATTTTGGCCAATTCTTTGTCCTTCTATGATTGTTGTTATCCTTATTATGCTTCCATCTGCATCATTTCTCTACCTATTTATCTACAATTTAGGGCTGCAACCTTATAGCTTGAGTACTCTAATTTTTATCCATGATATATTTTATGTCAAATTAAAACCCCGAATCCAAACTTCAAACCCTAAATAAACCCCAAAGTCCAAACCAAAATCACAAGTCCAAACCTTATGATTGTTGTTATCCTTATTATGCTTCCTTCTATGATTTCTCAACGTTTTAAATACAAAGTTTTAGTTATTCGGAACATTGCAATCAATAAGTTGTGTTTTTCAAAGAACTCAACCTTTATATTTTTTAAAAAAGTTTTTTTTTTCTGAATAACCTATAGACGACACTATTTTCAACAACGTAACTCTTTAACTGTATTATTTCTCCAAATATGTTTTTTTTATTTTTTTCTAGTTTGTCAAAAACCATTGCATGTCCTAATTTTAGAAAAACTCACAAATTTGTAGTTTTATGATTTGATGTGGAAAAAAAAAGGAGCTTTGGGATTTGAAGATAGTTATGTTAAAAATAAATTGATAGTAGTCTAGATCTTGGATCAGTCTAGTTGACAAATGGATGTATCCATCATCACGTTAACAAGGTAGAGAACTCCAACTCTAAGAGCAAATGGCAAAAATTTGACTTGAAAAATATTTTACATGTATAATATTTTTAATGGTGGTTGTGGAGGAGATGATGATGAGGTGGTCATGGTGGTGGTAGTGGAGAAATTGGTGGTGAGATAACAGTGGTAATGATGAGATTATCACGATGATGGCGAAAAAAAAGATGATTGTGAAGAAAGTAGTGGTGAAATAGTGGTGGTTATAGTGATGATGATATTAAGACAGTGGTAGTGGTGAGATAATCGCGGTGATGTAAGAGAAGATGGTAATGATGGTGGTGAGATAAAAATAGCGGTTGAAATAATTCAATGATATTATAAATGGATTATTGCTAGTAAAATATTTTATGAAATTTTACGAGTTTAAAATATTTTCCGACAAATAAACCAAATTCAATTAAATTTAAAAATTGATTATAAAATATTTTTTATCAATTAATTTTTCTATAAAATATTTTACAAAAAAACAAAAACATTTTCCAATAAAATATTTCACTCAAAACAAACCACATTTCAAGTTAAGTAAATGAATACTTGCTTGACTTGGAATCGTTTATCCCGCACTAACGTAAAGTCATCAAATTCTGCTCACACTACCAATGGACGAGAATGATGAAGAAAGAAAAACCCATCTTGTTGCATCGCCAAGAACTCAGTTCGATCGCCTTCCAAAATTACAAGTCGATCTGCAAGGAGTGCGATCGGGCAGACATGACAGGCTATTATTGTCAAACAAATTTGCGATATCTGAAAAATCATAGCTCAAAACAGATGGTGAAAGAATCTATAACTCTAACCAAGCAACATCAATTTCCCATGTATTACCCTGAGTAATCACTGTATCTTTTATATACACATTCAAGGAAAGGGCACCTTAACTTTGACAAAAAATGGTTGGACATTTCTCAAAAATCCTGTATGAAGCATCTATACACGGTAAATAAAAAGTGTATGATCAATTTGTAACAAATTTTCTTTCACTGACGCCCCCTGAAAAATGTACAGCAAATCCTCCCCTGTACTTCCTGTGTGTTCCCTCCAATTCATAATTGTTTCCTGCTGCTACAGAGGAAGCTGTCTCTAAATGATAATGCAGGTCTTGACCCTGTCAAGAGATTGTGCCAAATATTTATATGAAGATGTTTAAGTAACTCTCCTGTAGAAAAGTACGTAAGCAGCAGATGTTTTGATATTATCGAACTCGTCCCATTTGTGATACCCAAGCTGCACAAGAACAATAATAATTTTAGACTACACGTACTTGAAGACAAGAAAATATAGAAAATCTTCCTGGAGTATATGATGGTGACCACAGAAATACAGAGATTTGTGTTTCAGATTTGGGAACATCCCACAAAATTGTGTTGCTGTCTTTTGTTTTAACTTCCGCATGAGCAAAACATAGCTAGATACATCTCCCCCTCTTTTCCTTCCTTACAATTCAATTCTACAAGCACTAGCTTCCGTCCTTCTCTAAACAAACAAAGAGAAGCTGTTTGACTCGCATTGATCCCCTGCTGAAAAATTCATGACAGTGGGAAGGTAAATCCTCCCTTCTCATCGATCCCTTTCCCTTCCCAGCCATACTAGAGTCCAAAACAACTGAAAGGAAATAGGATAAGGAGTGTGTAACATCAGATTTCACATCACTATAACATCTCTCTCTTGGGTGGGTTGAAGAGGAGAAAATTATCAGTTGGTGTCTAGGAAGCCCAATAAGAATTCACCCGTTCTATTTCACAGCTTTTGACTCACTTGTTATTATAATATATCGAATGCATGGCATGCACAGCTCGACACCCTGAAGGGGACATGCAGTGGTCAATTTTTATAATCAACGATTGCCCCACAAATGCATATGCTGATTTCTAAACAGTGCATGCCACCTAAAGATGATTACTCTGCAAATCCATCCAGCAAGTTCTATGACACCTTGGAGAACTTCAAAATTCATTCTAAGTTGACGAGAAACACTATTATCAAAAAATCCTAGATTGATGAAGCCAGCCCAGATGAATAACATGCATCAATAAAAACGAATATTTCCTAGCTCTGTCTAAATGTGCGCGCGTGCAGGTGTCCCTCTGTGGAATGGTTCTATCTGCAGTCTCTTGACCAAAGGCAATAAAAGAAAATGCATAGATAGAATGAACACCACTTGCATCAATAAATGCATGATGCATCGTAGTGACCACATCCCATGCCTTCATGATGATTACTTGTTGCATACAACACATAATGATTGGAAAACTGGCTGTCCTTCTGGGAAATGTAGGTTGACAGTTCAAAATCATCGATTGGGAAGTCCTCCAAGTTGAGAAGGCATGTATCATACTTCTCAATCGTGTTTTCTGACCAAGTTACATAGACCTCCAAGTCATCGTTAAATTTTGGGACTGGTAATGGATCATTCATCTTCATCTCTGTTGATCTCAATCCATCTTTCAAATAGAATCGAAAATCAGAACTGGAACACTGGTCATCCTCTGTTCCAGTGTCCAAGCCTGTATAGATTGTGGGGCTAAGGACATTCTCCATTGTAGAATCTTCACTAGTTGTAATCCCCACATCATCATAGTCATCGCATGCATCTTCAGCAGGCATAAGAAGTGGACTGTGTAATTTCAGATACAGTTTATGGAGATCAAATCCAGTAGAAAGATCCTCTAACCTTGCTACAAACGGAATGCCAAACAGTTTCAAATTTGGTATTGCTCTCTCAAATTCACAAGGCCTGAACACCAATTAATAGAATAAATCAGTATATAGCAAAAATTGAGATTATTGCACCAAACTCGAAGGAAATTAAATATCATCATAAGTAAAAAGAGCAGAAGAAAGCCAACCAAGTGACCTGACCATGAGTATAAATAAGCTCACCTTTCCACTCTTTCGTGCATAAAGACAACTAAGAGTGAATTCTGGTTATCTTTTGGTAACCGATAAGCAACAAGTTTGTCTTCGTCTCTGATCAAGGCTACCGAGTCAGATGGCTCAGTCGTGGGACGAAAAATTTTGTTCTTGTATATCTACATCATCAGAAATTCAGAGTTCAAGAAATTTTCATAAACATAAATGCATGTTAAAATTTTGACTAATGCACGACTCTTATCTGATCCTGAACTCACCTATATATTTTTATTAAAACAAACAAATACCACAAATTAGATGTTCAAAATAAATTTGTTCTGATGAAATTAAGCACCAATGCCTTTGACAGGAGCAACTAACAACCCGTGTAATGAAAACCAGATAAAACGCAGCATACCTCAACCACCATCAGCATTTCATCAATATCTCTCGAAGAACACGCAATGCTCAAGGCCCCAATGAGATCCTTTAGCCTCCCACATTTGGGCACAGTTACAGTAATAGGGGATGGTAAATTCCTCCCATCAGTGCTCAAAACAGTCAAAGTCATAGTCCGCATTGTTGTTGAAGGTAACGGCAGTGATAAGTACATAAATGGATCATATGTGACAGACTTCTTGTTGCAAGCAGGGCAAACCAGTGTTGACTGATACTGACCCTATAATGACAGCAGAAATAACAAATACATTAATTGCTATATATGGCTTAGCTTTAAACAATTCAAATCTTCATGAAGTCCATCCAACAAAAATGAAAGAAACTCCTGCAGTATAAACGTGTATTAAAAGTCATTACCGAATGTGCCAAGGAGGATAAAAGGCTATTTCTGTTTCGTAGCAAGCAACAAGACAGAAACTTATCACATGCAGGAGATAGAATTGGAGGGACTAAAAAAGCATTAGAATCAAAAGTTATACTAACTTGAGAATCATGCTGGTTGTAGCCGATAAATTGAGGAGAAAAATCTGCTAGTTTTCGCTTGAATATTGCAGGAGCCACCGGCGTCCTTCCTGGTGTCCATAGCTTACTTAACAAATCCCCAAATGCTAAAGCAAGCTCTCCCTAGACAAACAAAAATTTATTTACAAAGGCTTGCCTGCGCAAAGGAAGCCAAAAGTTACTACAAGAAGATCAATTAATATAAAAGACCATTCACAAACCTTCGTTCCTATTGGATTTTCCTGATTTATCTCTTTTCTATAGTCCCCAAGGAAACAGTCAACTAGCTTTGGGGAGTGTGCCAAGCACTGAATTGCACTGTTCATGAAACATGTATTCCCAAGATTCTGCAATCCCCTCAAACCCAAGTAACCAACTCCCCTAAGACCACCCCCAGATCGTGAGGAGTTCCTTGGTGTCGAACATGATTAGTGCACCCATTCATTTTAACAGAACCAGCACCAAAAGAAGTCCCCATCCCCACCATCTCATCAAACTTTTCATCTCTAGCAGTCATAGAATCTTAAAATTCATAGGCTTGCAATTCAAGTGCAATCTGCATGCAACATAAGATAAAATAACTACACTATACACTGCAATAAGCAAAATTGTACATCAATACTTAAAAAGCAGTCATGGTTAAAAAGCAGTCATGGATAACATTGCCTAAGAGCCTCAACAACAGTAACAAAATCTAAGATAAACAAATAAACAAATCAGTCACCTGTTTGCCATGTTCTCCCAGGATATCATTTGGCAGGTTGATCCTATTATCCATGAGAAATTGGATTGTCTGCCCTGAGAAGTCCCATATATGCAACTGTACAAGAGGTGAACTGAATCATGAAAGACTTCTTCCCAAAATAAAATCTGTATTTCTTACTGAGATAACAAAAGTTCATAAAAAACTAACCAGTTTAGACTTGGGAACAAAAATATTGCAAGCTCTCCTGTAAGAGGAAATCAGATTGTCCTGGAAATTTCAGTCTATTGTCAAATATGGAATCATAGAGAAGATTTATTAAAAGAAGGCTCTTGTAGCTTCAGTTCTGTGCTGTGAGAAATATATGCACATTGTAATATAATTAAGTTAACTGGATTATCATGGTGGGTAGGACTCATGAGTTTTAATTACATTTAACGAACTTAAAGTATGTGATTGTGTATGCTGTAAGAAAACAAATATTGTATGACATGCAGGCACATAAAGTCTAACCAAACTGATCAATCTCAAGACTGGGCTTGACTTCATCTCAATACGGACGTTACCTGGTCCCGTAACCTGGCCCAAACCAGGTTCGACCACCATGGCACTCAGCTGTTGAAAGCAATGCATTCAAGAAGGGATTTGACTAAAACTGTTAAACATTCAGTATTGAAGCAAATACACTTGGTTCATAAGCCTTGTTCTGCACAACTATAAAGAAAGAAGGGAAGAAGAAGAAAAGGAAAAAGGAAATTGACCTTTGAGCTGATCTCCACTACCAAAGAATTTGTTTCCCTGGAAGGTGAAAGCCTCATTTGTATAGAAAACACATCTTGGGAGCAATAAAAGAGACACTATCATCCTTCATTACTCCTTTAGAATCATTATGTCTGTGGATGTACAACAGTAGTAGAAATCCCGACCCTTTCCTCTTCTTCTCATGTTCTTCCTTCCAGCTAGCAATCAAAGAAACAGATCGATTCACTTGGGAAAATCATCAATAATCTCAGTAACCAGAGTCATAGAGAGGGAGTCACAGACTTTAATCTTCTCCCTCTATTCTTCATAACAGGTAATTTTTCCTTTCATTTCAGTTGTATCAGTTACAGAAATTTTTCTGAGGAGTTTTTCTGGCAATGATAATGATCAACTTTATAGTGTACACATGAATCAAAAGAAAGATACCTTTTAGAAATATTGTCTGCATCAAAATCCTTATGAGATCAAAGGATCTGGTTTAAAATAATTTAGATTAGACTCAATGCTTGGTGGTCTATGAAAACACTACAGTACACATGATTGTGGGACGTTGTGTTTTTTATGGATGATGTGTTTTTCGCCGACTAGTTAATTATTTAGATGAATTTTCTGGCTAAATTGAGAATAGCTTGCGTGCTCTAAAAAAAATTAAAATATGTGACGCATTAAGGAAATAGTTATACAATGCATGAATAATATACATAAAAATTAAAACATGTAAACAATATTTACAAATGGTATGTTGAAAATAAATCCAGACCAAATAATTTAAAACACAACAATGATTAAAAAAAAAAAAAAAAAGGTTTGTAC
>Ga0307515_10019603_pt1 | contig 12153 bp, 10 predicted proteins | sample 17_EM_MG_FD_194513 | JGI IMG/M metagenome (GOLD analysis project Ga0307515, IMG submission 194513) | Populus trichocarpa ectomycorrhiza microbial communities from riparian zone in the Pacific Northwest, United States - 17_EM | ecosystem: Host-associated > Plants > Roots > Unclassified | place...
CAAAGGAGCACGTTGATGAGCACCCAACCTCTGGTGATGGAGGCCCGCGGCCTCGTGAAGCGCTACGGTCAAGTCACGGCGCTCGACGGCACCGACTTCGAGTTGCGCGCCGGCGAGATCCTCGCGGTGATCGGCGACAACGGCGCGGGCAAGTCCTCGCTGATCAAGGCGCTGTCGGGCGCGACGATCCCCGACGAGGGCGAGATCAAACTCGACGGCAAGGTGATCCACTTCAAGAGCCCGGCCGACGCGCGCCGCGAGGGCATCGAGACGGTCTATCAAGACCTCGCGGTGGCGCCGGCGATGTCGATCTCCGAGAACCTGTTCCTGGGTCGCGAGATCATCAAGAGCGGATTCATTTCGAAGCTGCTGCGCATCATCGACAAGAAGCAGATGCTCGAGCAGAGCGTCGCGCGCATGAACGACCTGAAGGTCGGCATCCGCTCGATGACGCAGGCGGTCGAGACGCTGTCGGGTGGGCAGCGCCAGTGCGTCGCGGTGTCGCGCGCCGCGGCGTTCGCGCAGCACGTCGTGATCCTCGACGAGCCGACCGCAGCGCTCGGCGTCAAGGAAGGCAACATGGTGCTCGAGCTGATCCGCCGCGTGCGCGACAAGGGCCTGCCGGTGATCCTGATCAGCCACAACATGCCGCATGTGTTCGAGATCGCCGACCGCATCCATGTCGCCCGCCTGGGCAAGCGCTGCTGCGTCGTCAACCCGAAGACGATCAGCATGAGCGACACCGTCGCGGTGATGACTGGCGCGATGCGCCCTGACCAGTTGCCGGCCGACTGCCTCGCCTGACGAGCCGACGATGCTGAAGAACATCGACCCGCTGCTTGCCCCGGAGCTGCTGAAGGTGCTGTGCGAAATGGGCCATGGCGACGAGATCGTGCTGGTCGACGCCAACTTCACGGCCGCGTCGCTGAACCGCGGCGCGACCGTGCTGCGCCTGCCCGGCGTCGGCATGCGGCGCGCGGTTGCCGCGGTGCTGTCGGTGTTCCCGCTCGACGAGATGGTCGAGCGCCCGGTGGCCTACATGCAGGTCGGCGGGTCGGCCGAAGGCTATCGCTCTGCGCTGCAGCGCGAGGTGCTGGTCGACATGGCCGCGCGCGGCGAGGCGGCGGACGAGAAGTGCGAGGCGATGGAGCGTTTCGCCTTCTACGAACGCGCGCGCCGCGCGCATGCCATCGTGCAGACCGGCGAACTGCAGCCCTGGGCCAACTTCGCCTTCAAGAAGGGCGTGATCGCCGAGGCGTTGCGGCCGTGAGCGATGCGCTGGGCACGCCGTGCGAAGCGAAGAAGCCGCCACTGCACCAGGAACCGCATTGAACGACACCGCCGTTCGAACGGAACGCTCGAAGAGGGTGGCGACCACTGCGTCGTCGACCGTCCAGCGGCTGCGCCCGCGCGGCTCGAACCAGGTCGGCATGGGCCAGTTCAACGAGCGCGTGGTGCTGCAGGCGATCCGCCTGCACGGCAGCGTCGCCAAGGCCGAGATCGCACGCCTCACCCACCTGACGCCGCAGACGGTGCAGGTCATCATCGCGCGTCTCGAGGCCGACGCGCTCGTGCGCAAGCTCGAGCCGGTGCGCGGCAAGGTCGGCCAGCCCTCGGTGCCGATGGCGCTGAACCCGGACGGTGCGTTCTCGATCGGCATCAAGATCGGCCGGCGCAGCATGGACATGCTGCTGCTCGACTTCACCGGCGCGGTGCGCGAGCGCTTGTCGCTGGCCTATGTCTTCCCCGACGCCGACACGCTGTTCCCCGAGATCGAGGCGCGCCTGCAGCAGCTCACGCTGAGCCTGCCGGTCAAGCTGCGATCGCGGCTGCACGGCGTGGGCATCGCCGCGCCGCTGTCGCTCGAAGGCTGGCATACGGTGCTCGGCATCGGCCGCAAGCAGGCCGCGAAGTGGGCCGGCATCGACATCCGCGAGCGCGTCGTCGCGATGACCGAGTTGCCGGTCGAGTTCGTCAAGGACACCGCGGCCGCCTGTGTGGCCGAGCTCGTGGCCGGGCGCGGCCGCAGCATCGGCAGCTTTCTGTATGTGTTCTTCGACACCTTCATCGGCGGCGGCCTGGTGATCGACAGCCAGCTGCGTTCGGGCCTGAACGGCAATGCCGGTGCCGTCGGCTCGCTGCCGCTCGGGCTGGCGCGCGCCGGCAGCGCGCGCGCGCCGGACCAGCTGCTGAGCCACGCTTCGCTCGTCAACCTGGAGGCGCGTTTCAAGGCCGCCGATCTCGACACGGCCGCCGCGACCGATGTGCGTGCGATGCAGAACCCGTGGTGGCCGCACACCGAGCAATGGCTGCGCGAGGCCGCGCCCGCGGTGGCATTCGCGGCCAACAGCGCGGCCTGCCTGCTCGACCTCGACGGCGTCGTCATCGACGGCTCGTTCAGCCGCGAGCTGCTGCGCGCCACGCTCACCGCGGTGAACCACGCGCTCGATCAGTACAGCTGGGAAGGCGTGTCGCGGCCGGCCGTGTTCGAAGGCACGATCGGCTCGGACGCGCGCGCGATGGGCGGCGCGCTGCTGCCGCTGTACGCCAACTTCGCGCCGGACCGCGAGCTGTTCCTCAAGCTCGGCACCTGAGTGATGAAGCCCCTCGGCGAACGAGTACGTTCGCCGATCCCCCGCGGGGATGCGGGCCGGCTTGGGGCGGCCCGGCGCTCGGCCCGCGCCCGTCGGCGGCACAATGGCCTGACACAGGAGTCCGTATGAACATCACCTCGGTCACCACGCAACCCATCGCCGGCCAGCGCCCCGGCACCTCCGGCCTGCGCAAGAAGGTCACGGTGTTCCAGCAGCCCGGCTACCTCGAGAACTTCGTCCAGGCGATCTTCGATTCGCTCGATCGGTTCAAGGGCGAGACGCTGGTGCTCGGCGGCGACGGCCGCTTCCACAACGATGCGGCGATCCAGACCATCGTCCGCATGGCCGCGGCGAACGGCTTCGGGCGCGTGCTGGTTGGGCAGCACGGCATTCTGTCGACGCCCGCGGCGAGCTGCATGATCCGCAAGCACCAGGCCTTCGGCGGCATCATCCTGTCGGCCAGCCACAACCCGGGCGGGCCCGAGGGCGACTTCGGCATCAAGTACAACACCGGCAACGGCGGGCCCGCACCCGAGAAGATCACCGAGGCGATCTATGCGAACACGCAGACGATCACGCGCTACCTGACGCTGGAGGCCGCCGCCGATGTGGATCTCGCAGTGCAGGGCCGGACGATGCTCGCCGGCATGGCAGTCGAGGTCATCGACTCGGTCGCCGACCATGCCGACCTGCTCGCCACGCTGTTCGACTTCGACCGCATCGGCGCACTGCTGCGCTCCGGCAGCTTCCGCATGTGCTTCGATGCGATGCACGCCGTCACCGGCCCGTATGCGCACGAGATCTTCATCAAGCGCCTGGGCGCCCCCGCAGCCAGCGTGATGAACGGTGTGCCGCTGCCCGACTTCGGCGGCGGCCACCCGGACCCGAACCCGACCTACGCCGAAGACCTGATCAAGACGATGTTCAGCGACGGATCAGGAGCCGAAGGATCAGGATCAGAGAGTGCCCCCGACTTCGGCGCGGCGAGCGACGGCGACGGCGACCGCAACATGATCGTCGGCAAGCACTTCATCGTCACGCCCAGCGACAGCCTCGCGGTGCTGGCCGCGAACGCGCAACTCGTGCCCGGCTATGCCAGCGGCCTGAAGGGCGTGGCGCGTTCGATGCCGACCAGCGCGGCCGTCGACCGTGTGGCCGAGAAGCTCGGCATCAAGTGCTTCGAAACTCCGACCGGCTGGAAGTTCTTCGGCAACCTGCTCGACGCCGGCGAGGTCACGCTGTGCGGCGAAGAGAGCGCCGGCACCGGCAGCGACCACGTGCGCGAGAAGGACGGCGTCTGGGCGGTGCTGTTCTGGCTCAACATCCTCGCGGTGCGGCGCGAGTCGGTCGAGCAGATCCTGCGCGGCCACTGGCAGCGCTTCGGCCGCAACTACTACTCGCGCCACGATTACGAGGGCGTGGACAGCGCGGCGGCGAACGGCTTGATCGCGCACCTGCGCGAGTCGCTCGCGACGCTGCCCGGCCAGACCATCGCTGGCGCGACCATCGCGACGGCCGACGACTTCGCGTACACCGACCCGGTCGACGGCTCGGTGAGCACGGCGCAAGGCGTACGCATCGGGCTGAGGGACGGCTCACGTATCGTGTTCCGCCTGTCGGGCACCGGCACCGAGGGCGCGACCTTGCGCGTGTACCTCGAGCGCTTCGAGCCCGATGCGGCCAAGCATGCAGTCGAGACGCAAGCGGCACTGGCGCCGCTGATCGCACTGGCCGACCAACTCGCCGGCATCCGCGAGCGCACCGGGCGCGAGCGCCCGACGGTGATCACCTGACCGTGGTCGCCTGTTGCGGCGGCACGCTGGCCGTCGGCGAACGGGCATCGAAGATGATCTGGTTGTCGACCACGTAGAGCTGGCAATCTTGTCCGGACTGGCGCTTGCATCCAGCGAGTGCACGCGCCGACGGGTCGGTCGGCTGGCTCTTGTCCTGCGGCACGTTCGACCATGCCGTGGCGTAGTGGCCGTTCTCCGAAATGGCAAACGCGCGCGGCAGCGTGTGGGTCAGAAAGATCTGGTACTCGGCTTGCTGGCCTTCGTTGAGATACGGCACCTTCGCTGCGGCGAGCACGGGATCCGGCATGGTCGATCCGGGGCTGGAGCGCACACCCGCGGGCTGCGGTTGCTGTGGCAGCGCCTGGAAGACGACGGCGTTGTCGACCGAATAGAGCTCGCAGCCCACACCGGCCAGCCGGCTGCAGAGCAACAGCGCCCGCGTCGCAGGGTCGGTGGGCAGCCTCTTGTCGAAGGGCGAGGTCGACCACGTGGCGGCGAAATGGCCGCTGACCGAGATCGCGAAGGCGCGCGGCAGCGGCCGGGTCAGAAAGGTCCGGTACTGAGCCTGCTGGGCGTCGTTGAGGTAAGGGACCGGCGGTACCGGCGCCGCGGGGCTGGGGCTGGCCGGGCTGGTGCTCTTGCTGACACTGGTGGCGGTGCTCTGCGGCGTGTCCAACCGCGTCGTCCGGCCCATGTCGACGGGGATCGCATTCGGGTAGTTGTAGGCGGCGCCGGTGGCGATGTCGATGCCGGCACCGATGCCGCCGCCGATGAGGATGTTGCCGAACACTGCACCGGTGGTCGATGATTTGACCGCGACCGCCCCGTCGGGCAGACCCGCCAGCTTGCAGCTCACGGTCAGGTCGCCATAGCTGCGGTGCACGCTCACCGAGCCGGGTGTGGTGACGTACCACACACCCTTGTCGTTGGTCAGCGAACAGTTGGCACCCTTGACATCATCGCCCTTGTTCTTGGTGACCACGGACACGCTCTGGTTGTGTCCGTTGACCACCGAGGCACAGCCGGTGAGCCAAAGCGTGGCGACGGCGACAACGCCGATCAATAGCTGGCGAATCATCGAAGAAGCTCCCTGGTGGTTTGTTTGTCGTGTTCTCGCGGCAGCGTAAACGCCAACGCGCTGCGAGTGCGCATGGCGGCATGCACCCGCCACGAGCTTCCGTGGAATTTCTGACGCAAGTCGAAGACGCCTTGCCGTGATCGGCTGTCGACGCCGTAGAGCCTGCAAGAAAGGTAGCGCTATCAACTGCCTAGAATGAGGCATGAACAAGCAAGCGACCCCGGCGCGGCGGACGCGCCGCGGCAGTGGCGCCGTGACCTTGCACGACGTGGCCAAGCTCGCCGGCGTCGCGCCGATTACCGCCTCGCGTGCGCTGAACACACCCGATCAGGTGTCAGCCGAGGCGCTCCGAAAGGTCACCGAAGCCATCGCGCGCACGGGCTACGTGCCGAACCTATTGGCGGGTGGCCTCGCGTCGACGCGCAGCCGCCTGGTCGCGGCGGTGGTGCCGACGATCGCCGGGCCGGTTTTCCTCGAGACCGTGCAATCGCTGACCGAAGCGCTGGCTGAATCCGGCTACCAGCTGATGCTGGGGCAGGCCGGCTATGCGGGCTCGCGCGAAGATGCGTTGCTCGAGGCCATCATCGGGCGCCGCCCGGACGGCATCGTGCTGACCGGCATCCTGCATTCGGCCGAGGGCCGCAGGCGCTTGCTGGCGGCCGGCATCCCGGTCGTCGAAACCTGGGATCTCACGCCGACGCCGATCGACATGCTGGTCGGCTTCTCGCACGTCGATGTCGGGCGTGCAGTGGCGGAGTTCCTGCACGCGAAGGGCCGGCGCCGGCTCGCGGTGGTGGCCGGCGACGATGAGCGCGCGAAGCGGCGCCACGATGCGTTTCAGGCCGCGGTGCGTGCATTGGGGCTGCGCGCTGCGCAGGTCGTCGTCGTGCCGGCGCCGACGTCGCTCCGAAGCGGGCGCGGCGCGCTCGCCGAACTGATGCGCGTCGCGGGCGACGTCGACGCGGTGTTCTGCAGCTCGGACCTGCTCGCGCTCGGCGTGGTGACCGAGGCGCACGCGCGCGGCATCGCGGTGCCGACGCAGCTCGCGGTCATCGGCTTCGGCGACCTCGATTTCGCCGCCGACCTGCACCCGGCGCTCACCACCGTGCGCATCGACGGCACCGCGATCGGCCGCCAGGCCGCGCGCTTCATCGTCGACCGCGCGGAAGGCCGTGGCGTGGATCGGCGCGTGGTCGACATCGGCTTCTCGATCGTCGATCGCCAGAGCGTTTGATCTTGCAAGCCCGCGCCCTTCGGCTTGAAGTTTGAGCGGGCCGGCGCTATCATTCCGGTCGAAAATGGTAGCGCTATCATCAGCCCTGTCAGCCTCATCGCCCATCACATCACACCACCGTCGAGCTCACGAATGACCATCTCACCGGAACTCCCCTCCGCGACGCCGCGGGTCACCGCGCTGCGCGTGATCCCCGTCGCCGGCCGCGACAGCATGCTGCTCAACCTGAGCGGTGCGCACGGCCCGTTCTTCACACGCAATCTGCTGATCCTGACCGACAGCGCCGGCCGCACCGGCGTCGGCGAGGTGCCGGGCGGCGAGAAGATCCGCCAGACGCTCGAGGACGCGCGCGAGCTCATCGTCGGCCAGCCCCTCGGCTCGCAGCAGCGCTTGCTGCAGGACGTGCAGCAAAAGTTTGCCGACCGCGACAGCGGCGGCCGCGGCCAGCAGACCTTCGATCTGCGCACCACGATCCACGCCGTCACCGCGATCGAGTCGGCGCTGCTCGATCTGCTCGGCCAGCACCTCGGCGTGCCGGTGGCCGCGCTGCTCGGCGAAGGCCAACAGCGCGACGCGGTCGAGATGCTGGGCTATCTGTTCTACGTTGGCGACAAGTCGAAGACCGACCTGCCTTACGCCAGCGAACCAGGTGCCGTTGATGCGTGGTCGCGCCTGCGCCACGAGGCTGCGCTGACGCCTGAAGCGATCGTGCGCCTGGCTGAAGCCGCGCATGCGCGCTACGGCTTCAACGACTTCAAGCTGAAGGGCGGCGCGCTGCGCGCCGACGAAGAGATCGAGGCGATCCAGGCACTGCACGAGCGCTTCCCGCAGGCGCGCGTCACGCTCGATCCGAACGGTGGCTGGCTGCTGAAAGACGCCGTGCGCCTGATGCGCGACATGCGCGGTGTCGTCGCCTATGCCGAAGACCCGTGCGGCGCCGAAGATGGCTTCTCGGGCCGCGAGGTGATGGCCGAGTTCCGCCGCGCTACGGGCCTGCCGACCGCGACCAACATGATCGCGACCGACTGGCGCCAGCTGAGCCACGCGCTCGCGCTCCAGTCGGTCGACATCCCGCTGGCCGACCCGCACTTCTGGACCATGGCCGGCTCGGTGCGCGTGGCGCAGACCTGCCGCGACTGGGGCCTCACCTGGGGCTCACATTCGAACAACCACTTCGATGTGTCGCTCGCGATGTTCACGCACGTCGCTGCTGCCGCGCCCGGCCGCGTGACGGCGATCGACACGCACTGGATCTGGCAGGACGGTCAGCGCCTCACGACGCAGCCCTTGCAGATCAACGGTGGCTTGGTCGCGGTGCCGAAGACGCCGGGCCTCGGTGTCGAGCTCGACATGGTCGAGGTCGAGAAGGCGCACCAGCTCTACCAACAGCATGGCCTCGGTGCGCGCGACGACGCGATCGCGATGCAGTACCTGATCCCGGGCTGGACCTTCAACCCCAAGCGCCCGGCGCTCGACCGCTGAAGGAGCGTCATCGCATGTCATCAGAGAACAAGCCACCGCTGACGATCAGCATGCACGAACGCGACAACGTCGCGATCGTCGCCAACGACGGCGGCCTCGCGGCGGGCACGGCGCTGGCCTCTGGCCTGGTGCTGCGCGATCGCGTGCCGCAAGGCCACAAGGTCGCACTGGTCGATCTCGCGGCCGATGCGCCGGTGCTGCGCTACGGCATTCCGATCGGGTATGCGCTGAAGGACATCCCGGCCGGCAGCTGGGTGCACGAGCGCCTGCTCAAGATGCCCGAGGCACGTGAGCTCGACAACTTGCCAATCGCGACCGTCAAGCCCGCGCCGCTGCCGCCGCTCGAGGGCTACACCTTCGAGGGCTTTCGCAATGCCGACGGCTCGGTCGGCACGCGCAACATCCTCGCGATCACGACGACCGTGCAATGCGTGGCCGGTGTCGTCGACTTCGCGGTGCGGCGCATCAAGGCCGAGCTGCTGCCGCGCTACCCGAACGTCGACGACGTGGTCGGGCTGGAGCACACCTACGGCTGCGGTGTCGCGATCGACGCGCCGGGCGCCGAGATCCCGATCCGCACGCTGCGCAACATCAGCCTGAACCCGAACTTCGGCGGCGAGGTGATGGTGGTCAGCCTGGGCTGCGAGAAGCTGCAGCCCGAGCGGCTGCTGCCGCCCGGCTCGTTCGCGATCGTCGACGAGCGCAGCGTCGCCGATGTCGGCGCGACGGCCGAGCAGCCGCTCGATGTCGTCTGCTTGCAGGACGAGGGCCACGTCGGCTTCATGTCGATGATCGACTCGGTGATGTCGACTGCGCAGCTGCACCTCGAGCGCCTGAACGCCCGCGTGCGCGAAACGGTGCCGGCGAGCGAGCTCGTCGTCGGCGTGCAGTGCGGCGGCAGCGATGCGTTCTCGGGCGTGACCGCGAACCCGGCGGTCGGCTTCTGCACCGACCTCTTGGTGCGCGCCGGCGCGAGCGTGATGTTCTCCGAGACCACCGAGGTCCGCGACGGCATCGATCAACTCACCTCGCGTGCGACGACACCCGAAGTGGCCGAGGCGATGATCCGCGAGATGGCCTGGTACGACGCCTACCTGACGCGCGGCAGCGTCGACCGCAGCGCCAACACCACGCCGGGCAACAAGAAGGGCGGCCTGTCCAACATCGTCGAGAAGGCGATGGGCTCGATCGTCAAGTCCGGCACCGCGCCGATTTCCGGTGTGCTCGCGCCGGGCGACAAGCTCAGGCGCAAGGGCCTGACGTATGCGGCCACGCCGGCCAGCGACTTCATCTGCGGCACGCTGCAACTCGCCGCCGGCATGAACCTGCACGTGTTCACCACCGGCCGCGGCACGCCGTACGGCCTGGCCCAGGTGCCGGTGATCAAGGTGGCCACGCGCAGCGATCTGGCGCGGCGCTGGCACGACCTGATGGACGTCAATGCCGGCACGATCGCCGACGGCACCGCGACGATCGAAGACGTGGGCTGGGAGCTCTTCCGCCTGATGCTCGAGGTTGCCAGCGGCCGCAAGAAGACCTGGGCCGAGCACTGGCAGCTGCACAACGCGCTGGTGCTGTTCAACCCCGCGCCGGTGACCTGACAAATTCAGCGCGAGCCGAACATCATCTGACGCGCTAGCGCCGACTTGATCGGCGACAGCAGCTGCAGTGCCGCGATGCCCAGCCCGCGCGCTGCGCCGGCGCCGGGCAGCGTCCAGGTGAAGCTGCGCGCGAGGAAGTCGGTCGCGGCGATCATGGCCCAGCGGTCCGGGCCACGCTGCCATTCGAGCCGGCGCAGCACGGCGTCGACATCGCGATTGCGCGACAGCGATTGCACCAGCTCGAAGGCGTCGCGCAGGCCCAGGTTCAGGCCCTGGCCGGCGACCGGGTGCAGCGTCTGCGCGGCGTTGCCGATGCGCACGGTGCGGCCGTCGGTCAACGTGCGTTCGGCGTTCAGCCCGAGCGCGAACTGCTTCAGCGGCGAGATCGATTCGATGCGCCCGACGGCAGGGTGGAAGATGCTGTTGAGCACCGTCACGCGCTGCGCGTCGTTCAGCTCGCGCACCGGGTCGTCGTCGCTCGGCACGCACCACACGAGGCCGGCGCCGCCGTTCTTCAAGGGCAGCAGCGCGGCCGGGCCGTGGCGCGTGAAGCGCTCGAACGCGACGCCGTTCGGCCGCTCACGCGTCGACGCGGCGTCGAATTGCACCGTGCCGACCCACGCGGTCTGCTGGTAGTCATGCGTGACCGCCTTGCGCGCCTGATCGGCGAACACACCGCCTTCGGCGACGATCGCGAGGTCGAAGCGCTCGGCGATGCCGGCATCGACCTCGACCCCGCCCGCCACGTTCTTCAACGCGGCCACGGCCTGCCCGAAGCGGCTGTGCAAGCGCGCCGGCTCGGCCGCCACCGCAGCCATCCAGACCTGCTGCAAGTTTGCTGTGATGCTGCCGTAGCTCAACACCGCGCCGAGCAGCGGCACGGCCTCGTCGACCGCGCGGATGCGCAGCTCGGGCTCGCCGAGCGCGGCGCCGAGGCGACCCGGCAGCAGCAGCATCGATGGCGGCTGCTGCGACACATGCACTTCGAGAATCGGCTGCGCGAGCTCGGGCCGCCACGCGCCCAGGCGCTCGAGCAACTGCACGCTGCCGAGCGAGAGCGCGAGCGTGCGCGGGTCGGCCGACACGTCTTTGTCGGCGGGTCGTGTATCGAACACGGTGATGCTTGCATCGGGCAGCGCGCGCGCGGCGTGCAACGCAAGCGCGAGGCCGACCGGTCCGGCGCCGATCACGGCTATCTGCAAAGGCGCGGTATCGGTCATGAGGCACACCCTTTGGCGGGGGTTGAAAAGCAAACGTCCGGCGTATTATTCGCCGCACCCGGATTCACGGGGTACGTCTGAGGAGTTGGCTGCCATGGCGCTGATGGATTTCATCAAGAAACAGTTCATCGACATCATCGAGTGGATGGAGGCCGGCGACGGCACGCTCGCCTGGCGCTACCCGATGGAAGACCGCGAGATCCAGAACGGCGGCTCGCTGACGGTGCGCGAATCGCAGATGGCGGTGTTCGTCAACGAAGGCAAGATCGCCGACGTGTTCGGCCCCGGCCGCTACACGCTGACGACGGCCACGCTGCCGATCCTGACCTACCTGAAGAACTGGGACAAGCTCTTCAAGAGCCCGTTCAAGAGCGACGTGTATTTCTTCAGCACGCGCCAGCAGGTCGACCAGCGCTGGGGCACGACCCAGCCGGTGACGATACGCGACAAGGACTTCGGTGCCGTGCGCCTGCGCGCGTTCGGCAACTACGCTTACCGCATCGCCGACCCGAGGGTGTTCCACACCGAGATCTCGGGCACGCGCGACAGCTACGCCGTCGCCGACCTCGATGGCCAACTGCGCGGGCTGATGCTGCAGCACATCTCGGACGCGGTTGCCTCCAGCGGCGTCGCGTTCCTCGACCTCGCGGCGAACCAGGTCGAGTTCGCGAAGGCGCTGATGGCCGCGACCGCGCCGTCGTTCGCTGCGCTCGGGCTCAAGCTCGAGGCGGTGACGATGCAGAACGTCTCGCTGCCCGAGGAGCTGCAGAAGATCCTCGACCAGAAGATCGGCATGGGCATGGTCGGCGACATGGGCAAGTTCATGCAGTACCAGACCGCGCAGTCGATCCCGAAGTTCGCCGAGGGCGCGGGCCAGGGCGGCGTGGTCGGCGATGCGATGGGCCTGGGCGCCGGTGTCGCGCTCGGTCAGGTGATGGCGCAGCAGCTGAACCAGGGCTTGCAGGGCCAGAACGCGGCGGCTGCTGCGGCAGCGGCGGCGACCGTCAAGCCCGACGACGTGATGGCCACGCTCGAGAAGCTCGGCGAGCTCAAGACCAAGGGCATCCTGACACAGGAAGAGTTCGACGCGAAGAAGGCGGAGCTGCTGAAGAAGCTGGTCTGACGCGGCCGGCGCTTGGCTACCGAACCCT
>Ga0307515_10019604_pt1 | contig 12153 bp, 4 predicted proteins | sample 17_EM_MG_FD_194513 | JGI IMG/M metagenome (GOLD analysis project Ga0307515, IMG submission 194513) | Populus trichocarpa ectomycorrhiza microbial communities from riparian zone in the Pacific Northwest, United States - 17_EM | ecosystem: Host-associated > Plants > Roots > Unclassified | place...
TGCGTGTGCGTGAGCGGTCGAGGCACTAAAGAGTCCCACCACTGACACTGGCGCGTAAATCCAGCCCTAAACTACGAGCGAAGATCCCGACCACGACTGTAATTGGTGCCCGAAAGTGTGGCAGGGAGGTCAACTTGCACCGAGGTACCCCTGAAATGGAGGCGGTGAAAGTAGGAAGCCTAGTAAAATTTTGAAACAGCTTCTGGTAACAAAAGAAGATGGCTCCAAATTGACTGTATGGGGGGAGCCCTGGTAATGATGTACCTCCCCAGCCACGTGCAGGAAAGCAGGGCATTCGCCACAAACACGCCAAAACAAGCCCACTAAAAGTCGGGGCGGGGGAGTAGGAATTAGTCGCATCATAAAAAATTGACAGGGGCGGAATTCAATTATCAGTGAAAAACGTGGCGTCAAAATTAGAAGGGGTACTTAGTGTGTATGTGTGTTCATGATAAAGCCGAAGCTCAAGTAATTCAGATTTTCAGTACGTACATTTTGAGCGAGCCTGGACCGCCAACTTTTTGTCCCTTAGTCAATGGGATACCCGGGGGGACGTTTCGGAGTGTATTGCGCCTCTGAATGAAGAAACGGGTTAGGTGACGACGTATTGATTCATGCCAGACGGCGAATGAAGAAGCCCGAGACCGCGCTGACCGGCGATATCGTGGTGGCGCCTAATTTGAAGGTCATCTGGCACAGGTGGGAACCGAGTGAAGGCACAGCCCAGTGAATTGGAGGACTGCGCCAACCCTCCCCGAGTTTGCAGATCATCGGGAAATGAAAATGAAATAACGTCTTCTGATCACTTGCAAGCTGACGTATGCATACGAGGGTTTCTGATACCTGTTCAGCAAACGCATACAACATGTGGCGTGGGTCGGAGCTTCATAGAACAAGACGAAGGATTGTTTGCTTACGTTAACGTGGGAAAAACCGGCTGGACTGAGAGGGAAATCGCCGTGTCCGGCGACGCCAAGGGAACGGAAACCGCATACAAGGTGTAAGCGATCACTCAGTCCTCCGTGAAAAAAAGACAAACGGACGGCCACCGGGCGCTGCGAGACCATGGGTAATGAGACCATTACAGCAGGAAGATTGAACCGTGGGTTGAGTTCCGGAAAATGGGACAATCGAAGCGGGAATCTGACACAGAAATCAGAGTCAACGATAAGGACCTTAACCTACGGATTGGCACGCTTATCCTGACCATGGAGAAATTTTCGTCTCGATAGATTGGCGATGTGATGGTGTACGCCTCCCGCAGTCGGCGCCAAAGAAACTGGCGTATCGAGAGCAAGGTTCTGCGAACAAATGGAGGACACCAGGAATACGGATTGGCCGGAACCCACTCAGGTTGTTTCATCACATCGTCGGGGGGCGTCTCTGAAGGGGTTCTTCCTCCCCATCAGCGCAGTCGATCCACTTCAGATAGCAGTTACAGTGATTGACCTTGAACCGATGTGCCAGAGTCAATAACACATCGGCTGGCTCGTCCATAAGGACCAACTCACTTTGCATGCTCGCTCTGGTTCGCAAACTAGGAGGCCCAGATGCGATCGTGAACACCATGGGCATGTGCTGAGCAATGCACGACCCTCAGGAAAGTATGTGGAGCTAAAGAGAAGCGTTAGACTGCAAGTCGTGGGGCCAATGATGAATTGATGTCATGCTACCTACGATCCTTACGTCCAAAGACCGTCACCCATCGTTCAGCTATAAAAAAAATCCAGGGTGGCCGAATGGGTTCCTCGCGACGCTTCTGCCGTCGAAAACTTGGGCATGTTGTAATATCGGAAGTAGGACTAGCCGTCAATCGACTGTATGTGCGGATGTAAAACATCCTCCGGGGTTTCTAATTCGCCAGCCTTATGAAAGAAGGGGCTATCACAGCGAGCGAGTTCTTGCTGATGGTACAAGAGTAAGATGTAATGATGGCCACCCACGGGGAAAAGCGGCGGAGTTTGATCCTTCCTCGATCAACCCGACCAGTCCTCTGCACCAAAAACCTTGGCGGTTGGGCGGGATTCACGACGGATGTGGTACTATGCCCGCTGGGTGATTCCCATCGCGTCCGGGATTAGAACGGACAGACCGTCCGATTGTCACGGACGTGATTGACGTGGCAAGATGACGAGGACTGATGGCCTACCGTTCGTGAATTGTTCTTTGCCTTGTGCCCACCTCGCTGCGAATTCATGTCCCAACCTATCTGTTTGCAGAACCTGAGGGAAACCTTCCCTGTCTCTCCCTTGATCGACTTCGGGGGAGAGGGAGGAAGGGGCATGCGCAGTGTGGGGTGGTAATCTGACGGATTATTTCACCGGAATCTCCCGCCGGCCTCCACAAAAATAGACGGTCGTATCCACGGTGAGGTAGGGACGCCAGACTGGTGGGTGTACGCGCGCAAGCATTTTCCTTGTGACGGATCGTGTTCGGACTCTGTTGAGCTTAATTCTCGGAAACGGGCCGAGGTGTCAGATTGGGCTTTCCTTCCTACACCAGGGACGACCCACGTGAATCGATGGGTATCCTTGAACGCCACCTTTTTTGATCCAGGCGCCGAGGGGGAGGTACCCAATACACTGATCTGGCTACCATACCTTCTTCGTTCGTGACCTCGGTATTCCTTCAATTTTCACGATCCCCGTTTCAGTCTTCGAGAACGCGTTGCCTGGACCATCCGTTCATCAATTCTGGTGATTCTTTTCCACAGGATGCGGTTGACATGTCGTTGTAGTGCGCGGCCATCAGAATAAAGAGTCCTCCGTGGACTCTCGATTACTCCGGTCGTCACTAAAGGGACGCCTTCCGTGGACTTGATTCACACCCATAGGTGCTCCTTCTAATTATCGTTCCTTCGGCACATTCCGTGACAAAAAAAGCCGCCATATGGGCTGTGGAACTTCTGTGAGTCCTCTGACTTTCGATGTTCGGGACAAGCATTACTCGTGTCTTCGAAGCACGCCTAACTGAATTCTTCACACTCCGATGGTCGAGCTTTGGTGTTCATCAGAGTTTCGGGTTAGGGATGGGATTTGCTACTTTTCCTGCCGAATGCCACCGGACAATCAATCAAATCCGACAGATCGTCCTGGATGTGCGAGTCGGACTGAGATAGCGGGTGCAGGCTATAACTGAACCGATCTGTCCCCACAAGCAGAAATGAACCCGCAACTCTACTCGGTTCCAAACTCCGGCCTGAATTCCCCACAGTCCGCCCGAATAATCTTGGAACACTGCTAACACGAGGCGACAATGTTTTCGGCGTGCGCCTTTGGCCTTGCGGACTCAGATCCGTCCGCAGAGCAGATAGTGGTAAAGTATAACGGCACGCAGGCGCGTGTCACTGTAACGGCATGAGACGATCTTCTCCTGATCGATACAGGCGGTCACGTTTCCCTCTCTAGCCGCCTTACGACCAGGATTCCCAAAAATTTGCTACGGGTATGCCAGACTGTGGGACCGTGAGGGGACGAATTGTACAGCCGCCACGGTCGATTCCAAAGAAAGGAAGTAGATCTTAGAAGACCGAGCGAAAAACAAGGATCATTCCGGGAAGGTCGACTGTATAGTTTTTCATTTCGGTCGGTAGGCCGATTATAGTCATGGTGCTGGGTCAGGTTACATGGTGAGCCTGGGACGCCCTATCTACACGTTGCTTACCCGTGTCCGTACTCAATGTTCGGTGTAGTATTGCTGGACTAGAAGGTGTCTCAGGTATCACCAGACTCGTGTAGTGATGCACTTATATGTATAGGTTCGCAAGCACCCAGATGACTTCGCTTCGACGTCTACGCTTGTCCGACGAGATACGCCCGTCACGAGGATAAGAAGATTGAATTGACCCAAACAGAAAAGCAAACTACTTCCTTTATCACATTCTGCGAATTGCGAAAGACCCTAAAGCGAGGGGGACACGCGGGAAAAAGCCCCGGTGTGGGTTGCATTACGACGCACACCCGCGCAAAGTCTTGATCCCAAAGCTTCGATTTTCAAATTTTCTTTTGGTCGCGGAGACCGTTGTCGTCTGTAGAGCTCGTGTTGGCCAAAAAAGGATCGACGCCCGACACCGCGCCCCTCCACAATGTATGTATGTATGTAAATGAAAACGCGGTGTCCGTTGCACGACCGAGCGGCACCGCTTCGAAACTTGTATATGAAGCGCGGGCAAACTATGATGTACTTACCGTGATCAAAGTATTTGGCACATAGTGGTATAAGTTGTCGGATATACAGCTGGGAAGTGAGACGAATATGGGAACCCTCTGCCCTACATTCGGATCACCCACACAATTTGATTCTGCGCCTCTCTACGCCATGGCCCTCTCCATTCGTGTAAACCGCGTCAATTGTGGAGCTCCTTTTTTTTTTCTCAACCCAGACCCGAGCCATCTAAACAACGCATCCCCCCACGAAAATCATCGTATTATTTCATCTTTTTTTGTTTTGTTTTTCTTCAGAACGCGGAACGGTCCACGCCCGTTCGTCGGGGCGGTGTCCCGATGACGCCGATGCGGGCGTTCGTTCGGAAACCCCGGGTTAGAGCATACCACACGCGTAAGGACTAAACCAAAACACAGATCGTCTTAAAATACGTGCGCTAGACCACGATCTCTGCTCTCCATCGGGTTTAAGTTCAAAGGTTGGCAAGTCGAAACACAGGCGCGCGACGGCACCGGCTGAGACAAGCGTTGCCCTGAAGCATTTTGTCATATTTTAATCTGTATCTTCAGATCTAGAGCTCCCTCGAGCGACCGAAAGGTGAGATATCTACGCGAGGGGGGCCCCGAGACGGATCGCTTTGAAAATCCAACACGGCAGAGGTCCGAGTGAGAGGGTTCCTGACCATATTCCAAATCAAAGTTACACTTCTAAAAGAAAGGTACAGGGGAAACGATAACTTGTGAGATTTTTATCCGACGGGATTCTAATTGCTACACTGTATGCGATGAATGGGTGTTCACAATCGTGTCAAGGAGAAGGGAGCGTGAGTGGTGTGCGAACGATGGGGAGGTGTGTAAATTTTACAATGAAGTGACGACGGAGAGGGTGAATAATATATATTCGGGGGCTTGGAGTGCGAAGCCCTTCGCAAGGTGAAGGGAAACGAAGTGATACAACAGGGAGACACAGGGAAGGGGGGAAGAAACGAGCAGGTACCGGCGAGCAGCACAGTTGGTCGTGATGTGAGAGGGCAAGATGCGAGTCGTGAAGAAGCGAACAGGAAGTACAAGGGACTCGGATAAAGGGAGTGTGGCCGACCAATAACCCAGAACAAACAACACCCACAGCACGGTAGAAACAAACACAACGCAGCGGAGGGGTGCACGTGGAGCAGCGAACTTAATGAAGAGGCGATTTTTGAATGCAGATACACCTGAGAACAATGCGACGATAATGTGAACAGTATCTAAAGAAAAAAAAACTCTTCGTGGAAAACCGCATGCTTGGTTGAGAGGATGGGTGGAGCATAGATGACGTGCAGGGGGCAGAGGCCTACAAGCGGGTGGGACAAAAGACGAAGCGCACACGAAGATCTAATATGTGCGCATATTATGGTGATTCATCGGCTCGTAGAAGATGTGTTGCTGATCGTGCTTGGCGTACTCCATTCCAGTTGTCATCGTCGGCGCGTGGTGCTGAAGCTGGAGCGAGTTCAGCGAGACCGGCGGGGAATCTGGGAGGGCCATCGGAGGATGAATGTACGCGGCGAAGAGGGCCTCATCCTCGTGGGGGAGCATAGGAGGGTGCAAAAAATCCATCGGGCTCTCCTCAGGCAACGACATCGGGGGATGAGCGGCTTGCGGGGAGCCATCGGGGAGGAGCATGGGCGGATGCCACAGGGCGCTGGTCGTTCCCCTCAAGTAGTTGAATGAGGAGGAGTACGTATTGTAGGGGAAATCCATGGAGGAGGCACGCGAATGGTTGGTCGATGTTGCACCAGTTGAGTACGACTCCCCATATGAGGAATAGCCCGAGACGGCAGAGGAGGGGGGTTCAGACGCCGAATCAGTTGACATTCTTCGCCGTTTGTTGACCCGGTAGTCGGCAACTTCGTCAGTCTGATCGTCGCTCGAGAAGGGGGGAGGATCCGATGGCGTCAGGTAATTTTGCGATAGATAATCGGGGTGATAAGGGCCAGGGAATGTGTTGAACCCGAGGGATGACGAGTAACTGTTTTGGGAGTACTGGTGATCGTCGCCCAAAGCCCCCATGAGTTCCGACTGCGAAGATGTCCTGAATTCGGCCTCATCATACGACATCTGTGTGGTGGAGTCGGGGGATAGGGTTGGCTGCTGGTTGGCAATCCCATCCGTAACAGGGGACGTGCGACGACTAGCACCTGGGCTTGCGGAAGGTGTCTCCTCGACACCGTTGGCGCGTCGCGCGTCGTGACGGGAACGTTTTCGGATGACATCCGACTTCATGGAGATCGGACGTGCGGATCCGTGGAGTTTGTAGCTAGATCAGGGGTTAGTGGGGATATCGGGGAGGGGTAGTTGGGTAGCTTACTAGAGGCCGCAACTGTTGAGGGAAACGTCAGATGTGTTCCAACTGACGGAGGGAGGGAAGGAACGTACGCATTGCAGACAGTTTTGCCCTCATCGTCCTTACGCCACAAGGGAGTCGCAGTCGTATGGCAGTTGTAGCACTGAGCGGACACCGTAACAGCTGATGTTCGAGTTGACGCGGTCGGCTGACTGGTCGTAACTGACGTAGTCATTGACGTACCGACGACTTCGGCGGCCTCTTGTTGCTGTTGTTGCTGCTGCTGTTGACGTGAAACCGAATTTTGAGACCTGCCTTCACCCTGGGCGTTGCGCATGTTCTTAGGACGAGGACGTTTATGCTGGGACTAAGAGTTAGGGGAGCGAGGGCTGGCGGATCTCGAAATGCGTACCAATTTACAGTATAGGCCACAAGCGTTGCAATTGAGCTCGTCGTTGAGGCCGCGGCGCCACAAAGGAGTGTGAGTGGCACCACAGTTAGAGCATTCGGCCTTGACACCTCCAGGAGCGGTATGAGGAGCGGGCTGATTACCGGTGAGACTTGCGCTGGGGACGTTGGAGGACCGGGTATTCTGCGTCTTGACACTCAAGGATGGCCTCTTGTTCGTCTTGGTGTTGACAGTGGGAAGGGGCGGGAGCTCGTCCATGGCAGGAGTGAGGGGAGTGAGGGGAGCCACGTTGGAGAGGGGAGAGGGAGTGGTTGGAGTATCAGGTTGTTCAGATTGGTAGAAGGAGGTAACGGGCTTCATGTCAATATCTTCGGACTGGAAGTCTTCATGGAGACTGGTGGCTGAAGACCAGGGACCGGGGGACTCGACAGTTGTGAGGAGTTCGTCAAGGGGCAGCTCAATCGTTGGGCGGATGATGTCGAAATGATTGACACTGTTTAGTGTCAGGCCTTCTCCAAAACTGACAGGATTGGCACGGGAAGGAGTGGGATGGTAGAGAGCACGAGGATCGAAGTCATTAGAGAAGAGAGTCGGGAAACGGAGGGAGGCCGGGGACTGGTCGTTCTGACGGATAACTGGCTCAGTGGCGTTCGAAGTCTTGCGGCCGCGCTGGGTCAAGGAGGGTTCTTTGTTGTCGTAATTACTAACATCGTTGGCCACTGCAGAAGCGGTGCGGCGGGCAGGCTTGTTAAACTCGGCGGAGGGCTTCAAGTCCGGCTTCTGGACCGGACCAGACATGGCAGCAGGAGTGGGTTGGTCAACACTAAATGTGAACTGCATGCGTTGGATGGTTCCTGGTCCACTGAGGAGACTAGCCTCGCGGTTGCGCTCCTTCTCGGCAGCGCGCTGCTGGATCATATCAGTAGAATGGTTCCTTTTGTATCCAGGGGCCTCGAGCTCAACAATGCTCCTGCGAAAGTTGCAAGTCAGTCAAGGGTAAGAAGGAAAACGCATATCACATGCCTTCCTTTCTCTTTGTCGAGTTTGTCCCCCATATGCTTGGAGAGCTTCTTGAACTCCCGCTTGGAGCGGGCATTGTCGGAATCAACCATGAGGTTCTGGAGGTGCCATAGCCTCCAGCTGAGATTCTCGAGCCTTTGCCCTTGTTCAAGGAAGCTGGCGACCTTTGTACAGACCTAAAGCGAAAATGTTGGTGGGCGGTGGGTAATGGTGGGAATCGGAAGCGGGTTCATTGAGTACCTTCCAGGTCTTGGTTAAAGAATCTACATCGTTCAAGTTGCTGAATGGGACGAATGATTTGTTGCCCTGGTGGTGGGGTGAGATAACCGCATACAGCGATGAGGAAAAAAGCGGCCGACTTTGAATTTGAGGTTGAGGATTGCTGGCATCGGAGTCGCGATACGGCGAGGAACGCCAGGAGGAGGGCGGGAGTGGGATAGGAGGAGGAGCAAGGATGTAGACTCGGGGAGAGGGAGGGTTGAGGGCAAACCCACCAATCGACTTTGCCGCTAAAATACCCAACCATTTTTTTCTTGATGTAATCGCAAGAATTTTAATTATTATTTTTACGAGGTTTTTCAAAATTTAAACTCCGATAAGAAACTTCTAACCTATCTTTCTCAGACAGCATACAAGTCGAATGGGGATGTCGGCCCGACACGTGGAGACACATCCGTCCGCTGAAGACTTTGGTCGGATGGCCCGGGCGTTCCTGGTCCGCTAGTCCTTTCGTGGGGCCTCAAGTCCCCGACCGCCCTAACTGCGTCTAACAACAATGACGGCTGCTTTGCCATTCGGGAGCGCATTTCGATGATAATAAGAGTGGATCGCACCTCTGACACCGCCGAGCAGAGCCAGACGGAGAAGACCCCACATTCGTTCTCACGCACAACGGCACCAAATAGCACCAAGCCCGGCTGCCAACAGCCAGAAGCAAGTTGGGGGAGGAAGATTTGATCAACAGACGAGTGGCAAGAAACCCGATCGAGATTCGTACCTCTGTCCGACTTGTTGGGAGTGTGATGCGAGGGTCTTCTTGGACCGCGAGTTTTTAATTAACAGGAGGTTCCAAGCTCCGCTTATCTTCAAAGGGCCAGCGTAGCCGTGGGCGTTGATTGGCAACGACCGTCACGAGACGACCTTGAGGTGATGTGCCACTCGGCGTACCCGTCTAAGACGCCGACCGTCGGATGCTGGTCCACAATCGCCCGAGCCAAGACGACTTCCCGTCACTACGACATGAGCGGACGCTCGCGAGGAGGGGGAGAGAAAGGAGTAAGGCCGTCGCAGGAATCACAGGATTGCTTGATTCCCAGGAAGTGATCACGAAGACGTAAAGATTGGACATTGTGAACTCGAACGTTCCTGCCCCAGGAAGTTTTCATTATGGGACCTGGGGAATCACCTTTCTTCACTCGATTACGGATACGTACGCAGTCTCACCCTGCCTCTGTCTGTCCAAGACGTCAAACAAAAGTGATCTCCAATAAGGTTACGACTCGAGGCGTGCCAAACGCACCTCAAGATTGGCTCTCTCGCCACTCCGTTTATCAATTGGGGATGCGTCTTTGCATCAGTTGGACCTTGTAGCAATGCTTCATACATGTGTTGACCAGGACAAAGACGTGTGTCGGCACCATCATGACCGATAGCTGGAACGAACTCGGATGTACCCTGCCAGCCCAGTGATGGTGGCGGTGGCAATGACGCGCTATCGCCAAAAGCGGCATATCACCCGACATGAGGGGTCTGCTGAAAGTTCGTCTATCTCCGGTCGCAGGTATGCGTGGCAAACGCGTTTCGCGAATCAGGAACTACCAATAAAGCCACCTCACTTGAGCTCAGCCATTTTTCTTCTTCACGACGCACGTCCTCGCGCACTAGACTTACCCGTCTTCTCGGTTCCGAGTTGATCTCTTTGATGGCTCCGGGGCTTGTCCGGAATCCGGGAGGATGATCGGTCGTGAGAACTTCTCGGTTTCTTCCTGTCACGTGACTCCCAACACTTTTTATGTTACAATTCCGATTGAAAAATATGAGCCGGCAGAACCACCTTCCTGTGTGTACACGCAAGCGGTTTCGGTGTCCTGCATTCACTTTCATTTCCGACTACGTGGTCTCCGCAACCGTGTCCCTCATCTGCCAAAGAGATGGCCGGTGATGCTAAAGGTCTCATTTCATTATCTTTCATGACGAGTGCCTGCAACGCGATAACGTATGTCGTGCGATCCCTCCATATTTTCAGGTATGTCGGGTGAGTCTTAAGCTCATGCAACCAATCGTTGCCGTTTCTTCTGTGCTGAATATGCTTGTGTTCCAAAGGGGGTCTCTCGGCGTTGTGTATATATACCCTCAACCGATGTTACCCCATTCTATCAGTCCGGCCCGCACCGAACGAGCGATAGTCCTCCGAATGAATAGGTCCCCAGAAACCTCCCCGATGGCTACCCTCCTTTAAGTGCTCATCACTCAAGGCCGCAATACGAACTGGCGTTTGTCCTTTGGTTCAACTCGATGCTTGATTTGCGAGGAAAGCGCGCGGCCTTCCGGGTAGGCCTTACCATCCTGGGAAGATCACACCAGTAAATCTTCTTCTACTTAACTTTATATGGCAACGAGGCAGACGCCGCTTCCGGTATATAGCGACCCCTTGGGCGGCGCCCTGGAACAGGTGTTAACGTCTGTATAGTTCCAGCTCTTACCTCTTACACCCGTCGGACTCGAAATCCGAGAAAATAACCTGAAGGTTGTGGTAAAGAGTTACGGCATCATCTGGGTTTGACTTCATCCTTGGTCAGCTGGAGTACCCGACTTCTGGCTCACAGATGGTGCGCTCATACGTTCACCGTGAGGGTTGATACCCAATGTCTAGAAATTAAAGACGCCGCCCTTCCTTTTCCATCAGAGTCCCATCATATCTGCAGCCACCGACGGTCGCTTTGCAGTGTGGGACGGCATTTCCGGTTTTGGTGACCTCTGTCTAGTGCGGCTAGTGTCCCAACGCAGAGTAACCAATTACCCACAACGTGATGATTCTCAATGACTAACCAAGCGCAAATTGCTTGATTGTAGTTGGGTCACCCGCGGGCTCTTACAACGGTCTCTACATGGCCAGAACCATGGGTTTTGGAGCTTGTGAAGGTATGACGCAATCCCTTCATACATCATTTTTGACCAGACCTCGTTGACCAGACCCTCGCTTTCATCATACCTATTTCTGTGGTTCTGCTCTGGATTCCTTTGATGTCGCGTCGGTCTCTCTACCTTCGATGCAGTGTGGCGCATTCATTGACGACCCCGGCCTTCTTTAGCCTCGATCACGTTATCCCAGACGCGCTCCGAAGTCGACTTCTCCCTTGAGTTACGGCAGGCAAGGAAATTCCAGGTTAATTCGCGTTATACAGTATTCACGTACAGCTCGGCAAAGGTATGTTTATAACACAATTAAACCTAGTGTATTTCTCTGATCATCACCTCCGCCGCGTGTTCGGTCCCAACCCGCCTCTTGAGAAATAAACCGGGAACACTGCGCAGGGTATACGTTATGCGGTGAGTCGTGCCTCGTTCGTGAAAGCCGATTTCGATGTCCTAATGAATTATTACGGTTATGTGAACTTACGTGAATTCTGAATGGCAATACAGGAACTAGAAGTGTTGCGACGGCGACTTGACCTGCAGGGGGACGGAAGAGGCGCTGAATCTGATGCGCGACTGCCCTTTTCGCTTGCCCTTTCATTTCTTAAACTCTTAGCCGCTGCATGTTAATGAATTTTGTGGGGTAATCGGGGTTCTTTATGGTGAGTATTGTAGTTCGTGCCAGCGCCGTCGTAGCCTGAAACGTCGCAATCGGTTACAGGGAACAACCATCGTGAGGGATGAAGAGTACGAGGGGCAGTTTAGCAACTGCCGAACAGACTACGAAGTTCATTTCGACCTCCAGAGGTTCAAATCGGTCGCTGACAGTAACAGAGATCGGAACTCTCGAGCTTCCACTGTGTGTGGATAAGCCGACGGTTCACACAACTGCGCGCGGCCAGACTTCCTCAGACGCCGTGACCTGAGGGTGCCAAGTTTTCGAGGCACGCGTTACCAGTCGAGATGTTGCAAAACTCAGCGTGCTGCTCTGTGTGGCACCGAGGAGACCGAAGGTGGGCTGTCGCCTTGAAACCTCGGTGACGACGCTTCTGACTGTTCCCGAACCGCGTGGTCTAGCCAGAGGGCGTTGACGCGATCAA
>Ga0307515_10019605_pt1 | contig 12153 bp, 7 predicted proteins | sample 17_EM_MG_FD_194513 | JGI IMG/M metagenome (GOLD analysis project Ga0307515, IMG submission 194513) | Populus trichocarpa ectomycorrhiza microbial communities from riparian zone in the Pacific Northwest, United States - 17_EM | ecosystem: Host-associated > Plants > Roots > Unclassified | place...
CTGTCGGCCCTGATCGAGGCCTGCCAGGCCCTGGGCCTGCGCCAGATCTGCGCGGTGATCGGCGACAGCGGCAACGCCGCCTCGATCGCCCTGCACGCGTCGCTGGGCTTCGAGCAGAAGGGCGTGTTCCCCGCCATGGGCTACAAGTTCGGCCGCTGGGTCGACCTGGTCTGGATGCAGCGGCCGCTGAACGGCGGCGGGACGCGCGAGCCGGACGCGCCGGGGATGACGCTGAGCGGGGTGTGAACGTTTCGAGGGGACATTCGGGATGCTCGCCATGGATGGTTTCCGATCTTTGCCCGCCGCCGCCACGAGAACTCAGGCGCGCGCAGGTCGCGCTTGCATTCCACGGCCGGCCCTGTGTTCTTTAAGCTCAGCTAGTCTCGAAATCCTGGGACGAACATGGCGGCGGCGAGAGGCGAAACATGGGGGGTCAGATAGCCGGTCATCAGTTCGCCTGGTCAAAGCGTTTGGCCGAGATCGCCATGGGCTGTTTCGGCTATTTCACCGTGATGCTTATCCTGCTGCATGGTCTTCGACCGGACTACACACCCGTCGATCATATGATCAGCGACTATGCGGTTGGGCGTCTTGGCTGGGTCATGACGACGGCCTTCGTGGCGCTGGCCGTGGGCTGCCTGACGCTGGGATTGGGCATGGCGATAGCCGGTCCCAGATCCTTGCCGGGCCGCGCCGCGGTTCTGTTCCTGTGGGTCGCGACGGTTGGCCTGTTGGTGACGGCGACCTTTCCAACCGATCTTGAGACGGCGGCCACGACAACGACGGGCAATATTCACACCGCGAGTTTCCTGGTCAATGTGATCAGCATGATCCTGTGCTCGTTGCTCTTCGCCGTCAGCTTTCACCAAAGCGAGGACTGGCGCGGCTATCGATGGGTCGGGTTGGCCATGGCGATCGCATTGCTCGGGGCGTTCATCGCCCAGTTCCTGACCCTGCACCGGGGCGCGCCCTATGGCCTGACCAACCGTCTCTTCGTCGCCGTGCTGATGCTCTGGCTCCTGGCGACCGCAAGGCGACTCCGTCTCGTCGCCATTCAGCGACAAGGCTCCATTACGCCCGATGCGTAGTTGGTCGACCTGATCGTCCGCTCAGGTCGAAAGCCGATCAAAGCGCTCCGATCGAAGATGGACGTTCCCCCTCCGGCTCCCTATCCTGGCGCCATGCGCGGCCTTCGCACCTTGATGCTGATCCTGCTGGCGGCGGTCTTCGCCGTCGGCGGACCGCTGCGCGCCCTGCCCTGTCACGCCGAGATCGTCCCGCCCTGTCACGAGATGGCGCAGGACGTAATGGGCGACATGGCGGGCATGGCGCATGACAAAGCCCCCGCGCACAAGTCCAGGCCCGACGCCATGGCCCTGAGCTGCTGCGCCGGCTGCCTGCCCGCCGCCGTCCGCGACGTCGCCCCGGCCACGACGCCCAGCGCCGTTGTTCGCCTGACTTTCGCGCCGCTCAGCCAGACCCTCGACGGCCTGAGCCTGGCTCCTGAGCACGAACCTCCCAGACCCCTCGCCTGAAGCCTTCCGCGCGGTCACCGCGCGGATCATTGTTTCCTTGCTTCAGAAAGGTCGGTCCGATGACCACCCAGACTTTCCGCGCGCGCCTGCTGGCCTGCGCCGCTCTCACCGCGAGCCTGTGCCTTGCCGCGCCCGCCTTCGCCCAGGACCATGCCGGTCATGACATGGGCGCGATGTCCGATGCGGACATGAAGGCGATGGCGCCCGCTCCCGACGCTCCCAACTCCCAGTCCATGCCCGACATGGACATGGTCATGACCAGCCCGCTGGGCGGCTACGCCATGGCCCGCGACGCTTCGGGCACCAGTTGGCAGCCCGACGCCTCGCCGCACGACGGGATCATGGTCCACAAGGGCGCGTGGATGCTGATGGGCCACGCCCTGTTCAACGGCGTCTATGACAATCAGGGCGGCCCGCGCGGCGGCGACAAGGCGTTCCTGGCCGGCATGGTGATGGGCATGGCCCAGCGCCCGCTCGGCGGCGGAACGCTGGGCTTCAAGGCCATGGTCAGCCCCGACCCGTTCATGGGCAAGAGCGGCTATCCGCTGCTGCTGGCCACCGGAGAGACGGCCGACGGCGCGAGCCCGCTGGTCGATCGCCAGCACCCGCACGACCTCTTCATGGAGCTGTCGGCCAGCTACAGCCATCCGCTGGGCGGCGGGTTCGACGGCTATCTCTATGCCGGCCTGCCCGGGGAGCCGGCGTTCGGCCCGCCGGCCTTCATGCACCGCCAGGCGGCTCTGGACAGTCCCGAGGCCCCGATCACCCACCACTGGTTCGACTCGACCCACATCACCTTCGGCGTGGTGACGGCCGGGCTGTCGCGCCAGAATTGGAAGGTCGAGGTCAGCGGCTTCCGGGGGCGTGAGCCCGATCAGCACCGCTACAACATCGAGACCGGCCGGTTGGACAGCGTGGCGGCCCGCCTCTCGTGGAACCCGACCGCGAACTGGGCCCTGCAGGCCAGTTGGGCGCGGATCAACAGTCCCGAGGCGCTGGAGCCCGACGACGACGAGGCCCGCACCTCGCTCAGCGCGCTCTACAGCCGCCCGTTCGGGAACGACGGTTCGATCAGCGCCACCCTGGCCTGGGCCCGCAAGGACCGTATTCCGGGCGACGCCCTGCAGGCCTGGCTGTTCGAAGGCGCGATCCAGCCGGACCGCCACTGGACGATCTTCACCCGGGCCGAGCAGGTGGAGCAGGACGAGTTGGCCGGCCACCACGGCGGCGTCCAGGCCGTGCGTAAGTTGTCGGTCGGCGCGATCTACGACGTGCCGCTGTCGGACAACGTCAAGCTGGGCTTCGGCGGCCTGGCCAGCGCCTTCGATACGCCTTCGGCCCTGGGCTACGACGACCCGGCCGGCGGCATGGCCTTCGTGCGGCTGAAGATCGGGTAGCGGCCCCCGACCAGCGGCCAAAGAAAAACCCCCGCTGTTTCCAGCGGGGGTTTTGATCTCTCGACCCTTGGAAGGTCGGATCAGCCCTTGCGGCCGCGCGGGGCCTTGGCCTTGCGGCCGCCTTGACCCAGGCCCAGGGCCTTGGCCATGGCCGAACGGGCTTCGCTATAGGCAGGAGCCGTGGTCGGGTAGTCGTTGGGCAGACCCCACTTGGCCTTGTATTCGGCGACGGTCATGCCGTGCGTCGTCAGGTGGCGCTTCAGGGTCTTGTAGGGCTTGCCGTCTTCAAAGCTGATCAGCGCGTCAGGCGTAATGCTGCGGCGGATCTGAGCTGGGGTAGCCTTCGTAACGGCTTCGACCGGAGCCGCTTCCGGTGAACCAATACCGGCCAGAGCGTCGTGAGTCGCCCGGATCAGAGCCGGCAGATCGGAAACCGACGTGCTGTTATTGGCCACATAGTTGGCGACGATCTCGGCGGTGAGCTCGATCAGGGTAGCTTTGTCTTCCACGAGTGTCTCTCCAGTGGGTATTTGACTTGGAAATACACCTGCCCCGCCGAAACACAAGTACTCAATCCGGGTAATCGTGATTGCCGAGCCCTTAAGCCAAGCGAATCTTGAGAACAGCAACCAGAAAACCGGCTTGATTCTAAACCATGAGAAGCGCTGGAAGGCTGGTTTTTCGGTCCGAAACACGCCCGGCCAGACCGATGTTGTTCGAGCGAAAGTTTCAGAACCGCAACGATTCGTCGCCCCGGCAGATAAGGCCAAGATCAGGGCGCCTTCGACGGCGAACCTTGTCGACCAAGGGCCTTGCCCTTGAATCGCAAAGACTTGTCGAGGCAGACGCGACTTGAAGGCGGCAGGATCAGGGCGAGACTCGCCCTGGATTTCGAAGCTCTGGGGTCAAACTGGAATCTCGAAACGACTTCGCCTTGACGCGGCCGGCATCGCTTGCGCCCCGCGCATCCTCCGATGGAATCGCAACGGTGAGACGCTCAGGCTATTTCCTGTGGAAAACAGCGACGCGCGGGTCGCCGAGCCGCGGCCTGGACCTGAAGAGTCGCCGAGGCGAAAGCCGATTTGCAAATGCAGCGGGGAAGTGTGGCTGGGGAACTAGGACTCGAACCTAGAATGACGGTACCAAAAACCGCAGTGTTACCATTACACCATTCCCCAGCAGGAACGGCGAGACCCTTCCGGGCCCGACGAGGCGGTGGAGATAGCGCAGGAGTCGGATGGATGCAACGTCGCTTTGCAGATCTTTTTCACTGTCATTTTTCTTTTTGTGGGGTGTTTTTTGTCGCTTGCCGGAGCGCGGACGCGCCTCTATAAGCCGCCCTCCAAGTCGGAGTGTGGCTCAGTCTGGTAGAGCACTGCGTTCGGGACGCAGGGGTCGCAGGTTCAAATCCTGCCACTCCGACCATTTCTTTCCCGAAAATTCCCCCAAATCCCATCACGATCCGGGCGCCCTCCGGTCGCCCGCGAGACCCGAAACGCCGGGTTGCGCGCTGTTCATTTGACCGCAACGCCAGTGTCGCTACTAGCTTGCGCGACAATAGGCAGCAGGACCTCCGATGAAGCAGTTTCTCATGACCTTGGCCGGCGTCTTCGCTGGCCTGGTGTTGTTCCTTGTCGGCGTCCCCTTCCTTCTGATCGTCATGGCGGCCAGCGCCACGCGCCCCGCCCCGGTGCCGGCCCATACCGTGCTGCAGCTGGACCTGCGCGGCGGCCTGTCGGACCAGGAATCGCCCAACCCCTTCGCGGCGTTCAGCGGCGGCGGCGGGACGTCGGTGATGTCGATCATCGAGACCCTGCGCCGGGCCGAGACCGACGACAAGGTCGCCGCGGTGCTGGTGCGCCTGCCCGAAGGCGGCATGGCCCCGGCCTCCGCCGACGAACTGCGCCTGGCCTTCAAACACTTCCGCGCGGTCGGTAAGAAGCCGATCTTCGCCCACAGCCAGGGGCTCTACCCCTCGGGCCTGGTGACCTCGACCTATATGTTGGGCGCGGCGGCCAGCGAGTTCTGGATGCAGCCCGACAGCTCGCTGCAGGCCGTCGGCGCGGCCAGCGAGGAGATGTTCTTCAAGCGCTTCTTCGACAAGTACGGCGTCAAGGCCGAGTACGAGCAGCGTTACGAGTACAAGAACGCGGTCAATCCCTACCTCTATAGCGACTACACGCCGGCCCACCGCGAATCGACGCTGTCGTGGATGGGGTCGGTCTATAATTCGGCGCTGACGACGGCCGCCCAGGACCGCAAGATCGATCCGGCCGCCCTGATCAAGACCATCGAGGCGGGCCCCTACAGCGCCGAGGAGGCCCAGGCCAAGGGCCTGATCGACCGGGTCGGCCAGGTCAAGGACGCCCAGGACGCCATGCTGTCGCGGGCCGGCAAGGGCGCCAAGCTGATGGGCTTCGACGACTATGCCTCACGCTCGAAGCGGGCGCCGGCCAAGGGCGGCTCGACCATCGCGGTGGTCTCGGCCGAGGGCGCGATCATGACCGGCAGCGGCGAAGGCGGCTCGCCGTTCGGCGGCGACAGCACCATCTATTCCGACAAGGTGGCCAAGGATCTTTACGACGCCATCGAGGACAAGGACGTCAAGGCGATCGTGTTCCGCGTCTCCTCGCCGGGCGGCTCCGACACCGCCTCCGAGCAGATCCTGGCCGCCGTGAAGGCCGCCAGGAAGGCCGGCAAGCCCGTCGTGGTCTCCATGGGCACCTATGCGGCCTCGGGCGGCTACTGGATCTCGTCGGGCGCCTCGGCGATCGTCGCCGAGCCCACCACCCTGACCGGCTCGATCGGCGTGTTCGGCGGCAAGTTCGCGCTGGGCGACGCCCTGGCGCGCTTCGGCGTCGACACCCGCCAGGTTCATGTGGGCGGCGACTATGCCGGCGCGTTCGGCACGGGCGAGGGCTTCACCCCTGACCAGCGGGCCAAGTTCTCGGCCTGGATGGACCGCATCTATGCCGGCTTCATCAGCCGCGTCGCCGAGGGCCGCAAGCTGCCGCCCGAACGGGTGCGCGAGATCGCCAAGGGCCGGGTCTGGACCGGCGTCCAGGCCAAGCAGCTGGGCTTGGTCGACGAGCTGGGCGGCTTCTACGAGGCCGTCGACAAGGCCAAGGCCCTGGCGGGCATCAAGGGCGAGGTGAAGCTCAAGAAGATCGGCGGCTCCAACTCGCCGTTCGACGCCCTGGAGAAGGCCCTGGGGGTCAGCGGGACCTCGATCCGCACCCTGGCCGCCTCGGCCTGGCTGCTGGGGGACCCGCGCTCGCAGTCGATCATGGACGAGATGGCCAAGGCCCGCCTGCGCGCCACGCCCAGCGGGGCGTCGGTGATGGCCGACACGCCGATCCACTAGACCAGGAACCAAGACCTGCCGCTTTTCAGGAATGCTACTCTTCCATGAACTCTGACATGACATTGACCGGCAGGGACTTGCTGAACGCGGCCCTCAAGGCTTTCGAAGCGGGCGACCGCGACGGCGCCGCCGCCCTGCTGACCAAGCTGGACGCGGACAATCCGCCGCTGGGCGACAGCTGGGGCGCGGTTTGCCGGCTGGCCGACACCCTGGGCGAATACAATCTGGGTCTGTCGGCCATCCGCCGCCATGTCGCCGCGGCCCCACGCGACGTCGACCGGCGGCTGGAGTACGGCGCCTTCCTGGCCCGCAACGAACGGATCGAGGCCGCGCTGGAGACCACCCGCGCCTTCCTGCCGCACGCCGCGCCCGATGCGCGGCTGATGCTGCTGATCGGCGCGTGCCGGGCCCAGCTCGGCCAGGCCGAACTGGCGATCGAGGAGCTGCGGCAGTGCCTGGCGCTCAAGCCGTCAGCCGCCGAGGCCGCCGCGGCCTGGCTGGCGATCTCCGACCTGAAGACCTTCGCGCCTGATGACGCCGACGTCACGACGATGGAGGCCCTGCGGGACCGCACCACGCCGAACACACCCAGCCCCCTGCTCTACGCGCTGGCCAAGGCCTATGACGACCAGGGCGACATCGACGCCGCCTTCGCCGCCTACGCCCAGGGCGCCGAAAAGGTTCGCCTGCAGCGTCCGTTCTCCGCCGACGCCTATCGCGCCTTCGTCGACGCGGTGATCAAGGGCTTCACGCCCGAGGTCCTGGCCGGCCTGCCCCCCAGCGGCATGGACACCGACCGGCCGATCTTCGTCCTGGGTCTGCCGCGTTCGGGCACCACCTTGGTGGAGCAGATCCTGGTCAGCCATTCGAGCGTGATGAACGGCGGCGAGCTGGGCATGTTCCACACCGCCACCATGGCGCTGGACGGCTATTCACCCGCCGAGGTCGAGCGGTTCGCCGCGCGCCCCGACGCGGGCGAGGCCTTCGCCGCGCTCGGCCGGGCCTATCTGCACCTGTTGGACGAGCGCTTCGGCCCCGCGGGTCGGGTCGTCGACAAGACCCTGAACCACACGCGCATGCTGGGCCTGATCCGACACATCTTCCCCAACGCCCGGTTCATTTGGCTGAGGCGCGATCCCGCGGACACCGCGCTTTCCTGCTTCCGCAGCCATTTCGCCCAGGGCGTGCCATGGAGCTGGTCGCTGAGCGACATCGGCCGTCACTTCGCCGACGAGGATCGTCTTTACGATCACTGGACCCGGCTGTTCCCGGACGCGATCCTCACGGTGCCCTATGAGGACCTGGTGGCCGAGCCGGACGTCTGGATCGACCGGATCCTGGGTCACTGCGGCCTACCGTTCGAGCCCCAGGTTCGTCACTTCAACCTGACCCAGCGGGCCGTGACCACCACCAGCGGCGCCCAGGTACGCCAGCCGATCTACAAGCGGGCGATCGGTGGCTGGAAGCGTTATGCCGATCAGATGGGGCCATTCTTCGAGGCCTACGGCGTCAAGGCGACCTGAGCATCAGGCATAGCGAATAAAGGAAAGGGGGGCGGAGAGAAATCTCCGCCCCCCTTTTTCTTGTCCGCCCACATTCGGCCCCCCGGTCCGCGCCGGCCTTTGGCTTCGCGCAAAGAAAAACGGCGGGCCCACGAGGGACCCGCCGTCTGTCTTGTCGCTTTGATCGCGATGGTCGTCTGGGTTTTTAGAAGGCCCAGTCGAAGCCGAAGCGGACGGTGCGCGGCGCTTGGTACGCGGTAGGCGCACCGTAGGCCGGAGTCGTCGTGCCCGGCAGCAGAGCCACGCCACCGCTGGCGTTCGTGCCACGCTCTTGCGAGTTGGTGATCGCGTCCGAGTTGAACAGGTTGAACACGTCCATGCGGAACGACAGATCGCCGGGGACCATGGTCCAGGCTTCCGGGATCTTGTAGGCCACGGTCAGGTCGAGGCTGGTGGTCCAGTCGTTCTGCGAGACCGAGCCGCGCGGGGTCGAGATCACGGCGCCCGTCGCGCTGTTGCCAGCCCGGCAGTAGAACGACGAGGCGCCATAGACTTGGGCGAAGACGTCGGTCGGGTGACGACCCAGGCAACCCAGCTTGTGCGGCGAAGCGACCGTCACGTTGGCGCCCACCGAAAGCTCGTCGGTGAGTTGGTACACACCGAAAGCCTTGAACTGGTGCGCACGGTGGTTCGGCAGCAGGCCGTACGAACCATCGGTCAGACCCGGTTGGTCGAAGTCCTGCGTGACCGAGGTATCGGTCTGGCCGACGTCGGACTTCACGGCGCCTTCGTAGTTGCCCTTCGATTCCGACAGCACGTACGAGCCTTGCAGGCTCCACTTGCCGTCGAAAGCGCGTTCGAACTGGAATTCCAGGCCGACATATTCGCGCTTCACCTTCGGATAGTTGAGGTCCGCGGCGCTGAAGTTGATCGTACGTTCAGTGGTTTCACCCGGCAGCGGGTCCGACAGCTTGATCGTCTGGGCCAGGCCAGGGTTGTTGATCACGTACTGGTGGAAGCCGGTCCAGATGGCGCCGCAACCGGCGATGCCTTGCTTGGTGCAGTAGGCGAGAACGGCGGCGTCGATGGCGGAGTCTTCGGCGGCGCGACCCAGGTTGCGGTAGCTCAGCGTGACGCTACCCTTCCACAACGGGTTGAACTGACGTTCGAAGCCGACGATGAACTCGTCTTGATAGGTCGCCTTCAGGTTCTTGCTGACCGTGGCGTCGGTCGGGGTCGGGGTGCCGTCGGCGGTGACTTCGCAACCCACGGTGCCGACAGCGCCGAACAGGCTGAACGGACAGGCCGAGAGCTGGGCCGTGCCGCCGCCGGCGTTGACGGTCGCCTGGGTGATCTGCGTCCCGAGCGTCGGGATGAAGGTCACCGGATCGATCGCCGTGACGCGCCACTTTTCGTTGAAGAACAGCTCGGCGCCGGTCGAACGGAACGCCGTGTTCGCCGCGACCGGCAGGAAGTAACGGCCGAACGAACCGAACACCTTGTTCTTGCCGTCGGCGGCCGGATCCCAGCTGAAGCCGAGGCGAGGACCGAAGGTGCCCTTCTTGAAGTCGATGAAGGCCGAGCCGGCCGGATCGAAGTTCTGGAAGTGGTCGTAGCGCACGCCAAGTTGCAGGGTCAGGGTCGGGAGAACGTCCCACGAGTCCTGAATGTACATGGCGGTGTTCTTGCCTTCGAAGACGCCGCCGTTCCGGAACGTGGTCACGTCGACATAGTCGTCGGTCAGCGAGTTCGGGCCACCGGCGTCCGTGTTGGCGATGCCGTAGGGGTCGCCGGCTTGGGCGTCGAAGTATTCGTAGTTCAAGCCGCCGGTCGGGATGGAGAAGTTGCTCAGCGTCAGCTTCTCTTGTTCGTAGCCGCCACGGATGTGGTGCTTGCCGAGCAGTTCGAAGTAGAGGTCGCCGTCAACGCGGTAGAATTCGCGCTTGGTGTTGATCAGCGACGTCGAACCCGAGGTCTGGGCGCCGACGCGAACGCCGGGGCTCGTGAAGCGGCTGTCGGTGATGAACGGCGTCGTGGTGTCCGACGGCAGCGACGAGTCGGCGTCCTCGGTGATGCCGTAGGCCGCCGACAGGGTGAACCAGTCGGTGAAGCTGCCGGTGTACTTGGCGACCCAGTTCTGACCGCCCTGCTCGAACACGTTGGTCGAGATGGCGGAGCCAACCACGTTCGTCGTGGGGTTAAAGGCGTAGGTGGTGCGGTTGGTGGTGCGGGTGGTGTCGAACCAGGTCAGTTCGACGTGCTGACGGTCGGTGATGTAACCGTCCAGCTTCACGCCCCAGAACGGGTCATTGCCCTTGTCGACCGTGTAGCTGGACAGGCGCGTGGAACCGTTCGTCGCGACGTTCTTGCGCTGCTGGTTCATCACGTAGAAGAACAGGCGATCTTCGATGATCGGGCCGCTGACCTGGAAGATCAGGTCTTTAGCATCGGTCTTCACCCGGCTGTTCTTGACCAGGTAGGTGTCCGGCGAGGTTTCAGCCATGCCCTTGGGCTGGTAGTTGCCCGTGACCTGGAAGTGGAAGTCGTTACCGCCGGACTTGGAGACGGTGTTGATGATGGCGCCGGTCGCGCGACCGAATTCAGCGGCATAGCCGCCGGTCTTCACTTCAACCGTCTTGTAGAACTCGAACGGAACGGTCGAACCACCCAGATAGGTGTTGAAGTTCGTGATGTTCAGACCGTTGATGTAGAAGGCGTTTTCAGCCGCCGACGAACCGCCGACAGCAGGTTGGGCGGCGATGCGCGAACCACCGGCCGAGTCGCCGAATTGCGTGCCGCGAACGGCGCCGGGGGCCAGCAGGGTGACGCTCGTGATGTTGCGCGCGATCGGAACTTGCTTGGAGAGGGTTTCCAGATCGACGGTGATGCCCGTGGTCGTGGCCGCGAAGTCGAGTTGCGGGTTGGCGGTGCCGGTGACGACGACGGCTTCGACTTCACCTTCTTGGGCCAGCGTGAAGGTATAGGCCGACGAACCGCCGAGGCTGACGGCGACGTTACCGTCGCTGGTCGGCTGATAGCCGGCCTTGCTGATGGCGACCGAGTAGCCGCCGGTCGGGACCAGGGGAACGCGGAACGAACCGTTGTCGTCCGTCGTGATCTGACGTTCGAAGCCTTGCTTCAGCGACTTGACGGTGACGGCGGCGCCGGCGACGGGAGCGCCCGCGCTATCCTTGACCGTGCCGACGAGCGAGCCGGAGCTATAGTCCTGGGCGGAGGCCAGGGTCGGGATCGCCGTGGCGACCGCCGTGATCGCCAGCGGCGCGGCGACGGTGGCCAGACCGGCCAGCAGCGTCGACGTCAAAAGGCGCGCGCGAACGCTACCCTTGGTGGAAGTCATCTTCATATTATCCCCTCTAGCGCGGCGAAGCATCCCGACCGCCCGTACGCTCCCTTTCGGGGACGTTACGTTCGGTCTGTATGGATTTTTGCCCCAACTCCACCGCGAGAACTTAGGTGTCCCGGAAAACATTTCCCCGGTTGGGGCAACGTTAGGAGGCGCGCCGCTCGCCGGTCAATTCCCATTACCGATCCGTAATCACATCGCCCCGCGCTGTCGCATTATCGCAACACGATCGCCTCATTTCTGACGAACACCGCTCAGATTTACCGCAAAGCACCCGATAACACGGGTCTTCACCCCCATATCTCGTTGAGCGGCAAGGCAATTTCACCCTGTCGGGACGTTATGGAAGCTTCACTGTTCGGGAGGGGGTGAACAGGTCAAAAAACGCCCCGATTGAGTTGACTTTCGCAAAAACACTTCGCGAAATATCGTTGATATCAGCCCTTAAATGCCGAACGGGCGAGATTTCCGGCAAAGTTTATCCGAGCATCGCCCAATATTTCGCCACATTTCGCCCACGCCGACCGTTGCGCGGGCGCCCCTGTGTCGAGGATGATACGCCCCCGATCGCGCCTCACGGCGCCTTACCGGCCATTTTTGATGAGTGAGACGCCATGACTGGGTTCCGACGCGTAACCGACTCGCTGTCGGTCAGCCCGCAGATCGCCATCGACGACCTGGACCGCGCCGCGCGCGAGGGGTTCGTTCTGGTGATCAACAATCGCCCCGACGACGAGGAGCCCGGCCAGCCGTCCAGCGCCCAGATCGAGGCGGCCGCCAAGGCGGCGGGGCTGGACTATGTGCATGTTCCGGTGCGGGGCGGCCCCACCTATGACCAGGTCGAGGCCGTGCGGCGGGCGGTCGAGGGCGCCGAAGGGCCAGTCCTGGCCTTCTGCCGTTCGGGAACGCGGTCGATCATCACTTGGTCGCTGGGCCAGGCGGCCTCCGGCGCGGCCGATCGCGCCACGCTCGTGCGCCAGGGCGCGGACGC
>Ga0307515_10019606_pt1 | contig 12152 bp, 5 predicted proteins | sample 17_EM_MG_FD_194513 | JGI IMG/M metagenome (GOLD analysis project Ga0307515, IMG submission 194513) | Populus trichocarpa ectomycorrhiza microbial communities from riparian zone in the Pacific Northwest, United States - 17_EM | ecosystem: Host-associated > Plants > Roots > Unclassified | place...
AGCAGTTAAAAAAATGGGGTTACTACACAGGAAAAAGGAGCACCCTTACCTATTAGTGACAATTTTAGGAGATCTAATAGCCTATAAAGGAGGTATTATTAATCTTAAAACAGGACCTATTTAGTTAACTATTAAAGGAAGATAAATTGAGATGTCTTTTAATATATTACTATTAGGGACTAATAAGGCAGTATTAGGAATGCCTTAGTTACAGGAATACAATCTAAAGATTAATTAGGTTATAGGTTAGGTCGATATTAGAGATACTTAACGCCGTAAGATATAATAATAAACTAAGTTAGTATAGTACTAAGCCGGAGCGACATATAAGGAGACTAAGCGAGGCTTAAGTTATATACTAAAGAGATACCATAAGTATGGTAAGAAACTATAGTTACTAGAAAGTAAGAAGCTGTTAGAGTATATAGTATAGGATTATAAGATAGAATTAGAACTAGGAATAAGTTTAAGGTTTTTTCTAATCTATAAGCTTACTAAAGAAGAAGGTAGAGTATTAAAAGAGTTTATCTAGGAAAACCTATAAAAGGGATATATTAGACTATTGCAGTTATTAGCGGGTTATCCAGTACTATTTGTACTAAAGAAGAATAGTAAACTAAGGCTGTATATTGACTATAGATAGTTAAACAGCATTATTAGGAAGGATAGGTATCCTTTACCCTTAATTAGCGAAATCTAAGATAGGATAGGCAATGTGTAAATCTTTACAAAGATAGATCTAAGATAGGCGTACTATTAAATTAGAATTAAGGAAGGCGATAAATAAAAAGCAGCCTTTAGGTTAAAAGAAGGACTATATAAACTATTAGTTATACAATTTAGGCTTATAAACGCACTAGCAACGTTCTAAAAGCGTATTAATAATATATTAGGAGAATACTTAGATAAATTTGTTATAGCATATTTTAATAATATTATTATCTACTTAATAACTAAGGAAGAATATGGGGAACACGTTAAATGGGTCTTAAAGAGACTATAAGAAGAACAAATGCTAGTAGTAATTAAGAAATACAAATTCTTTACTAGGAAGACTAATTTCGTTAGATTTATTATTAAACTAGACTAACTTAGTATAGATCTAAAAAAGATTAAGGCTATAGTAAATTAGTAAGAACTAGAGAACGTTACGTAGTTAAGATCGTTTTTAGGGTTTTATAATTACTATAGAAGGTTTATAGCGTAGTGGTTAAAGGATATTAAGCTATTTACGCGATTAACGAAGAAAGAAGAACTATAGGCATAGGGGGAGGAATAGTGGGAATTATTTAAAGAAGTTAAAAGGTTGTTTACCTAGGAGCTAGTTCTTAAGATCTATTAACTAGGACTAGAGACGGTTATAGAAACGGATATATTAGACTTTATACTAGGGGTATGCTTTATACAGAAATATTAAGATAGATAGCACCCAGTAGTATACTATAGTCGGAAGATAATACCACTAGAGTTAAACTATAACATCTACAATAAGGAGTTATTAGGTATAGTTACAGCACTAAAGAAATAGAGAGCATTCTTATAAGGCATAGAAAAACTATTTATAGTTAAGATAGATTATAAGAACCTAATAGGATTCCTAATAATAAAGAAACTTAACTAAAGACAGGTTAGATAGGTAGAGATACTTATAGAATACTATTTTAAGATTTAGTATACTAAGGGTACAGATAATATATAAGCAGACGCTCTAAGTTAAAAGGCTAAACTATAAAATAACGAAAAGCCATTAGGGGCTTTACTGCGAAAAGATATAGACGGATTAATTAGATATAATTATCCAAAAATTATAGTAACTTAAGAGGAACTAAATAAGGTTTACGAGTTACCGGAAAGCTTTTAGGTATAAAGGATTTTAAAAGTATAGTTAGAAGATCTACAGACAGATATATATAAAAATTAAGAAGTAAAGTATATCCTAAGAAGTATAGCAAAGTAGTTTATGGAAGATTTCTATAAGGGAATAACTTAAGGACATAACGGAGTAATAGGCTTAGTATTAAGACTCTAGGAGGAGTATATTGTTAACGGAATCTAAAATATTGTAAGAAAAGTAATAAAGGAGTGTCTAGATTGCTAAAGGAATAAGCTAATGAGGTATAAGCTATATAGAGGGCTACAACCTATTAAAATACCAGAGAGACTATAGGAGGTTATATTATGGGACTTTATTATTAAGTTACTAAAGTTAAGAGATCCTATTACCGGATAAGATTATAACGCAATTTTAGTAATAGTAGACAAGCTTACGAAGTGGGGATACTTTATAGCATATACAGAAGAAATATTAGTAGAAGATGTCGCTAGAATCTATATTAGAGAAGTATTCGCAAGATATAGAGTACTAAGTAAGATTATATTAGATAGAGATCTAAGATTTATAGCAGCATTTTAAAAGGTATTTTTAGCGGAATAAGGAGTTAGAGCAGTAACTTCTACCGCGTATTATTTATAGACGGATGGTTAAACAGAAAGATTAAATTAGACACTAGAGCAGTATTTAAGGCATTATATTAATTATGCGCAGAATAATTAGGTATCGCTACTACCAATTATATAGTTTGTATATAATGCAACACTATAAGAAGAAATAGGCACATCACTATTTAAGGCAAATTATAGATATAAGCTAAAAACATCGTTATCACTATAGTAAGTAAAGAAAATAAGTAATACAGCCAAAAAAAGAATAAAGATATTAATGAATCTTTATATAGACCTTATGGAATTAGTAAAGAAAGTATAAGAAAGAATAAAAAGGTACTATAATACTAAGAGATTTAAGGGACTAGATCTTAAGGATGGAGATAAAGTATGGCTACTATATAAAAATTTTAAGAGTTAATAATTAAGTAAGAAGTTAAACCATGTTAGACTAAGACCTTTTAAAATTACGCAAAGGATTTTACTAGTTACGTTTAAGTTAAACCTACCAGCCAAAATGAAGATTTACCCTATATAGCATATCGCAATGCTAGAGCCAGTACACGGGAATATTAAGCCACCGGTCTATAAAGCAGATATATATAGAGGGTAAGAAGAAGACGAATAGTAAGTTTTAAGGATTGTTAGTTATAAGGACATTAATAATAAAACATAGTATAAGGTTAAGTAGATAGGCTATACTAAGACTACCTAGGAACCACTAGAAAATTTAAAGAATGCTATAAGAAAGGTATAGGAGTATTGGAGGAAATTAGGTTAGGTAGTATTGATAAAGAAGGATTACTAAAGAATGAGTTACCTAAGGGGGACCTAAGAAGAGCAGTTGCCGAACTACTTAGATCTATTTCCTTCTCTGTTGGAAGAGAATCCGTTCTTTTATTACTAAGTTCCTATAGACTGTATTCTATAAGTTTCCACTCCTTGGAACGAACCTTCTTAAGGCGGATTAACTGAGTGGACGCCGCAAGACGAGACTTGAGGGCCCGTTATTGAGCATTGGCAGCCTCCTGTTCTGCATTACAGAAACGGCGCAACTCCGTAAAAGTAATAGACAGTTTATTATCTAGCTGCGCAGCAGCAGACTAAATATAAGACCCTAAGATAAATTAATTAGGGAACTAGATAACTATTAAGAGTAATAGGTCGCGTATATTTAGCATTAGAGGTAGAGCGAACGTCATAGGACGAATAAATATTTGCTTTAGTGTACTCTAAATAAGAGGACGGTTATCGCGAAGATAGACTTGCCAATATAATATAAACTAACCCCTCTTTCGAATAGTAAGAATATGGAGACGGTATAATCTTATCGAGAGATAATATCGCAGTAATAGTGCGAATACGATAAGCAGTTAAGGACGAAGAAATTACTTTAGGTATAATAAGTAACAATATTAACTAAATTAATTAGACGGATATTATACCTCTAGTAAATAACTTAGAGATATTTAGAATCTTTAAGAATAAAGATAAAAAGGAGGGAGATGGTATTACGGACGCTTTAAATACGATATTATAACTACTTAAAGAAGAGTTAGAAGAAGCTAATTAGTTAATATAAGCACGGTTTAGGATAGAGCCGATAGAGCTATATAATAAGGAATAGTAACTAAAGTTATATAACGTAATCTGCATAATCTATAGGATCTATATAATCCGTAATAGAGTAGATAAAGCATATATATATTACGTATAAGAAGGATTTTATAGAAGTACGGTTATATATTTAAGGACCCTTAGTCCCTACCTAGATAGTTCCTTCCTTATAGTAATTCTTAGAATATAATTAGAGTTAATCTATTAGGCAACCACTCTACCAGTTATTATTACGTTGTTAACTTAATTTGCATCACCTACACACCTAGCCTATTAACGAGCCTATTGTAGTTCTTGCTATAAGGTTCCGTTATAGATATCTAATAAGCTCTTACAATACTTATTACCTTCTAGAAACCCTTATACAAAGGACCTAAGCCCTAGTAGTAATATCGTATAAAGTACGCATAATAAACGGTAAGATATAATATAGATTTGGCATATTTTGGAAGCCTCAGAGTCTAGTATTAAGGGGAGAGTTATATATAGCAACCCCACCATGCGCGCCGGGACTTGGATAAATCCAAACTAGCCTAATATGCGCCACATTAAGCCACTAAAGGCTAGCGCGTGCCACTACGACCAGGGGGCCGTCACTCTTGAACGCTGCCTCCGTAAAAACCCCGGCTTCTTCCTCAGCGGAAGTGTCGGTGGAGCGCTCAATTGGCTGGATGAGTACCAAATTGGGCTGCAAGATAAGCGTGATCTGCGTTGGCAATCGACGGGTGTCAAAGAGGCTCTCCGCTCACCATTCCTTCTTAACCAACTTCCTTCTATGGTTCTGCCAAACGACCTCACTTCCGCTCACGAGTGTCTGTGGCCTCAACCGCGACTAGCAAGCGCTTGCCAGCAGCTTCGTCCGCCGGGCCCGACCTTTCCTCGCTGCTCCACCTCCGCCTGCTGGTCTCTACAGCATCAATCACGCCCTCCCAGCGCTGCGACGAAGCCTTCTCTGCGCCTTGGTACTACCTCGAGCAGCTCGTCCCTTCAACCGCCCTCGACCTCACTCCCGCCCACGCATCGGCGCGCCCAGCCTGCTGCTGTCTCTCCTCTCTCCCTCCACACCCTCGCCCTGCTCTTCCCTCAATCCGACTCGCGCACCCACAAATGGCTTACCAACCTCCCGCCATCGCCCGCAAAACCTACAACGCCTTCGCAGGGCACTATAATGTAATGGCACACTCTCTAGACCTAGAGCACGACTTTTTCCCTACGATTGTGGGACGAGTCCTCCAGATCCTCCACAACGGCGGCCGCACAGATATCCACACAGCTGATTTCGGCACTGGCAAGGAGTTGTGGCTGTCGAAACCAAGAGGCTGGGCAACGGTGTCACGATCGGCGTTGATGTGGCCACCCAGGTTCTGAGGTTCGATGGCAGACACCTTGTCAGCAGGGCTGGTTTCAACACTGCCGCGAGTGCCCCGCCTGCAGCCGAGGGGATAATCTGATGAACCTTGTATTAAGACTACTGGGTATGCATAATTTATGCGAGATATGTTGGCGGGGTAGGGCCAAATCTGATAACCTACGGATGAGTGGCTACCAATTCTTCCACCAGATATAAAGTGCCGAAAGCCATCTTCCAAAACAGTTCGCCTGCGGCACACCAAGGTTTTATGAACACCTCTGATTTGCGGCCATCCGGAGCATACTCCGGGATGGGCTGTGCTATTCTTTGCTGGTAAGGTATACGGACGGGTGAGTACTTTACATGCTTTTTCCCATCCAGGAACATGGAAACGAAAAATCACTCACGCGGAGCAACTCGAGTTGAGAAAGAAGCAAGGGAAACGCGATGCGACCTGCGAGTGCGGTTCGGTCCGAATCGAGGAATCACAGCCGACCCAATCATTAGCGTTGGCTTTAATCAAGAGTGGTTGTTGCTGACTTGCAAATCCTTAAACAGAAGGCTCATGCGTATTGAGGGCGTAGGCTCCTAAAGGACCTTGACATCGTGTCATGGGTTCTGGAATAGCTTCACTAAAATTTCCGAAGCACCTCTTGACACCTAGTTAAGAGTAAAGACAATAACCCGAATAGATTGCGTTAACTCATAGCTACTACAAAACATAAGACATAGGAATAGTTATGTAAATCCATAGATACGCCTCTAACACTGTCTATAACAGATTAAAGAGAAAATAGCTAATAAATACTCACGTAAATTCTGCTTTGCGTTGTTGCTTTAAGCGGCATCAAAAACAATTCAAATAATTGGGAAATTCGTAAATCGTTTCGAGAACGCACGGAGTAAGTCGATACGTTTCTTTCCGGACATGGGCCTACTTTCCGTCCTCACTTGAAGTTTTACAGTGCACCCTGCTCATATGCCGCTGCAAGTTATCACGACGGCTAAACCCCCTGCTAGAATACTCGCAGGTCGGGAATGTACAAAGGAAAGCGTCAATATTGTCCTTCTTCCGTGATCCGGCAGCGCGATGTCGTAGTGTACGCTGATGTCGGAGGAGATCCTTCTGGGATGGAAATCCCCATTTACAGCCGATAGCTGTGCATTTATGCGGGCGAGTATGGATTTTAGTGTGGCGACTAGGAATCTGAGTTAGTTGTGTCAGGAGAGCTGGCGAGCGAGATGGGTGGGGGGGAAGAACGGGGCACTAAGAAGGTGCAATGATAACTAAAAAGAATTTGACAACTAATTGTGGAGATTTAGAGGAGAGTATGAATGACTCTAGGAATATGGGCTTACTTCAACAGATAACGGTGAGTAAACATAGAGTTGCAGAACGCGCAGTGGAATTTGCCTTTAGACGGTTGAGACAGTTCACACACAACGTCCCGTTGCGGTTCCATTAATATCATTGGAGAGGGTAGTAGGTCGAAATCTAGATCCTCTAATAAATGATTATCAACATCTGCTTGTTGAGGGCTTGAACTTGTCGAGACATTCTCGTCTGATCCCGTATTCGAGAGCCCAGGCAGGTCGTCCAGATCAAGGCCGTTCATAACAGTATTCCAAAGGTCCGGGCATGGAAGTACCGGTGTTGCGGGCAATGCTGGTTTGATAGGGAGAACTTCTTGAGCCCATGAATTGATATTGAAAGCATTTCCATGTTCGTTCTAAGAATTGTTAGCAAGCTCTAGTTTACTTCAGATAATAAGCATGTTGGTCATACATCGCAGCTGGCGCAAAACTCATCCCCAAGGCCGCCATGATTAAAGAAGTCTGGCTCGTGGGAGCACTGCCGGCAGTTGGCCAGATTATTTTCCGGGAAAGTGGAGAACTCAAATTGTCCAGTCATTTGGTCTGCTTAAAATTGACAAATGTGGAAAAATCGGAGCACGAGCTGTGCAATCTAGGCGAGCAAAGGTACGCTACGTCCCTCGTGCTCGTGGCCTCGGATGCGTAGGAAGAAACCGTTTTCTGGTAGCATTACGGGTTTAATTGGCTTAGAGGTAGAGGTCACAGGAGAAAGTGACCGTTGTTTAAGGTGAAGCTAATAGAAAACGGATATATAGGTCGTAGGCGGTCGTGGCTTCATGAGCGGAAACAGACGGAGAAGTGTACAAGGAAGGACTGGGATTGGGTAGTTAGCTCAAGTGCTAGATGGATAGAGTGGCACTACCCACCTAGCCTCGGATGGTAGTGGCAAAGTTGGGCGGAGTTCTTGGCAAGGCTGAAGTTCAAGGAACTAAAGTCAAGTGGAATCCGGGCCACGATTCTAGGACCCTTCTCCCTTAAATGGGCTGGCGATGATGGGCCGCCCGATGTTGGCTGTGAGGCGAAGCTAAGTCCTGCACGAGGCCAGAAGGGCTGCCAAATCACAGCTACTCCCGCTGAACATGCAGGAAGGCTGAAGGAGCCACTGACGAAGGCAAATGATGGCCTCCAAGCTGGCCAGCTACTGAGGGATTTTTTGTCCCCTTCCAGATTCCATGCAAGCCTTTCAACCAGCCGTGTAACCTTCGAGAAAATGAAATGCATGCCTGCGGTTTGTGCCTGAGTTGCAGCCCACAAACAGCCGTCTCCACACGAACATTTTGCCACGACAGTGATCGTAGAAAGTCCAGATAAGCATTTGTGGAGCATGCCTTAAGATCTGAGGAGATATACGAGTATCTTAGCGTTTGAAGCTAGTTATGCTAGTTGCGGATATGAGTAACCATTAATGCATAATCACAGATACATGTGCTTCACATCCACTGAACATGTGAGATTTCTTGGCGATTCAGATCTTCAGCTTAACATCCGAGAACCTCTGCATTGGACCTCTGCATAAGACCCGGCCGTTGCGCAGGGAATCTACACTCCTTCCTAGTCAGGGAAGCAACGCATATGATCGATGCAGATATCAAGGACCCAGGTTTCGAATACGAGGAATATGCTGCTTAGGATCCTCAAGTATTTGTTTTTCAGCCACGAGCTGGGATTGCATGGAAGTGAGCCGTGTTGGTATTAACCATCTACTCAACGTCAAATTCCTACCTTCTCGAGTAACAAGCTCGGCCGCTTCGGCATATTTTTGCCTTGGTCTTTATGGAAAGGGTATAAACCCGCACCGTTTGACCAATGTGATTAACATTTATTTACAATGAGAAGCAAAGGGACGGTGTAAGTCCTCGCGCAGCCAAGTATTACGTGATGGACTAGGCCCAACTCCTGAATATGCAACCAAGCAGAAGGGTGGTAAAGGGGTGCAGCTTGACGTTCTCTCCTTAAAGGTACGCTGGCACTAGGACGCATTCGGATCGCTGCAGATTAAACGCAGTGTTCCCTTGAAGTCACCTCCAATAGCGTGCCCACTCCGTTCCAGAGGTTTGGAGCAGATCTTGGGAGCCTCGCATAGCAAAGTCATTCATCAGCACGGCAGAAGACACTCATCGGGAAGTAATTCACGATGTATGCAAAACTCCATTGTCCTCTGCGCGGAAAAATCCCACAGTTTAGAAAATGACAAAGCACCTATAAAAAAGCAACGCAGCAAAGTAAAACAGAATGTAAAAGCAGGAGAAAAAAAAAAGCACCCAAACCCGAGCAACGCCGGAAATCTCGCACCCCACATAATTCAAGCGGCCAATCGACTTGCAGCTCCAGCTCCAGTTTTCAGCGAATATGTTCTCGCAAACATCAAAAACAGTAATAACTAAGTTCGACTTCGAATAGAGGAGATCTCACGTTCGCGTTTCAAATTCATTTAACGAAAAGAGAGCAAGTATAGAAAGATCCATCATACGTTCAAAGCTACCGATGCACAAAAAGACAAGCAGCAAACCAAAGAAAAACAAAAGCCGGGGCCGAATTCATACACAACGCGCCCCCTTTCAACGCCAAATTTCGAGAGGGAAAAATAACTAGGACGTTTCGCCGAAGAGTAACCACCGCCGCCACCCACCCGCAGTTCCTGTCCGCCGCACCCCCAAGGTAAGCGATAAGTGGAAGATAAAACAGGCGTACGGACAAATGTAGAAAAGGACGCTCATCGAACAATGTTAAAACAAACCACGCTAGCCGGTATATAATTATACTCAGATTCTTTTGTAAGGACAGTCTTTCGCAAGATGAAAAATTTATGATGCATCATTAATGCGATGAGCCGAGCTTCTCCCAAAGGTTGAGTGGAATATGCGGGGAGAAACTGGGGCCAAATTGACCCGGGGATTGGAGAATATTAGATAAGAAGTAAGCAATCGTGGTATGAATAAAAAACCTGAATAAGTAACAAGCACCTAGATCGCACCCTGTTTGAGATACATCTAAACCGGTTCAAAGAGAAGATTTCCTATCCTTAAACGACCCGAGATACAACCCGTAACTCTCGTACGCCCTAATCTAACCCGTGCTAGGGCCAACCACCTTGCCTAATTACTGACAGAAAGATGGTTGGCATAGCCGGCAAGAGAACGGCGGAAGAGAGAAAACGTGAAGCAGAGGGTGGTAAGGGAGACAGATAGGGAGTAGAAAACGAGCAGTTCGGACGCTTAAAGGTCACCTGTACTCGCCTCAACACCATCCGGGCCGCCGAAATTGAAGTCACCACCCAGAGAACCGAAGGCGCCGTTATCTTCGGTGTGGAGAAACGAGTCGAAATCGAAGTTCTCAAGAACGTCGGGTCCGTCGAGAGGACCGAAATCGAGGCCAAAACCGCCCTGTGCTGCTGTCAGAGGGGTCGTTTATAATAGTAATATCATTTGGCTTACATCTTCAGTGATATTTCCAAAAGGTGCTCCGTTGGTATCAATTGGGGCCGGCTGCACTGGAGGTGCGGGAGCCGCAGCTGGAGCTTGTGGTTGCACGTTAGGTTGCTGTCCTGCCCCATTCTGCTGTTTATTGAAAGAAGAGGAATGCATCGGCGTGATCGGCGTCGCAGGCGTGGGAGTTGGAGGGTGTTCTGTTTCTGAAGCTGGAGTCGCACCTGTAGTTGCCGCATTCTTCTTTGCAGACTTCTATAATGAATATCAACAATGACCAAATATATATGAAGCACTAAGCTCACCTTCTTCGTCTCCTTGTTGTCTTTCTTCCTCGGGTTCGCTTTTGGAGCTTGCGAAGGTGTTGGGGGTGCAGGCTGTGGAGATGAGGGGTTTGTACGTCCCGGCTCGCCACCGGCGGGCGGCGCTGGTGGAGGAGGCATCGCATTCCGCTGCTGGGACGTCCCCATAGGGCCTTGTTGTTGACCCTGATTTGGCATCATTTGCGGAGGACCTGGCCAAGTAGCTCCGTTTGGCATCCGACCACCATTTCTGGCAATTTGTTCCATTTGTTGTGGAGTATACTGTGTATTATAACCAGGATGGGAGCTCGGGGCCCTCATAGCGTGGTTGTTGGGCATCTGGCCGTAATACTGCGGTGGCACCCCTGGTGGCATCTGAGTTGGATCGAAGCCGTTGGGCACTGGGGAAGCGCGATTCTGCTGCATATGGCCATCGGGCACAGGAGAACCTGGAAGGCCTTGTTGGTTCAACTTCGGCGTTCCTCGTTTCATCTGATCGTTGGGATTCGGAGACGGTCCGGCTCTACTTCCTTGAGGCGACATTGTCGGGGCGAAGCCAGGTGCGCCGAGAGGCGCCTGTCCATGAGTTGGGCCAGCCATATCTTGTTCTTGACGGGCCATTAGTAATCGCTTTTTGTTCTGCTGCTCGAGGAGCATGAGCTGCATCTGATAATCTTGTAAAGCGTGATTGCCTTGCGCTTGTCCTTGCGCTGGTCCAGGAGCTCCGCCACCAGACATACGACCGGCGTTACCGGTGAATAGGTCGCTGGAGCCTTCCAAGCTTGGTTGTCCCATGGGAGAGCCTTGTGGTACGCCTGGGTTCATTCCCTTTGCCATAGTATGGTTATTCAAGGCTGTTCTCTGCTGTTGGGCCAGACTTTGAGTATATACCTCTTTCGGCGTTTGCGATGAGAACGCATTGAACTGGTTCCCAGGCAAATCGCCAGGACCCATCCCATTCGCAATCAGCATTGTGCCAGCTTGCGCAGCTGACGCCGATGTAGCTCCCATCTGCTGCGGCACCATCCCCTGACTACGAGCCCCACCTATCGGCTGTCCATTGAAGGCAGCGCCTTCAAGGCGAGGCCGCTTGTTCGGTGACGGTGCATTGTCAACGGAGCCAGGGGATTGAGGGCGTTGGCCGCCCATATCCATACCAGAGCCGTCTCGCTGCATTTGTGTCTGCATCATTTGCTGGTTTTTCATATTCTGCAACTGCTGCGGTGTTCTGCATGTACACAAATTTATATTAGCTTAACTTCCATGTGCCAGTCCAACATGTGACGTACGGGTTGCGGTTGTTCGACATAGCTTTCCTTTGCAGATCGCCTGGCATCCCCATCCCATTAGGTTGCATTTGCATCATATTTCGATATTGAATGCTGTTGTTTAAGAGTATCTGCTGCGAGTTATTCCTCATTTGGCTTTGCGCCTGCACAAAGAAATATTAGTAATTGTCTTTGCTGACGGTAGAATCTTCCTTACCCGAGTATGCGCGAGATACTGGTGCGCGGGTGAGGCCTTCCCCTTCGAACGTGCAGCACTGTATATGTCCCAGAACTGACACCACCAATCTAGCAAAAACGAGTTTTCTTCAGACTGGTCGCTTGGGATTTTGGCGATTGGTAGATCATCCGGACG
>Ga0307515_10019607_pt1 | contig 12152 bp, 11 predicted proteins | sample 17_EM_MG_FD_194513 | JGI IMG/M metagenome (GOLD analysis project Ga0307515, IMG submission 194513) | Populus trichocarpa ectomycorrhiza microbial communities from riparian zone in the Pacific Northwest, United States - 17_EM | ecosystem: Host-associated > Plants > Roots > Unclassified | place...
TTTGCAGCAAACACTTTTTCTAAGGAAATGCTTGATGTTGATTTAGTAATCAGCTATGCTATAGAAAACTTAGGCTTAAAAGAAGTATTTCTAATTGGCCATAGTCGTGGTGGTGGATTAAGCATTTTGCAAGCCGCAAACAATCCACATATTAAAGGATTAATTACTTGGAGTTCAATTGCAGATTTCAGCAGTCTTTGGAAAAAAGAACAGGAAGTAGAATGGAAAAAAGAAGGCAAAATTTATGTTGTAAACGCTAGAACTAAAGAACAAATGCCTTTAAATGTAACTTTACTAGAAGATTTTGAAGCGAACAAAGATAAACTAGACATTTTAGCTGTCGCAAAACAAATCACTATTCCTTGGTTAATTATACAAGGCGATGATGATGTGAATGTTCCTTTTGAGACTGCGCAAAAGCTTGCCAATGCAAATCCGAATAGCAGGTTAGTGAAAATTAAAGGAGCAAATCACGTTTATGGAGCATCACATCCGTATGAAAAAGAAACTTTACCAGAGCATCTTTTTCAGGTTTGCGAAAAGAGTTTGAAATTTTTGAATGAGGTTTCAATAAAATAATTATGTGGTTTTATTCAAACTTAGGCAATGTTATAGCAAACTTACTTCCCTCTCCCAAGGTAGAATCTAAGTGAATAGTACCTCCTAGCTTTTCAACAGATTGTTTGATAATATACAAGCCTAAACCTGTGCCTCTTTTACTGGCATCAAGAATGTAAAACATTTCGAAAACCTTTTGGTGAAATTCTTTCGAAATTCCTATTCCATTATCTTCTATTTTAATTATCAAATTATCAGCATCACTTCTAACTTTAACTTTAATAAATTGATACTCTTTAGTAGGGTCGCTATATTTAAAAGCATTAGAAATTAAGTTATTGATAATGATTTTAATAAATACGATGTCGTTATATATTTCCTCTAAGCTTTCTGGTATTTGTATTTCTATCCTAATCCCTTTGCTATCAGAATTGTGTTTATTTAAGGAAAATGCATCTTCTACCAACAACCTTAAATCCATCTTTTTAGGTTGAGGAGTTAAGTTTCTTCTTTGAAGCAATGAAATTACATCCTTAATAAACAAATCTTGCTTATCCAATAATTTATCCATTAAAAGCATATTTTCTTTAATAGATGTTATATCAGTTTCTAAGGAAGAAAACTTAACCAGCCCTTGCAATGAGGTTAAAGGCGCTCTTAAGTCATGCGATAAACTATAAACAAAAGTATCTAGCTCTAAATTTAAATCGAAGACCTTATCGTAACTCTCCTTTAGTTCGCCTTTAGATTTATATAATTTAGCAATAACCAACATTAAATAAGCAGATAAACTACCAACAATAATAATCGTAACTAAGGCATTAACCCAGTTCAATAGTTTTTCTATTTTTCTGGCCAAATTGCTCAGGTTTTTAGAAAAATTTGTTTCCAACTCTGTGAGCCTAGTATTTGAGATAGATATTTTTAAAGAAATTTGCTTCTTCAAATTGTCATTATCTGCGTTATACTTAAACTGTTCTGCAGATTTATTTATATCAATTAGTACAACTTCAGATTTTGCCCATAAATCCACAGCTTCTTTAAATTCCTTTACATTTTTAAAATTTTTAAACATCCAAATGATATTGCCAATATCTGATGGATGAACTTTTCCATTAATGAAATGATTAAAAGCTACTGAATCTGGTTCGTTATTTACCATTGCATGGCGAGCTTTATTGTCGCTCATAGGTACCTTTAACGATGTCTTATACTGCTCCCAATATGCAGAATCTTTTGTATTTAGGAAATATGTTAAATTTATTAAAGCATCTTTTTGACCTTTTGAATAGGCTGATTCGCCATTGATATAAGACCTAATGCCAGACTTAATCTTAGAGGAGTAAAAATTAAATAAAATAAGAGTTAATGAAGCTAGGGATACCAAAACTACAACTAACCTGCTTTGCGCTTTAAAAGTCATTCATAAAATTTATTGAAGCTAACAATTTCTTATCACTTTTTATTAATGCTAACTACTTTTAATTAAAAAAGTTAACTAATAATATTGATAATTAATAATAAGTTAATTACTGTCTAGATTTCAGGCAAACCTTAAAACAATTAGTGTTTCAGTTAGAAATCTAAAAATGAATATCTTTGTTTTCTATTTAAAAGATTATGAACAAAGAAATTTTCCGTGAATTTGCTGATATCGAGGTTAAAGAAATGAGTCCTGGTTTCTTTTCTAAACTTATTCATACCGATAATAACACCATCAATTTCATTGACATCAAAGCTGGTAGCGATTCGCCTATCCATAGTCACCCTCACCATCAGTGTGCGTTTGTTTTAAAAGGCCAATTTGAGATGACCGTTGGCGAAGAAACTCAAATTTTAGATACTGGCAAGTTTGTTTTAATTCCTGGTAATGTACCACATGGTGGAAGAGCAGTTACCGATTGTACATTATTGGATATTTTTAGTCCGGGAAGAGAAGATTTTAAGTATTAAAATAACTCGTCATACTAAATTCATTTCAGCATCTGTCTTGCAGGAAAGACCCTGAACTAAATTCAGGGTGACGGATTTCTATTATTTCACTAATACAAATGTTTCAAAAAACAATTAGCCTAAGAGCAAGAAGTAGAGGTTTTCATTTAATTACTGATGAGATTCTTCAAGCTATTCCAGAAATTAAGGATTTGAAAATAGGAATAATGCAGGTTTTTATTTTGCACACTTCTGCTTCATTAACCATTAATGAAAATGCCGACCCAACCGTTAGGAAAGATTTCGAAATGTGGTTTAACAAAGCTGTTCCAGAAAACGACCCTGATTACAAACACGACTATGAAGGCTCGGATGATATGCCGGCACATATTAAATCAGCTTTGCTGGATACTTCTATTTTAATCCCTATAAGAAATGGAAGACCAGCTTTAGGGACTTGGCAAGGGATTTATTTATGCGAACACCGTAATTATGGTGGCAATAGAAATGTGGTGATTACGGCTTGGGGAATATAAATTGTTAGATTGCTAAATTGTTGGCTTCATCAACTGGCAACTCACAACTGTTAACTGTTAGCTGTCTCCACCCAATTCCCATCCTCTCTTATAATTTCGATGAGTTCGTCTAAGGCAGATGGCGTATTTACATTTTTCTTTACTACTTCCTTACCACGATACAAGGTAATCTTGCCTGGACCAGTACCAACATAACCGTAATCAGCATCTGCCATTTCTCCGGGACCGTTTACAATACAACCCATAATGGCAATTTTAATACCTTTTAAATGGTCGGTTTTTGAACGGATATATTGTGTGGTTTCTTGCAAATCGAATAAAGTACGACCGCAGCTTGGACAAGAAATATATTCTGTTTTAGAAATACGAGTTCTAGTTGCTTGCAAGATACCGAAGCTTGTAGAATTTACTAATGACAATCCGATAGCTTCTGGAGCATCTATCCAAACACCATCACCAAAGCCATCGGTTAACAAAGCACCTAAATCGCTAGCTGAGTATAACATCAGTTGATCTGCATCAACATTGTTGTAAGTTCTTTTAACGATTACTGGAACTTGAATGTTTTGCTGTTGCAAAGCGACAAAAAACTCTCTTTGCTTTTGCATTCCTAGCTTTTGTGAAGTTTCTAGAACAACAATTGTTGAATTGTTAAATTGTTGGATTGTTGAATTGTTAAATTGTTCTGCATTAATGCTTACGAAATTCAAAACCTCATCCTTAACCTCAACCTCAATAAATTCTTTCTCACTAAATAACGGATAGCAATTATGTTTATCCTTTAGGCTAAGCCAAGTTTGGTAATTATAAACCTGCTTTAAATTACCAGGAAATGAAAATGATGGCAGTTCATCACCTAAATAAACTAAGTCGCAAGCTTGGTCAGACAAGTTATATTTATCTAAACCTGCACTGTAATTGTATCCTAGTGAACTTAAAAAATAAGGGTCTTTTAAGTTTTGCTTAGTTACATCAATCATTACCACTGGATGAAAATGACCACCTATTTGTTGAACAGGAGTTGTAATGCGACGACTATATTGATAAGGAGAATATTTTGAGTTGGGAGTTGAGAGTTTGGAGTTGGGAATTAAGACTGAAGACTCTTGACTAAGGACTGAAGACTTTCTTTCAAACCTATCTGCCAAAGCTCTGGCAACAGGCGCTTCAAATTCTGGGTCTTCGGTTAGTGAAACACGAATGGTATCTCCTAATCCATCAGCCAATAAAGTCCCAATACCAACTGCAGATTTAATTCGTCCATCTTCTCCGTCTCCAGCTTCGGTAACACCTAAATGCAAAGGATAATTCATTCCTTCCTTAACCATTGTTTCTACCAACAAACGATAAGCTTGCACCATTACTTGCGTATTACTCGCTTTCATCGAAATACACAAATTGTAATAATTCAAGTCTTCGCACATGCGGATAAATTCCATCGCAGACTCGACCATTCCCCGAGGTGTGTCACCGTAATGGCTCATGATTCTATCTGAAAGAGAACCGTGATTAGTGCCAATTCTCATTGCTGTGCCGTATTCTTTACAGATTTTAACCAGCGGTGTAAATTTTTTATAAATTCTTTCTAACTCTGCTTGATAAGCATCAGTTGTGTATTCTAAATTTTCGAACTTCTTTTTATCAGCGTAATTACCAGGATTTACCCTAACTTTTTCTACAATCCGAGCGGCAGATTCTGCGGCGTTTGGTGTAAAATGGATATCTGCAATTAGAGGAACATCGTAACCACGAGCTCTTAATTCTTTTTTGATATTTGCTAAATTCTCTGCTTCTTTAATACTTGGCGCAGTAATACGCACGTATTCACAACCAGACTTAACCATCCTGATGGTTTGCTCTACCGTACCTAAAGTATCCATTGTATCTGTAGTTGTCATGGACTGGATACGAATTGGATTTAAACCTCCCATTGGGATATTTCCTATCTTAACTTCGCGAGTTAAAAATCTAGAATATTGGGTTAAACTGTTACAATAACCGCCTTCTAATTGGTTTGGTTTAATGAGTTCTTGCATCGTTGCAAAGATATGCTAAAGGTTTTAAATGTTCCAAACGTTGTAAGGTTGAAATGTTTGAAGGTTGTAAAGTTAATACATTGCAAAATTGATTTTTGAAAAAATCAATTTGCTATAAAAAACAATCGATTACTGTAGATTTTGCTACAAATTTATAGAAAAATAAGGTGCTAAAATGTGAAGTATGCAGTATTAATTATTTCTAAAAAACAATAATACTTGATTATTAAATTCTAAAGCATTCTCAAAAGGCACATCATGAGTAGCATTTTTAAAAATGTGCAATTGCGATTTCGGAATATGTTCAGCAATATACTTTGTTTGGGTTTCCAAAATCATATCTTTTTCTCCAGCCATTACCAATACTTTAGCTTTTATATTTTTCAAATCATACAATGTAATATTTGGTTCAGTTAGCAACATGGTAAATAACCTAACTTGATATTGAGATTTTTCATCCTTATTTGCTTTTAAAGCCTCAATCGCTTTGCTTACCTCACTTAATGTATTTTCCGACACTGCCATTTTAGGGTTTGTACACGCCCCTGTAACTGCTAATTTGTTAACATAGCTTGGATATTTGTATGCCATAATTAACCCAGTATTACCTCCATCGCTCCAGCCTACAACATTTGCCTTTCTAATATTTAATGAATCAAGAAGAGTTTTCATATCATCAGCATATAAATCATAAGATAAATTTCCCTTACTTAAATCTGTACTATTTCCTTGTCCACGAGTATCAACAGCAATAACTTTATAAAACTTAGAAAATTCTTTTATCTGTTTTTTGAAAGCTTTAACTGATTGGCTATTGCCGTGTAGTAATAAAAGTGGTTCACCTTCACCATATATTTCATAATAGATTTCGGCATCATTAATTTTGATTTTCTTCCCTATAGATGCATTGCTGCCATAACTAACAGATTTAACATTAGGGTTATAGTTCTCTTTAACTTTAGCCAAACTGATATCTTTTCCATCAATAAGTATTTTTACGTTATCAATCCACAACTTGCCTGAACCATAAAGCGTGGGCCAAAACCAAATTTTATTAGTTTCAGCTTGTAATGGTAACTTTATACTATACTCTTTCCAATCACCAGTTCCAAAAATTCGGGTATCCAGTGAGTTTTTATATTGTAAAATGTCATTGTCTTCATCATTAGTACGAATGATGAAATCAACATGATGGGCTACATTTTTAAATTTTGCATAAAACCTAATTTCAACCTCCCTGCCTTCATATTTCGAAGGAATAAAAATTCCAGATTGAAGAAAAACAAGTGATTTATCATTAGTATTTTCAATTAATAATGACCGTTTTCCAGTATATTTCTCAGCAGTATCAGTCTCAACGGAAATCTCATCAGTTTTATTTCTTCCAAACCATACGAGCGGTTTATTTGTATTTGGGATTAATTTCTCAAAATCTAAATTGTATTCATCATTACTTAAACTCAAAGAATTACTGATAGATTGTGCATAGACTATAGAAATACAAAATAGAAATGAAGTAATTAGCAACAGTTGTTTCATAAAGCCAATTTATTCATTAATCAATTAGCAAATTGATATTTAACTAATTTTAACGACTAGATTAACCTTTGTTTGGTAACCAAAGTATTTGCAATTAAATCATGTAAACATTGCTGTTTTTTATTTAGGAAACAAAAAAGGTATCCAATTCCAAGAGTTGCATTAGAAATAATTTTGCCTAAATTCCTACCAATTGAATTCCCTAATGTTAATCGACTACCATTTAAATCTGTAACCTTTATATCCATTAAACGTTTACCAATTGTTGCCTGTTTTATGGAAGCTTCAGCTATGCTAGAATAAACAATTTTTGCAACTGGAACTAAAATCAGTAAGAATAATGCCGTTCCAATTCTGAACATTTTTTGGTCGACAAATAGGTAAGCTAAAAGAACAACGACAACATAACAAATCAACAGCAAGAAATAATCTATAACCGAAGCCATTAAACGTTGGTCAAAGGAGGCGAAATATTGGGGTGCGGTTTGCTGAAAGCTAAAACCTAAAAGTTCACGCAGCTCTTCAAATTCGTGAGCTTCCTTATAATCATCCATACCAGGTTTACGAATAAACGTACCTGGCTTTATATTTAAATTTTGCAGCTCCTGCAAGCTGTAAGGACCTTCTGGCTTACCATTGATGACAACTGTATATTCTTGCATTAGATTTTAGACCTAAAGTTAATAGCGTAAAAACAAAACTACTAAACATTTTGTCTTTACGCTATTTATAAACTCTTTAACAATCAGGCTTAAAACCTTTTAGTTTTCTAATATCTATCTACTTCGAAGCTACTTAAACCACCATCTAGATTAATAAATATTTTATTTGTCGAGGTTTTGTAATTAGGTGTTTCGTAAACGCCATCGCTAAGTTTGGTAAACCCATTAAAATCTTTGGTTGATAAGCCTGTTTTAGTTTTAATTCTACAACCTGAGCCTTCTGGGATTTTAATTTTCACATCTGCTAAACCAGATTTAACATTCACATCTGCAATAGGCAATAAACTACCAATTTTAATATCTAACTCTGCTGCACCACCATCGAAGTTCAGCGTTCTAACTTTATAGTCAGTTAAATCTAAATCCATACTACCAGCACCCATATTCAATTGCATTTCCCAGTTCGGAGCTGTGTTCATATATAATTTCACATCATTCCCATCTCCAATATGCCAAGATTTATTGCGGCCTTTATCTTGCATTTTAAAAGTAACCGTATTCACACTATCTGAAGTTGTTTTTGTAATACCGAAATGACTGTTTTTCCTGCTAACTTCAGCAGTGAATAAGCTATCTGTTTGCCCCTCTAATTTGAATGATGTTCCTCCGCCAGAAAGGTTTAGAATAGTTCTTCTAGATTCATCACCTGCATCAAAAGAAGCAGAATAGTTTTCTTGTACTTCGTTATCATTGTCGTTATCTTCATCGTTATTGTCGTAGCCCTCATATCTTTCTACTCTATCTCTATGATTTCCCCACCAAAAACTATGTGTTGGTCTTTCTTGCCCTCTATAGAACAAAAAACCAAGGGCTATAACCAAAATACCTAATGACATGATACTTCCAGTTTGCGATTCTCCTCTGTTAAAGAGGATATTAACACCCAGTATAATGATAAATACTGGCCAGAAATCCCATACATTTCTCCAATAAAAATCTATTACATTAAAATTCTCTAACAATAGTACACCGCCTATAAACAATAGTAGTACACCCCATATTACTTTATCAAATTTCATATCTTTTAATATCTAAGCTCTGTTTTAATTAAATTAGTTGGTTAGTCCTTTAAGGATTTGACGTTGTCGAATCTTTATCTTCTACAATAATAGTTGCATCTTCAACTGGTTTTTCCTCACTTGCTTTTTGTGCCTCTGCTGTTGTTTTCTTAAAATTATCCCACTCTGTTTTTCTCTGATTTCTAAAGATTAAACTTATACCAACCGCTACGATAGCCAAAGGCCACAATTTGTATATTTTGAAAATATTAAACCATTCTGGTAGAACATCAAACTGGCGTAACAAGAAATAAAAACCAACAATCAATAAGATTAGACCACCTATTGTACGGCTAGTATCGTCTTTCTTTTTAAACTCACCTGGACCTGTCCCACCTCCAAAATCTGGACCAGCATTTGGTGTATTCCACTTTGTTTGTTCCGCATTATCCGCAGCTGGATTACCAAATGTATTTGGCGAATTGAAAGGATTGCTTGGCTGGGTCTTCTGAAAGTAATCGTTAAATTTATTAAAACGTGCTGCTGGGTCTGGATTTACTGGAATGACAATCCACAAAATAATATAAACCAAAAGTCCCGATGTTGGGATAAATATTGTAGAAAGAATAAAAATCAATTTTACAATTGTAATATCTATCTGTAAGTAATCTGCCAATCCAGATGCAACACCTGCTACAGTTTTGTTGTGTTCGTTTCTAAATAATCTCTTTTCCATGATTCATCTCCTCCTTTATTTGTGTGTTAAAATTTTAAAGGCGTGAGAGTTATTTCATCAACATTTACACCACTGCTTAAATTTAAAATGGAGTATAAAGAATTGGCAATATCTTCTGGTTGTACAAACTTATCGGGGTTTATTGTTGTGCCTTCCCAAGAAGCTGTTAATGTAGAACCTGGCAAAATTGCCGTAACCTTAACGTTGTAATCGGCTAACTCTTTCCGCAATACATTATTAAGACTTAGCATCGCTGTTTTTGTTACACTATAACTGCCAGCATTTTCTATAGTTTGAACACTTGCTATAGAGCAGATATTAAAAATATGGCCAGAGCGCTGAGAACGCATTATTTTGCCAATATATTTAGAAAGATAATAGGTAGAATTTAGGTTCAATTGCTGCTGTAACTCAAATGATTTATCATCTTCATCCAAAATACTTCCTGGTAAAAAAACACCTGCATTGTTCACCAAAACATCAATTTTAACAAATGCGCCTTTAGCTTGTTCAAAGAAATTCATTACATCAGCTTTGCTACTACAATCTGCAACAACCGTAACTATTTTTACCCCATTTGGTTCTAGTTCTTTTCGCAGGGCGATTAAATCTTTTTCAGTTCTGGCGCAAACTGCTAAATTATAACCATTAGAAGCCAACTTAACGGCTATAGCTTTTCCAATTCCTTTGGTGGCACCCGTAATTACTGCGTTCATCATTTGTAAATTGTTTTTTTGACACAAAAAAGAATATTTATATCCGTAATCGGTAATATTTTTTTATAAATACACAAAGCCAGAACATTTTTTGTTGTTTCTTTGTACATTAAAGTGTTTACGCATAAGCTAATCTTTATTAAATGAACTTTACCAATTTTGGCAAATATATATTGCTACTTAAGGCAGTATTCAGAAGACCCGAAAAAACTAAAATATACCTTAAAGCTATTTTTCAACAGATGGATTTTATTGGGGTTGGTTCTTTGGGATTAATTAGTATCATATCAACATTTATTGGAGCAGTAATGACTTTGCAAATTGCCTTCCAATTGGTAAGTGATTTAATTCCTAAAACCATTATTGGTTCTGTAAATCGCGATTCGAGTATTTTAGAGTTAAGTCCTACAATTAGCGCTATTGTTTTGGCTGGTAAAATTGGTTCTGCCATTTCATCAGAGATTGGAACAATGAGAGTTACCGAACAAATTGATGCTTTAGAAATTATGGGTATTAATGCGCCAGGTTATTTAATTCTTCCTAAAATATTGGCCGGAATTACAATGGTTCCTATTCTAGTTATCATTTCTATGGTTTTAAGTATTGGTGGTGGTTATTTAGGCGGCACATTATCTGGAGCAGTTTCTGCAGCAGAATATGTTCAAGGTATTACCACAGATTTTAATCCTTACACTATTACCGTTGCCTTAGTTAAGGCATTTGTTTTTGGTTTTATCATTACTTCGGTTCCAGCTTACGAAGGTTTTTACGTTAAAGGCGGTGCATTAGAAGTTGCACAAGCAAGTACAAGAGCAGTTGTTGTAAGCTGTATCAGTATTTTGGCTTGTGATTACATTGTAACCCAATTATTATTATGATCGAAATTAAAGACATTCATAAATCGTTTGGTGACAATGAGGTTTTAAAAGGAATTTCAGGAACTTTTAAAGAAGGCGTAACCAATTTAATTATTGGCGGCTCTGGTTCTGGGAAAACTACGCTCTTAAAATGTATGATTGGCCTGCACCAACCGGAAGAAGGAAGTGTGTTATACGATGATAGAGAATTTACTCAACTTAGCTTTGAAGAACGCATTGAGATTAGAAAAGAAATTGGAATGTTGTTTCAAGGTTCTGCCTTATTCGATTCGATGACAGTTGAAGAAAATATCATGTTTCCTTTAAATATGTTCACCGAACAATCTCGAAGTGAAAAGTTAGATCGTGTTAATTTCTGTTTACAACGTGTTAACCTAGAAGGAAAAAACAAATTGTTTCCTGCAGAGCTTTCTGGAGGGATGAAAAAACGTGTTGGTATTGCTCGTGCTATCGCGATGAACCCTAAATACCTTTTCTGTGATGAGCCAAACTCGGGCTTAGACCCAAAAACTTCTATTGTAATTGATGAGTTGATTAAAGAATTAACCGAAGAATATAATACAACAACTATTGTGGTAACACATGACATGAACTCTGTAATGGGTATTGGAGATTATATCATCTTTTTACATGAAGGAAAAAAATTCTGGGAAGGCTCTAATAAAGAGATTGCCAAAACAGATATTGAAGAATTGAATGATTTTGTATTTGCGAGCCGTTTCATGAAAGCTGCAAAAGGCAAATTTTAATATAATACCACACCATTTATGATAAGCCTCTTAACACCAACACACTGGAAAGATTACGAATTAATAGATTGCGGAGATTTCGAAAAACTAGAACGCTTTGGCAATTTGGTACTTTCTCGTCCAGAGCCACAGGCTGTTTGGAAAAAGATTTTATCGCCACAAGAGTGGAAGAAAAAGACGCATATCAATTTCAAAGGTCGCTCGGCAACAAGTGGAGAATGGATTAAAGCTGATAAAAATGTTCCAGACCGCTGGAATGTGAATTATAAAAATGATGATATCAGCATTAATTTACGTTTAGGCTTAACTTCATTTAAACATGTTGGTGTTTTCCCAGAGCAAGCAGTAAACTGGGATTATATTTCTTCGTCGATTAAAAAATTTAAGACACCTAGCCCCAAAGTACTTAATCTCTTTGCCTACACTGGAGCAGCTTCTTTAGTTGCAAAAGCGGCAGGTGCTGATACTACACACGTAGATTCGATTAAACAAGTAGTTAACTGGGCAAATGAAAACCAAGAATTATCTAACTTAAAAGATGTGCGTTGGGTAGTTGAAGATGCCTTGAAATTTGTTAAAAGAGAATTGAAACGAGGCAAAAAATACAATGGGATTATCTTAGATCCACCCGCTTTTGGTCACGGGCCAAATGGCGAGAAGTGGAAATTGGAAGACCATATTCAAGAAATGATGCAAGATGTTGTTCAATTATTGGATGATGAGGAACATTTCTTAATCTTAAATACTTATTC
>Ga0307515_10019608_pt1 | contig 12151 bp, 8 predicted proteins | sample 17_EM_MG_FD_194513 | JGI IMG/M metagenome (GOLD analysis project Ga0307515, IMG submission 194513) | Populus trichocarpa ectomycorrhiza microbial communities from riparian zone in the Pacific Northwest, United States - 17_EM | ecosystem: Host-associated > Plants > Roots > Unclassified | place...
ATTACATCATTAAATAAATAATACTTTTATATCAATTATTTTTTTATTGTTCCATTAACCTATCTACAATTCCATCACGTACGAAATTCATCCGATAAAAACTACAGTTTCCATGGTTTTTCGAGCGTGCAACAAAATCAGGTAAAATATCATCAGGAACACAATTGGAATTGCGATCAAATTTTGCAAATGCTATGTTACCATGCGATCTTCTTCTAATTTATACAGTGTCATTGAATAATATTAAACACTAGTTTTTTCAAGTAAAACATAATTAAAATAAATTAATTTATTTTTACTGGATCCTACATGATCCAATACATTTAAGTTTAGACAGGATCTGATCCGACCATAACAGTAAAGAACATCTCCACTGTATCTACACAATGGAGAGTGAATAAATTCACTTTCCATTGTGTGGAGGCAGAGATTATGCGTAGTCGATGAGAGAGAGAACACGGGCACGAAGCAATTGTAAATTTCTTTTCACAAACTGGGTTCGACTTTAGTTTTCGAGTGAGATTCACATGAATCAACCAAACACTTTAAATCAGTGTTTGCTTCCGACTGTTGCCGTATTCGTATTGCCAAACGGTGACTTATAAGCAGCCACTACGTACCAAAACAAAACAATGTTCCTGGGCAACACATCTCCCCTCGAGTTGGTTTCAGCTTATTTTTTTGTTATTGACAACGTGTAAATTTCAATTTACTTACTGATAATTTCATTATAACATAATAAAAAAAATGTAAGATCATACTAAGATTCGCTCCACTAGAAGCAATGGCCATGATCCAGGGGACACGTGGAAAAGTTATATAGTAAATGTACGGGTCATTCTCAGGCTTTTTTATTATTATTTTCTTCTAGTTTTTCTAATATATCCATGACAGAGTAGACTTGTCCTATCTATAGACGAATCAAGTGTTTAGATTCATCTTGCATGTTTTATGTTATCAAGGATTCCAATCCAAATTACAAGCCGATGCATTGTGTATAAGAACAGATAAATCCCAGGAGTTGATTCGTCCAAGATAGAACTGAAAGCAATCTTATTATTATTATTATTATTATTTTGTATTCCATTTGAGGCATTGATCGAAATACTACCAGGGCTTTGCAGTACACGACATATATATATATAGATTTCTACCATTTCCCAAATGATGTGAAATGAAGAAGACGTTTGTGCATGTACCTAGTGATCATCATGTTCCGAAGCTGCGGCTGATACTCTTGCTCTCCAGTCTCAGGTCTTGCTTTAGAATCTGGCAATGGTATCTGTAAGAGCAAAATGCTGAGCATAAAACTGCTAGTACAGTACTGTGACAAGTCAACGGAACAGGCCATGAAAGAATATGGTCATGCAGCTATTAATGGAGTTCCTTGAGATTTGAATGTGAAGAAAATAATGTTTGGAAGTGCATGCTCGCCTGATCTGCAGCACATATATTTTAAAGTATGCACCGTACGTATGACCCAATACGGTCTTGCTCTAGACATATACAAAAAGGTCTGATAGAATGGATTCAAACATGAAACCTTGAGGTGACATTTTGACCAGTTTTCAATTATATGTTAACCTAATAGATGGATGTGTTCAGCATGCAACCAGCGAAGAACATTGTTAGTGCTGAAGCTACAGTAAAATAAATGGGACCCAATATGAAATGAAAGTAAGATAAGGATGGATATAGAATTAATCTACAAAAGATGGGATAATAAATAGAATAAGCAAATTTTCAGAGGGGCCTAATTGAAAGAACCTTAAATATATAAGGTCTAAAATGAACTTTTAAATAATTAGAAGAACTTCAGCCCCTCCACGCAAGTTTAGAGGGTGTCAACCATCTAGGTGGTGGCTCAGTGGTAAAAGCTTGGGACCAAGAGGTTTGCTCCCTCTGTGGTCTCAGGTTCGAGCCCTGTGGTTGCTCATATGATGGCCACTGGAAGCTTACATGGTCGTTAACTTCAGGGCCCGTGGGATTAGTCGAGGTGCGCACAAGCTGGCCCGGACACCCACGTTAAACTAAAAAAAAAAAAAAAGTTTAGAGGGTGTCTGAGAGTGTTGTAATAATTGATATCAGTACATTAAAATAATTTAAAAATATAAAAAATAATTTCAAACAAAAAAAAATTAAATTTTCATTAAATTCTGTTTGTAATGCAATTCGAAATGGCGCTGTAGTGACAACCCTGAATGCTACCCTTACATATCCTACACCAAGTCATTGTCTCTCTTAACAAATTAATGAGTTTCCTTCCATAAATCCTCAGCCTTTGGTTACCTTATAGAATGATAGCTGAAGTTGACTGCTTAATGTAGCACTGCTAAAGATGCCACGAGTTTATACTTTTCTACTACTGGTCTCCTTTTTTTCTCCATACCCTTTCCAACTCTTGGCACTTTCCGAGTTGATCCAGCAGTGATAAGCAGGACATGTATGTTAGTCGAGATCCACGGCCCTCTCATTTCCTTTCTTTTCTGTGCTTTTATTTCAGCAAACTACACTTCCTAATTATAATGCAGCCATTTTGTCGCCATCGTGTAATTCTAGCCATGAATCGCAGGACCATTTTTAAACTGCCAAGTAGCTACTGATCGTTCCACGTGGATATCGGATGAGAAGCAAGCTAGCAGCTATCTGACCATGACCGAAGCAATGAAATTAAGCTTTGGAAATTTTAATTCTGGAGGAAGATGCTCTGCCTGTCGCTTTGCCTTCCTTGACAGGGAAAAGGCTCCAGATTGGGATTTACCAAATCCAACATACAAGCCGATGCCATGCCAAGTCAATATGCTTTAACTCTATTTAGTCCTGCTGTGTTTAGAAATGTTCCACAAAGAGAATGGCAGGCCTAAAAACACTTGCTATGTTTTGTTAATGTAGGCATGCAGCTGCTCTTCGTCATGTGGCTCAACGGGGAGGTTTATTTGAGCCCATCACAATTTTCCCTTCTTATTTTCACTTGGTAATAATCTGTCCCTTCGGCTTGGCATAGGCGATGGGCTAATTCCAGGGCCTTTCTCTTTGTTGTTTTTAACAAAAAAAGCAAGAGAATCCATTAACTCCGAACACCTTCTCCAGGCATTCATATCAAACGAACCCTAGCTATGTGTGAAGAAGATTGAAAGAGATTGATCAGTGAAAGGATAGGAGGATTTGAATGCTGTGAAAGCTTGCTCATGTAGTCGCTGGATGAATTAATCGAGGAGTTTAGAAATAGGCTGGAATTGCATCAACACTGAAATTAAGAAAAAGTTCACCTTCAATTATAAAAATGATTCTTGACATTTTGCAGATATGGTTCCTTATGTACAGCTCTGGTGATATTTAGAGAGAGTTCTCGACAAATGCAGCCCACATTACTATTCAATCCTTATGGATGATGCATGGCATAAGATCGAATAGCACTGAGAAGAAAATGGCTGCAATTTTTGGTTTTGGAAGATATTAATTTTAGTTTGTCTACACAATTAATAAGGATTATTAAAAATGAAACAATTAATTACATCCTCTTATGGAAGTTCTTTCGAGTAGAATTAAACTCCAATTCGGCACAAACTCAATTGATAAGCAAACTGATTAGCACCTAAACCATGCACAATAACCGTGCCCAAATCCAACGCACCCCCTGTGCGCACGTTAACAGTTACCCTCCATTTTCAAAACCCATAAATAAACAAAAAAACCCAATTTTTCCGATATCACAAAAATGCCAAAGCCCAACATCCTGCTTCTCCTAATTCTATTTCTACCCCTAATCTTCTCCCCGGATTACGATTTCATCCGCGTGGCCAATGCAGGGAAGCGAAGCATCCACATAACGGATGATCTTGACGACGTTATCGACGATGAGGAAGACGAGGCATGGAAAAATTGGGGAAAGACCACAAAACGGTCTGAAGACGAGTTCGATCCACCACCGTCTGATTTGAACAAAATGAATGTGCAGGAGATCCAGGAGATGATGATGAAGCGAAATTTCGGGCCAGTTTTTGGGTTTGTTAAGCTCCGATTAGGCGCACGCCGGACTCCGGTAATTTGATTTAAGTTTTCATTTTCTGTGAATTGGGGCTTTTGGATTGTTAGTTAAGGATTGAATTTTTATGGTCTTGATTTTTCAGGACGTGGTTGCTGAGATTGCTATGAAATGGACAAAGATTATGAAAACGGGAGGAATTCGAGTGCAGTTTTCAGGGGTTGATTTGAGTACAATTATGTTTAGCATGGATCAAGGCAGAGACACAATGGAGGTAAAGCGGTGGAGTTCATTGACTCCTGAGTTTGTTTTGATCATGCCTAATTGAAGTGATTGCACATTAGTACTTTTGACTCTTGACTAGCCAAATCCACTCGTCAGTGTGATAGCCATTTTGCTTAACAAGTCTTTTAAATGATGTTCGCATTTTATTGAAGATTACTGGTTTAGTGTTTTTAGTTTTAAGTAAATGCATTGTTGATCTTGAATATCGTGTTCTCCTTTTACCTCAATATCGCATTCTTTTGTTGCCAGTTGAAGGAGTTCATTTTGAATGAACCGGAGGCTTATGAAATCAAGATTGGGGATCAAGTTTTCCGTAGACATGGAGATCCTCCTTTAGAAGCAGTCATTGAGAAGCTTCAGCGCGAGAAGGACAAAGCAGACGATGCTCCTGCAGCTGCTACAAAGGATGATGGGCATCAGAAAGAAGAATTGTAGCCAAGTGGGAATCCTCCTTTTCACATGTAATTAGTCAATGAATTAATCACATCATAATTTCACCGCAAGTTTAATTTCTGGGTCTGTAGTTGCAACTCTTGCAACTCGTCCCCACCCACCATCCTTCCTTTTTGTTCCTTTTCTTTTTAACATGCTGCTGCTTGCTACCATCTAGAATCTGGATCCCTTTTTACACACCAATCACAAATAGAAGTCTTATTTTGCCAGCAAATTTAGCATATAAACAATGTGTGATCATGTGTTTTCGTGTAATAACTGGTATGTGTATGATGTGTGATTGAGATCGGATTTTGCAGAATTTACTGATTCATCGGGGTCATATTCATTTTGAATATCTTTTATTTTAATTATTTGATATACAAGCTCAGCCAGTGCAAGATTTGACTTTGTACCCTGGATAATATACTTTCTGTCGGCAGTGGTTCTCTTCCCAAGTCTTGAGCAATATTGTGGCTGGTATTCGAATTTCTCTTCCACTTTTTTCGTTTCTTTGTTCTTTTTTTGTCAAGCAGGGCAATATTATGTTCCCTTTCCTGGATGATGAAATTTGAGAAGAAATACAGCCTGTGTTTTCCATTCAGTGTTGTTCGGAAGTGGTAGAATCTGTGAAGTACAGTGGATAATATTTTGTTTGGTCAACCCAGACAAGTTACATGGAATGGAAGCGTTCAATTCCTTAATTTCTACCATTTTACAAGTGGCAACTTGATCATCGAAAACAACTCAGTTATGACCTGAATAATTGAATAAAGGCTTACAAATCACAAGTTTGATCGTGCTTTATTCATGAAGATTCAAACTGGTATGAAATGAGAGATTTCCTGGTTTTGTCGTGGTAATCAAACTCAAGCATGACAAAAACAAATCTTACTTATTTGGCTAAGTCCATGATTACTTGAGCTTTTTACTGAAGTCGGTGAGCTGAAGAAGGGTAATCCTGGGAATGCTTGCTGCTTCCCCTCTCTCTTGATGAGTGTTGTATCCCCAATCCCCTGTACAAGTTAATCAACATTATTGCCAAACGAATATTAATGATACTGTAACAGGGTTGCATCAAAAGGAGAGACGGCAAAAAACAGGAAAAGCTGAGGGAGATGATTACCTAAGTACAAGTTCCACCCATCTAATTCAGGATCTTTAATTACATTCTTCAGGGTTGCAAGTCGATCTTCCACAAAGCTGTCCATGATTTAGAAAAATCAAATCCAATTCAAATTAAGTTAACTGGAGAAGAAAGTTAACGGGAGACCACAAGGTCTGCAGAGGTTTATAGATGTGGCGACTGGATGAAAAATGGGTAAAGAAAAATGGATCTTACTGTAGTTTCAACCCCTGGTGCTCCGGTTTCCTTTGAAGTTGCTTCAGCACTTCCACCTTGGGACTGAAAGCAGCAATTGAAATTAACGGTGGGACAAGGAAAAAAAAATCATTATGGAAAGCAAACCGTGCAAAAGAATCAAGGAAACTATCAATGGTTTTGCTTTCCCCACAACACTCAATTAACATGTACTAACCCAGTTCCGAGACCATATATTCTCTCTGGCGGGATTTTCAGTCCCGCGAGCTCTTGTAGTAAAGCATCTGCAAACCGGCTCTGAATTGAAAAGCAAGAAAAAAAGGGGGCACAAGTTTGAATATCAGTAAAAGAAATAAAAAAAAACACTCAAGTCCTCTCCAAATTTCATCTCCTTTGATTTTCACTTCAAAACCTGATGGGGATTGAATTATAATGCCCTTACTCCAATGTCACAATCATTTGAGAGCAAAAGATAAAAGAATAACAGGCCACACCTGTTTTGTGGTGACTATATATATACTTGAGCTTGCAAATTTCAAAGCATCAGGAACACCGGGATAGAATCTGCAGGGGAGGATCAATTATCAGGTCCAAAGGCTTGTTCAGCAAAATCAAAGCTTTTTTTAAAAATAAAATAAAAACAATATTTGATAGACATGCCTGGTGGAGGTCATTGAGATTCAAAGATAACAGCGATTAATCATTTTTCAGCGCAAAATGTAGCCGCAGAATTATGTAGAAATGGTCAACCCAATTGTTATAGGCAGTGAGTGAAGGAGGGAGATAATTGAACAAATACGTATCCCAAACTTCCAAGGATGGCAAGTACGTTTATTCTCTAGAGATATTCTCATTCTTAAGGAATATCCTCTGAATATAAATTTCAAATTCATAGTTCATTTCTGCAAAATCAGCTTCGAGCTCTTAGAATTTAAGGTGCATAATGCGTGGCAACCCTGAATGAATCTGATATGCAGATGGATCTGATTTGGTTAAGTTGTTGACAAGAAATAATCATCGAGTTTTAACCATAGCTTTGGGTTTACTTTCTTATCATGATTTATACTGAAGTTCTACATATTGGGGCACATCTCTAAAAACTAAATTGAAATACCTGTTCGCTCCAATCCATGTTGCCAAGTCATTATCCATCCATTCATCCCTGACCTTTCCAAAGAGTTCTATCAGAGCATCTCTATTCTCAGCCCATTCTTCCATAATGACAGGCTTTATCTTTGACCAGTTATCCAATATCCCATCAACCGTGAGTCCCTCTGCAACCTTGCAAGTTGAACCACAGTTATCAGGTCCAGACCAGTATTTGAAAGTGAACAAAATAATTTCGTAATTCTTGAGGATAATAAACGTGACATAAAATGTTCTTAGTTTTTTCATATAATAGAGATAAGTCAGGGTTGTGGCGCTGTATGCCCACCGAGGATTTCCGAATAGAAGGGATTCTCATCTCCAGCAGCAGCCTTACAAGCAACAGATTTTCATATCCAGTTTCCACCACAGGTCGCACCTGCCACAGTACAAGTCAGTAATTAGCCTCAAGCATATACCATTCCCTTCGTTTTTCTTTTCATAGAAAAAGAAAACGACAATAATTATCAAGAAGAAGAAGAAGTGCGTTGGCATTTATATACGGCATCAATCCGAGGACTTTCCACATCAAGTCAGAACTTTAGTTTTACAGCTCAATCCAACCGATGTCTCCAAATGGACCCATAACAAGTCACCAATATTTCAATTGTAAGACCCCAACAGCAAATTCACAAAGTTGAAATCATGGATGCAAATTTTAAATTTTGCAGAATAATCATGATGAAATACATATGAACCAATTATAACAGGTATATCCTTTCAAAAGGTGCAAGAAATGTAATATACTTATTCGTTTTCTAGCTAAGACACAAAAGGACGGACTTACAATGTGCATCTGATCAACAATCCAGTCCTGCAAAGTTGAATCCACCGTATCGAATAAAACAGGCCATCTCACTTTAGCAGCCTATTCTATCACCAAAACAACCAGTAAAGAAACAGCATCATCATCCTATTACTCGCTATTTGAACAAAATTGATTTGAATTAGTGCTTTCAAAAGTTGTATTCCATTTCATGGCAGCTAAAAAGGAGGAGAGAGAGAAGAGAACCTTGACAGCGGAGAGAGAGCTTTCACCGCAGCTATCACAGAGAACTCCGTCGAAATCCAAGGCATATAGATCTCCCATTTCATCGAAAGATAATATCCTCTTTGCGTCAATCTTCGCTTCCTGCCACTCGACCTCTTATATATTGCTACTACTGTCTTGACCTTTCTTGAGTTTTGTTTGGACTCTTAAATGTTTATAATTGTGTAAAAAATTGTTTTTTAAATTGTTATTTTTTTGAAAATATATTAAAATAATATATTTTATTTTTAAAATTTATTTTTTATATCAATGCAAAATCATGAAAAAATAATTTAAAATAAAAAATTAAACATTTTTAAAAGTATTTTTTAAACACAAAAAAAATACTCTTGGAAAAAAGCTATAGGTTATAGAATTGTGATATAATTTTTTTTAAAAGTATTTTTTATTTAAAAATATATTAAAATAATAATTTTTATTTTTTAAAAATTATAAAAAAATTAACTTTTTTAAAAAAAACAAAAACAAAATAAACACAGTCCGCTCCCATCTCGTATTTATTGAATCCTGTCCGCTCCCATCTCGTCGTCATCACCTTATCAACCGCCCACTCACTTTATTTTCTACCCAATCAAAATATTGCCTGTTCGGTTTGATCTCTTTTCCCTGATTGGTTGCTTGGGCTCCTATAGCCCAACTCCTGATAGCCCAGTCGGGCTTATCTTCCATAACTTTTTTTATTCCTTCTTTGTAAGAGTTAATTAAGAAAAGGTACAAACTACTTCAATTTTGAAAGCTAAATTTTCAATTAATTTTCGTGATACGTTTTGATTTTATAATTCATATTTCAAGAAAAAAAATTCATATTTAGTTGCACTTCTTATATTACTCTCTTATATATTTTAAGAATTATCATTTATGTGATTTTCTTTTCTTTTCTTTTCATTTCTTTTCAATTTGCTTGAAAGCATTTCCGTTTTAATTTTGTATCTCTATAATATTTTTAACTTGTAAAATGTTTTATGATTGTAATACTTTTTTTCTTGTGTTATTCCATGATTACAAATTTGATAAAGTACATTCAGATAAAATTATGGATATAGAAGTGAAAAATATAATTATTAATGCATGTGAATCTTGAATTCAATTTTTTTATATAATAATTAGTATATATTATTTTTAATAATTTTTTTTTAATAATCATGTTAAGAAGAATAATTTTACATGATAAACACTTTTAATATGTTAAACAAATATTTTTTAAAAAAAAACATTATACTAAAAAGACAACAACAAAAATGTATAAGTAAAAAAAAAGATCACATATTGAAACTTTCTGTAAGGATTTTCTTTTTAACAAGCAAGATAAATAAATAAAAATTCAAATATTTTGTTCTTTTAGATATAAAAAAAAATCTAAAGAGGAAAGGGAATTTGGCTATAAACTCATCATTTTGTTGTTCGTTGTAATAATAAAATGGTGTTTATAGCCTTTTAAAAATAATTGTTTGCATTTGAATTAGGAGTATTTTTGTTTTTTTTTTTTTGTAGAATGCATTAATCATTATAATTTTTTTTTTGTGATTTTTTATCTTTTTTATATTTTCATGAACATTAAAATGACCATAATACCCTGGGATATAAAAAAACTAACATTGTTAGGCAAGGGCATGCAAGTCTTTTCCTTCATTTATGTAAGATTAAGTTCCCCGTATGCTTTTGAGGCCAAAAGATTTAATCCATTTATTTAATCAGGAGTATTAAGGTATTTTTACCTCTATTTTGATAATTATCGCTTGATTACGGATAATATCATCATTTCACATTTAAATAATGTTATTTTAACTAGAAGAGCTAATGGCACACGCTTATGCGTGCGGTACCCCTTGATAGTGAAATATATGTTTATGCCGTTTCATTTGATTCTTTGTTGTGTCCTCTCTTTTTTTAGGTAACATGTGTCAACTTACGGTAATCAGTTTATCACTAGTGAGTCTTTTTTCCCCTTCATTTTTCTCTCCTACCCTGAAAAATAAACTCTGGTACTCGTTGTTATTGGCGTTTCAAATCCAGTCTTTTTTGTTGGATTTTTTGTTTTTATCCTTTTTTTTATATAGTTTTATTTGTTTTAAATTTAATCATTCAATTCTAATTTATCATGCATGATGTTTTTCAATTTGACCCTTCTTTTTTTCTTGATCATTTTATCAATGTTTTTATGGTTTTTGATTTTATCCTTCAAATCAAGTTTATGATTTTTGTTTTTTTAATGATAATGATAATGATGACGACAACAATGATAGTGATAGTAATGATAATAATAATAGTAGTAGTGAAAATAATAATTTATTATAATAGTAATAATTATGATAATAATAGTAATAATAATGGTAATTGTGATAATAATAGATGTAATAGGGGACATCGAGGCGAGCTTGGTGTAAAGAAGGAAAAAAGAAAATAAAAAAATTGTCACCTGGTATTATGATAATTATAAATCTTAATTAACAAAGGTTTTGAGTAAGATAATGGTTATATATAACAAAAAAAAAATATTTTTCTATATATTCTATCTCATATAAGCTGCATTGTTATATTATTTTTTCAATAATATATGTATTTATATGGTATGCCTAAATTGATATTTTATCTAGGTATTGTCCATTATACAATGTCCACAAAGTTGAACCTTACCATCCTAGAGTCACTTGATGAATAATAAGACTATATTGATTGGCCATGTTATCTATTAATTAACATCTAAATGACATGCCTCCAACATTGAATCATTTCATCTTGGATTATTTAACACAAGATAGTATCATTTAACATGCAAGATTTAATATATACTTATGGTCATGGTTAAATGACCACAAAATAAATAACATTTAAAGAACATAATCTAATATTGAACCATTTCATTTTAGGTTATTTAATAGATAATGGAAACTATTCCATCGCGGGCTACTCAATAAATAATGAGAATATCAAATTATTTTTTTAAAATTATAAAATAGATGATTATATGGTGACCAAAAAATTATTAACTCGTGTCCTAAAGATAATGTATTAATTGATTCTATTATTTATTTATCACCAACTAGAGAACAAGATTTGATATTAGACCATATCATCCCGTGTTGATTAATAATTAATAGAAGCAATTAATTTATTGATCATACATCAATTGATCCTATTATCCAATAATTAACATTCAAAAAATAAAGTCTACTACAAGATCATTCTATCATGAGTTTGATTAACAATTAACATGAACAGTTAATATAAAATTATTATTATTATTATTATGTTTTTTTATTAATTAGCATTCAAAAAATAATGTCTAGGACTCATCTTGGATTGATTATAATTCTACTAAATTTTTTTATTTGTATATTTTCTTATCATCATCATTTTTCAACAGTAATATACCCAGAATGTGCTCATTAGAACATTCCCCATCAAAATTAAAATTTCAAAATACTATAACATGGCTACTCTCAATCTTATCATCAATAGTTTTTTCAAAAGTAACGTGCACACATCATCCAAGCATATTCTATTTTAAAATCATAACTCGACTTCTTATTTCAAACCCACAACAAATGCACCATTAATTCTACATCTTACAATTAAACTCGCATGTTCATATATAGTTCTGAAAATTAACACCAAATAAATAAATTGAAACCTCACTCAAAGATTGATGCTCATTCATTATTCTAATTCTCCACATGATGCTTATAATAAATTTAAAATCAATAAAATTTATTGTCATCCCAAGATCATATTCACATTTTCATAACCAAACAATTAATCACTAAAAATTTTCAGTCTTATCAATAATACCTCACATACTTTTTACAATATCAATAATACCTCACATACTTTTTACAATTTCAATTTCAAACCTCGACTTCATCAATTTGTCACAATTCAAACAATACCGACAACATCAGCCTTTCAATAAAATCACATGAAAAGATTTAAA
>Ga0307515_10019609_pt1 | contig 12151 bp, 9 predicted proteins | sample 17_EM_MG_FD_194513 | JGI IMG/M metagenome (GOLD analysis project Ga0307515, IMG submission 194513) | Populus trichocarpa ectomycorrhiza microbial communities from riparian zone in the Pacific Northwest, United States - 17_EM | ecosystem: Host-associated > Plants > Roots > Unclassified | place...
ACTATCTGATGCTGGCCGGCAACCTGGTGGCCGGCTGGCAGATGGGCCGTGCTTTGCTGGCCGCCGAAGCCAAGCTGGCCGCAGGCGAAGACACCGAGTTCATGAAGGCCAAGATCACCACCGCGCGCTTCTACGGCGACCACATTCTTTCGAGGGCGCCCGGCCTGCGCGACAGCATCGTCGACGGCGCCGCCAGCATCACCGACATGGCTTTGGAGGCCTATTGATGACCATGCCCGCCGTCCTGAAGAACCTGCCGCTGCCGATCATCGGCGCGCCGCTGTTCATCATCTCCAACCCCAAGCTCGTGATCGAGCAGTGCAAGGCGGGCATCGTCGGCTCGATGCCGGCGCTCAACGCACGCCCGGCCGAGCAGCTCGACGAGTGGCTGGCCGAGATCACCGAGACGCTCGCCGCCTACAACAAGGCCAACCCCGACAAGCCGGCAGCGCCGTTCGCGATCAACCAGATCGTGCACAAGAGCAACGAGCGGCTGGAGCACGACCTGCAGGTCTGCGCCAAGTACAAGGTGCCGATCGTCATCACGTCGCTGGGCGCGCGCACTGACTTGAACGAGGCTGTGCACAGCTGGGGCGGCGTGGTGCTGCACGACGTCATCAACAACACCTTCGCAAAGAAGGCGATCGAGAAGGGCGCTGATGGCCTGATCGCGGTGGCGGCCGGTGCCGGCGGCCATGCAGGCGTGAAGAGCCCGTTCGCGCTGATCCAGGAGATCCGCGAGTGGTTCGACGGCCCGCTGGCGCTGTCTGGTGCCATGTCGACCGGTGGGGCCGTGCTGGCCGCGCGGGCCATGGGTGCCGATTTCGCCTACATCGGTTCGGCCTTTATTGCGACCGAAGAGGCGCGCGCGATCGATGGCTACAAGCAGGCCATCGTCGAAGGCTCGAGCGACGACATCATCTACTCGAACCTGTTCACCGGCGTGCACGGCAACTACCTGAAGCGCTCGATCCTCTCGGCGGGCCTGGACCCGGACAACCTGCCCGAAAGCGACCCGTCGAAGATGAACTTCGGCGGCGACGCGAAGAAGGCCTGGAAGGACATCTGGGGTTGCGGCCAGGGCATTGGCGCGATCAAGGAAGTGCAGCCGGCCGGCCAGTTGGTCGCACGGCTGGCGCGCGAGTACCGCGCGGCGCAAGCCCGCGTCGCCGCGTAAGCCTGTTCAGGCGGCTTCGGTCACCAGGCTGCTGTCGCAGCCGGCGGCCGAGGCGATCCAGCGCCGGGCCAGCCGGCTCAGCAAAGGGGCCAGCGGCGCCGGCAGCCAGGGCATCACGCGGGTCGGGTCGCTGACCAGGCCGCAGAAGTAGCGGCCGTCGCTGTCGCTCCATTGCAACGCGTCACAGGCTCCTACGCGTTTTCGGCTGACCAGCACGCCGATCGGGCAGGGCTCGGCCGCGCAGCACAGCCCACAGCCATTGCAAGACGCGCCCTCGGCCGGTTTCGGCGGGGCGTCGACATGCAGAAGGATCACCCGGGAGGGTGACGAAGGTGGGCGGCGCACACCCCCAGTGTGGCGCCGGGCGTACATCGGCTGTCGTGCAAGTAACGGCCATGGACCATTGCAATTCCACGTACGACGACGCGGGATCACCGGTGTTACAGTGCCGTTCGTGAGTATTTAGGTCCTTCTGTGTCCCCTTGCTGGTGTCAACTTCAGCAAGGCGGGTCGCTAGTCCGCCAACCGGTAGAGCCGGGCCGCGGAAGGTTAATCAACCCATCGGAGCTCTGGAAACCAGGGCGAAAGGTGAGCGAAAGATGATGCAGCAATACAGGTCGAACTCGTACCTGTTCGGGGGTAATGCGCCGTACGTCGAAGAGATGTACGAGGCCTACCTCGACAACCCGGGTGCTGTTCCCGACAACTGGCGCGCCTACTTCGACGCGCTGCAAAACGTGCCCGCCGCCGACGGCTCCGACAGCCGTGACGTGGCGCATGCCCCGGTGATCGAATCCTTCGCGCAGCGCGCGAAGTCGAACGCGTTCGCCGTCAAGGCCAGCTCGGCCGATCTGGCCGTGGCCCGCAAGCAGGTGCACGTCCAGTCGCTGATCGCGGCCTACCGGTTCCTCGGCTCACGCTGGGCCGACCTGGACCCGCTCAAGCGCACCGAGCGCCCGAAGATTCCTGAGTTGGAGCCGGCGTTCTACGACCTGAGCGAGTCCGACATGGACATCACGTTCAGCGCCGCCAACACGTACTTCACGCGCGCCGAGAACATGACGCTGCGCGAGATCATGCAGGCGCTGCGTGAAACCTACTGCGGCTCGATCGGTGCAGAGTTCATGCACTGCTCCGACCCGACCGAGAAGCGTTGGTGGCAAGAGCGCCTCGAAAGCGCCCGCAGCAAGCCGACCTTTACCACCGACAAGCGCAAGCACATCCTCGACCGGCTGACCGCCGCCGAAGGGCTGGAGCGCTACCTGCATACCAAGTACGTCGGCCAGAAGCGCTTCTCGCTCGAAGGCGGCGAGAGCTTCATCGCTTCGATGGACGAGGCGGTGCAGCGCGCTGGTGAAAAGGGCGTGCAAGAGATCGTGATCGGCATGGCCCACCGCGGCCGGCTGAACGTGCTCGTGAACACCCTCGGCAAGGCGCCGAAAGATTTGTTCAGCGAGTTCGACCACACCGCTCAAGAAGAGCTGCCCGCAGGTGACGTGAAGTACCACCAGGGTTTCTCGAGCGACATCTCCACCGCTGGCGGCCCGGTCCACCTGAGCCTGGCCTTCAACCCGTCGCACCTGGAGATCGTCAACCCGGTGGTCGAGGGCTCTGTCAAGGCCCGGATGGACCGCCGTGGCGACAAGGAAGGCGACCAGGTGCTGCCCGTGCTGGTGCACGGCGACGCGGCCTTCGCCGGCCAGGGCGTGGTGATGGAGACGCTGGCGCTGGCGCAGACCCGCGGCTACTTCACCGGCGGCACACTGCACATCGTCATCAACAACCAGATCGGCTTCACCACCAGCGACCCGCGCGACAGCCGCTCGACGCTGTACTGCACCGACGTTGTCAAGATGATCGAGGCGCCCGTGCTGCACGTGAATGGCGACGACCCCGATGCGGTGGTCTGGTGCACGCAGCTCGCGCTGGACTACCGCCAGGAGTTCAACAAGGACGTGGTCGTCGACATCATCTGCTTCCGCAAGCTGGGCCACAACGAGCAGGACACCCCGGCGCTGACGCAGCCGCTGATGTACAAGAAGATCGCGCAGCATCCGGGCACCCGCAAGCTCTACGGCGACAAGCTGGTCGCCCAGGGCGTGCTGCCTGAAGGCGGTCCGGAGGAAATGGTCAAGACCTTCCGCGCCGCGATGGACGCGGGCAAGCACCACTACGACCCGGTGCTGACCAACTTCAAGAGCAAGTACGCGGTCGATTGGCAGCCCTTCCTCGGCAAGAAGTGGACAGACGCGGCCGACACGGCGCTGCCGCTGGCCGAGGTCAAGCGCCTGGCCGAACGCATCACGACGATCCCGTCCAACTTCAAGGTCCACCCGCTGGTCGAGAAGGTCATTGCCGACCGCGCGGCCATGGGCCGCGGCGAGGTCAATGTCGACTGGGGCATGGGCGAGCACCTGGCCTACGCATCGCTGGTGGCCTCGGGCTACCCGGTGCGTTTGTCGGGCGAAGACTGCGGCCGTGGCACGTTCACGCACCGCCACTCCGTGCTGCACGACCAGAACCGCGAGAAGTTCGACGAGGGCATCTACACCCCGCTGCAGCACGTGGCCGAGAACCAGGCCCCGTACGTGGTGATCGACTCGATCCTGTCGGAAGAGGCCGTGCTCGGCTTCGAGTACGGCTACGCCTCGGCCGACCCGAATACGCTGGTGATCTGGGAGGCCCAGTTCGGCGACTTCGTCAACGGCGCGCAGGTCGTGATCGACCAGTTCATTGCCTCGGGCGAGGTCAAGTGGGGCCGCGTCAACGGCCTGACGCTGATGCTGCCGCACGGCTACGAAGGCCAAGGCCCCGAGCACAGCTCGGCGCGCCTGGAGCGCTTCATGCAACTGGCGGCCGACAACAACATGCAGGTCGTGCAGCCGACGTCGGCGAGCCAGATCTTCCACCTGCTGCGCCGCCAGATGGTGCGCATGTTCCGCAAGCCGCTGGTCATCATGACCCCGAAGTCGCTGCTGCGGAACAAGGACGCGACCTCGCCGCTGACCGATTTCACCAAGGGTGAATTCAAGACGGTGATCGGCGAGCAGAACGCCGACATCGACGCCGCCAAGGTCAAGCGCGTGATCGCCTGCTCGGGCAAGGTCTACTACGATCTGGTCAAGAAGCGCGAAGAGAAGAAGTCGGCCGACGTCGCGATCATCCGCGTCGAACAGCTGTACCCGTTCCCGCACAAGGCGTTTGCAGCCGAGATCAAGAAGTACGCGAGTGCGACCGAGATCGTGTGGTGCCAGGACGAGCCGCAGAACCAGGGCGCCTGGTTCTTCGTGCAGCACTACATCCACGAGAACATGCTCGACGGCCAGAAGCTCGGCTACGCCGGCCGCCCGGCCTCGGCTTCGCCGGCGGTGGGCTATGCCCACCTGCACCAGGACCAGCAGAAGGCATTGCTGGACCAGGCCTTCGGCAAGCTCAAGGGCTTCGTCCTCTCGAAATAACACCCACCCCGTAGCGCCTGCGGCGCCTCCCCTCAAGGGGCGCCGCTGGCGGACCGGCAAAGCCGGATCCGCGGCGGCCGCTTGACGGGGTTACCGCACATTGAATGGTCTGAACATGGCAATCGTAGAAGTCAAGGTTCCGCAGCTCTCTGAATCGGTGGCCGAAGCCACGCTGCTGCAGTGGAAGAAGAAGCCCGGCGAAGCCGTGGCAATGGATGAGATCCTGATCGAGATCGAGACCGACAAGGTCGTGCTCGAAGTGCCGGCACCGGCTGACGGTGTACTCGCCGCCCACGTGGTGGCCGACGGTGGCACCGTGGTCAGCGACCAGGTGATCGCGCAGATCGACACCGAAGGCAAGGCCAGCGCTGCCGCGCCCGCAGCAGCCGTGGTCGCACCGCCGCCCCCGGCGCCTGGTGCGGCCGTGGCCGGCGGCAGCAAGTCCGACGTGGCGATGCCCGCCGCCGCCAAGCTGCTGGCCGACAACAACTTGGCCACCAGCTCTGTGGCTGGTACCGGCAAGGACGGCCGCGTGACCAAGGGCGACGTGCTGGGCGCCATCGCCGGTGGCGCCGCGAAGACCGTGGCCCCGCCGCCGCCGCCGGCCGCTGCGCCTGCCCCGGCCGCCAAGGCGGCGCTGCCGGCCGTGGCCGCACCGATTGGCCCGAACCTGGGTGACCGCCCCGAGCAGCGAGTGCCGATGTCGCGCCTGCGTGCCCGCATCGCCGAGCGCCTGGTGCAGTCGCAGTCGACCAACGCCATCCTGACCACCTTCAACGAGGTCAACATGGCCCCGCTGATGGAGATGCGCAAGAAGTTCCAGGAGAAGTTCGAGAAGGAGCATGGCGTCAAGCTCGGCTTCATGAGCTTCTTCGTCAAGGCGGCGGTCCACGCGCTGAAGAAGTACCCGGTGCTGAACGCGTCGGTCGACGGCAATGACATCGTCTACCACGGCTACTTCGACATCGGCATCGCAGTGGGCTCGCCGCGCGGCCTGGTGGTGCCCGTCATCCGCAACGCAGACCAGATGACCTTTGCCGAGATCGAGAAGAAGATCTCTGAGTTCGGCCAGAAGGCCAAGGACGGCAAGCTGGGCATCGAAGAGCTGACCGGCGGCACCTTCTCGATCTCGAACGGCGGCACTTTTGGCTCGATGCTGTCGACGCCGATCATCAACCCGCCGCAATCGGCCATCCTGGGCGTGCACGCGACCAAGGACCGTGCGGTGGTGGAGAACGGCCAGATCGTCGTTCGCCCGATGAACTACCTGGCGATGAGCTACGACCACCGCATCATCGACGGCCGCGAAGCCGTGCTGGGCCTGGTCGCGATGAAGGAAGCGCTGGAAGACCCGGCCCGCCTCCTCTTCGACATCTAAAGAACATAGACCCCCAACCTTACTAACGTTCGGTACCCCCCCGAGGGGGCTGCCCTCCTAGGGGCGGCCCGTCGGAGGGCTCAAGGAATCATGAGCAAACAATTCGACGTCATCGTCGTCGGCGGTGGCCCGGGTGGCTACATCGCTGCGATCCGCGCTGCGCAGCTCGGCTTCAACACCGCCTGCATCGACGAGTGGAAGAACGACAAGGGCGGCCCTGCACCAGGCGGCACGTGCACCAACGTTGGCTGCATCCCTTCGAAGGCGCTGCTGCAATCGAGCGAGCACTTCGAGCATGCCGGCCATCACTTTGCTGACCACGGCATCGGCTTGTCGGACCTGAAGATCGACGTGGCCAAGATGGTGGGCCGCAAGAACGCTGTCGTGAAGCAGAACAACGACGGCATCCTGTACCTGTTCAAGAAGAACAAGGTCAGCTTCTTCCACGGCCGCGGCTCTTTCCTCGCTGCCAAAGACGGCGGCTACGAGATCAAGGTTGCTGGCGCGGCAGAAGAAACGCTGTTCGCCAAGCAGGTGATCCTGGCCACCGGCTCGAACCCGCGCCAGCTGCCGGGTGCCGAATTTGACGAGGATCTGATCCTGTCGAACGACGGTGCGCTGCGCATCCCGTCGGTGCCGAAGAAGCTGGGCGTCGTCGGCTCGGGCGTGATCGGTCTGGAGATGGGGTCGGTCTGGCGCCGTTTGGGTTCGGACGTGACCATCCTCGAAGCGCTGCCGGCCTTCCTGGGCGCGGCCGACGAAGCCGTGGCCAAGGAAGCGGCCAAGGTCTTCAAGAAGCAGGGCCTGAAGATCGAGCTGGGCGTCAAGATCACCGGCGTCGAGAAGAGCAAGGACGGTGTTGCGGTCAAGTACACCGACGCGAAGGGCGCGGAGCAGACCTATGCCTGCGACCGCCTGATCGTCTCGATCGGCCGCGTGGCGAACACCATTGGCCTGAACGGCGAAGCGGTGGGCCTGAAGCTGGACGAGCGGGGTGCGATCGTCGTCGACGCCGAGTGCAAGACCAACCTGCCGGGCGTCTGGGCGGTGGGCGACGTGGTGCGTGGCCCGATGCTCGCGCACAAGGCGGAAGAAGAGGGCGTAGCGGTGGCTGAGCGTATTGCCGGCCAGCATGGGCACGTCAACTTCAACACCATCCCGTGGGTCATCTACACCAGCCCCGAGATCGCCTGGGTCGGCCAGACGGAGCAGCAGCTCAAAGCTGAAGGCCGCGCGTACAAGACGGGCCAGTTCCCGTTCCTGGCCAACGGCCGCGCACGGGCGCTGGGCGACACAACCGGCTTCGTCAAGATGATTGCCGACGCGAAGACCGACGAGATCCTCGGCGTGCACATCATCGGGCCGTACGCGTCGGAGCTGATCTCCGAAGCGGTGGTCGCGATGGAGTTCAAGGCTTCGTCGGAAGACATCGCCCGCATCTGCCATGCGCACCCGTCGCTGTCTGAAGCGACCAAGGAAGCGGCGTTGGCTATCGACAAGCGGACCCTGAACTTCTGAGTTGAAGTGATCTGAACCGGCGCGGGGACTGACACTTCAGTCACCGCGCCGCTCAACGCTGTTTCACCGATGGCCGTCCGTTCGCTCTACCAAGCCACGCTCGCTGAGCGCGGCTACCAAGCCGACCCGGCGCAGTTGCGCGCGATCGACGCGTTGGAGCGCTGCGAAAACGAGTGGGCCGACTACAAGGCCCGCCGCTCGAACGCAGTGACCCAGCTGCTCCGGCCGACGCCATCGACACCGGCCGACATTCCAGCGGGCGAGAGCGAACCGGTGCTGAGGCGGCTCGGCGACTGGATCGTGCGCCCGCCGATCCCGCGCGGCGTCTACATGTACGGTGGGGTGGGGCGCGGCAAGAGCTTCCTGATGGACTGCTTTTTCCAGTCCGTGCCGCTGACGCGCAAGACGCGGCTGCACTTTCACGAGTTCATGCGCGAGGTGCACCGCGAGCTGCAGGACCTGAAGGGCATCCAGAACCCGTTGAGCGTGCTGGGTGAGCGCATCGCGCGCCGCCACCGCCTGATCTGTTTCGACGAGTTCCATGTCGCCGACGTCACCGACGCGATGATCCTGCACCGCCTGCTCGATTCGATGTTCGAGCACCGCGTCAGCATCGTCACGACCTCGAACTTTCACCCTGATGCACTGTACCCGAATGGCCTGCACCGCGACCGCATCCTGCCGGCCATTGCGCTGCTGAAGGACAAGCTCCAGGTCATCAATGTCGACGCCGGCACCGACTACCGCCGCCGCACGCTGGAGCATGTGAAGCTGTACCACACACCACTCGGTGCCGAGGCGGACGCGGCGATGGAGCAGGCGTTCAACGAGCTGGCCGAAGCGCGCGACGAATCGCCGTTGTTGCACATCGAACAGCGCGAGATCCGCGCACGACGCCGTGCCGGGGGCGTCGTGTGGTTCGATTTCGCCACGCTGTGTGGCGGACCGCGCTCACAGAACGACTACCTGGAGCTGGCCACGCAGTTCCACACAGTGATGCTGTCGGACGTGCCTCAAATGCCGCCGCGGCTGGCCTCGGAAGCACGCCGCTTCACCTGGCTGGTGGACGTGCTCTACGACCGCCGCGTGAAGCTGATCATGTCGTCGGAAGTGCCCGCGGAGCAGCTTTACAACGAAGGCCCCCTGGCGCATGAGTTCCCGCGCACGGTGTCTCGCCTGAACGAGATGCAGTCCGCCGAGTTCCTCGCCCTGGAGAGGCGCGAGGTGGATACCTCGCTGACCTAGTCGGGGCGCGTGTGGCGCCGCCCCCTTCAAGTGGCGTGCGCGGATCCGGCTTGGCCGGTCCGCTGCGCGAGCCCCCTCGGGGGGCAGCCCCGTGAGGGGCGTGGGGGCTCTACTTCAGTGCTTCTACGCGAATCATCGCCAGCGACAGGTTGTCACCCGTGCCTCGCGCACGTTGGCGGGCCTTGCTGATCAGCATTTCGCTGGCTTCACGCGGGTTCAGTGCGTTGACGATGGCGCCGAGCTCTTTCTGGCTCAGGTAGTGCCACAGCCCGTCGGAGCAGGCCAGCAGCGTGTCGCCAACTTCCAGCTTCTCGATCTGGGTCACCTCGACCGGCGGGTCTTGCTGGGTGCCGAGGCAGCCCGTCAGCAGGTTCGATTGCGGGTGGGTGTTGGCCTGGGCCTCGCTGATCTTGCCTTCGTCGATCAGGCGCTGAACGTACGAATGGTCGATCGTGCGGCGGACCAGCTCGGAGCCGCGGAAGTGATAGACCCGCGAATCGCCGGCATGCACTGTCCAGCCGCTCAGGTCGGGCAGCACCAGGAAGGCGGCCAACGTACTGTGGGGTTCTTCGTCGGCCGTGATCGCGGTCAGCTTGATCATCAGGTGGGCTTCGACGACCAGCTGGCGCAGCATCGTGGCCGGGTCGTCCCCGTTGGGGGCGAAACGCTCGAAGACCTGGCGGGCAATCATCACCACCTGGTCGGCAGCGGTGCGGCCACCACTCTTGCCGCCCATGCCGTCGGCCACCATCGCCAGCGCGCAACCTGGCACGCGGCCATGGGGCAGTACTTCGACCTGGTCTTGTTGGTAGGCACGGTCGCCTTTGTGAAGGCCGGTGGCGGCGGAGAGGCGGAATCCTTGGGGGGCGGTGATCATGACCGGCAATATAAACTGCCGCCGCTGTGACCGACGCCGTAGAACCCCCCGATAACTTGCATTCTCCGCAACGCCGCCTGATCGAACTGCGGATGGAACATGCCGATCTGAACAACCTGATCGACCAGGTCGACGTGCAGGGCACCGGAGACGAACTGACGCTTCGGCGCCTGAAGAAGCGACGTTTGCTGCTGCGCGACCACATCGCGCAGCTCGAAGCGCGGCTTGAACCCCCTGAACCCGCATGATGATGCCCCCACGGCCCCTTCCGGGGCCTGCCCCCCAGGGGGGCTCGCGCAGCGGACCGGCAAAGCCGGATCCGCGCACGCCACTTGAGGTGCGGCGGCTCCTGCGGAGCGCCGCCGGCGGCGCGCTGCTATGACCGTAGTTGCGCAGGTGACCGGCGAGCTGCGGCTCGCTGTGGCGCAAAGCTTTGCGCCGGAAGGCCCGCTGGCCCGGGCGGATGGTGGCTATATGTCGCGCGAGGCGCAGCTGCAGATGGCCGATGCGGTGGCGGGCGCGATCGATACCAACGGGGCGCTGGTTGTCGAGGCGGGTACCGGGGTGGGCAAAACCTTTGCTTACCTTGTGCCGGTGCTGATGTCGGGCAAACGCACGCTGGTGAGCACGGCGACCAAGAATCTGCAGGATCAGCTGTTCTTCCGCGATCTGCCGCGTTTGCGCGATGCCTTGGGCTTGCCCGCGACGGTGGCGTTGCTGAAAGGGCGCGGCAGCTACCTGTGCCGCCACCGGCTGGCGCAGGCACGCGAAGGCGCGGTGCTGCCGGACCGCATGGCAGTGCGCGCGCTGGCGCGCATCGAGACCTGGGCGCAGGCGACCACCAGCGGCGACATTGGTGAGCTGGAGGGGCTGGACGAACGCTCCGAGGTGATCCCGATCGTCACCTCGACGCGCGAGAACTGCCTGGGCGGCGAATGCCCCGAATACCACGCCTGCCATGTGATGAAGGCGCGACGCGACGCGATGGCCGCTGACATCGTGGTCGTCAACCACCACCTGTTCTTTGCCGACCTGGCGTTGCGCGACAGCGGCGTGGCCGAGCTGCTGCCGACCGTCGACGTGGCGGTGTTCGACGAAGCGCATCAGATGGTCGAAGCGGGCATCCAGTTCCTGGGCCAGACGCTGGGCACGGGTCAGGTGATCGACTTTTCGCGCGACCTGCTCGCCGCGGGCCTGCAGCACGCGCGCGGGTTGTTGCCGTGGGCTGAGTTGACTGGTGCCTGCGAGAAGGCGGCGCGCGATCTGCGTTTGGCGGCGGCCGGCGAGCTGCACGACGTGCGCAGCATCGTCAAACGACGCTGGGAGGAGGCCGCGCGAGGTGATGGCCTGACCGCGGCGCTGGACACTCTGGTCACGGCACTGCTGGCGGCTGGCGAGGCGGCCCAAGGGGTGGTCGAGTCAGCCCCCGATTTCACGCGTTTGCACCTGCGCGCCAAAGAGCTGGCGACGCAAGCAGCCCGCTTTCAGAAGCCCAGCCCGGCCGATCAGGTGCGCTGGGTCGATCTGACGCCGCACCAGGCGCGGCTGATCGAGTCACCGCTGGACATCCGCGCGATGATGACCCAGCAGCGCGCGGCAGCCAGCCGGGCCTGGGTCTTCACCTCGGCCACGCTGGGTGATGACGAAAACCTGAGCTGGTTCAGCGAGGCCGCCGGCTTGGAGGATGCGCAGCACCTGCGGGTGGGCAGCCCGTTCGACTACGCGACGCATGCGCGTGTCTACGTACCGCCGCGCTTTCCTGCGCCCAACGAAGCGCCGCACAACACGATGGTGGGTCGCGCCGCGGCCCACTGCGCCGCGGCGCTGGGTGGTCGCACCTTCGTGCTGACCACCACGCTGCGTGCGATGAAGGTTGTCGCAGAGGCCTTGACCAACGAGCTGGCCGATTTAGGGCAGCCGCTGGAGGTGCTGGTGCAAGGCACCGCGGCCAAGCGCGCGCTGCTGTCGCGCTTTCTGCAAGGGGGCAGTGTGCTTGTCGGCTCCCAAAGCTTTTGGGAGGGCATCGACGTGCCCGGCGACGCGCTGCAGTGCGTGCTGATCGACAAGCTGCCGTTCCCGCCACCGAACGATCCGCTGGTCGAAGCCCGTGTGCGCCAGCTGAAAGAGCAGGGCCGCGACTCTTTCAACGACTACTTCGTCGCCGAGGCGGCCATCTCGCTGAAGCAGGGCGCCGGGCGGCTGATCCGCACCGAGACGGACCAGGGGCTGCTGGTGATCTGCGACACCCGGCTGCGCCAGGCGCGCTATGGGGCACGCCTGCTCAAGGCCTTGCCACCGATGCAAGCGCTGGAAACCGGCGAGCAGGCGCTGGCCTGGCTGCGGTCTTTGCGCTAGCTCGCAGGCCTCAAATCGCAGGCCCCAAAAGAAAGGCGGCCTCGAAAGGCCGCCTGTTTGTCGTTGCCAGCGCTTTGATTACCAGAGCTGCCACCAAGCCTTGTCTTCGCGCGCCTTGCCGTCGGCCAGGAAGCGGCTTTGCG
>Ga0307515_10019610_pt1 | contig 12150 bp, 18 predicted proteins | sample 17_EM_MG_FD_194513 | JGI IMG/M metagenome (GOLD analysis project Ga0307515, IMG submission 194513) | Populus trichocarpa ectomycorrhiza microbial communities from riparian zone in the Pacific Northwest, United States - 17_EM | ecosystem: Host-associated > Plants > Roots > Unclassified | place...
GCGAGATCACCGTCACTGCAGATACCCTGAAGGAACACAATTTTGAAACCCTGGAGCACGTCACCGTTAGGGTCTGGATCGAACACTCCAAAAGGGGTGACGTATCGGTAGAATTGGTCAGCCCCAATGGAATCAAGAGTATGCTTGCCGCACCGAGGCCAGACGACACCGTTAATACTGGTTTCCCGGGTTGGAGGTTCATGAGTGTAAAGCATCGGTGGGTGGTATGAAGCCTTTTTCGTGTGCGTTATGTTCATCTTAGATCCAGGGATGAGAACCCCGTTGGAGATTGGACAATTAGGGTCTTTGACAAGGAGGATCCGGGGCACCGGGGGAAGTTCTTGGGTTGGACCATGAGCCTTTGGGGTTCGGTTATTGACCCTGCTGGGGCTAAGGAGTACATCGTCCCTCAAATCGAACATACCCTCCCACCCGACCACGACGCTGAAAACCCTGACTCGTCTACTACAACAAAAATTCACCCCAAACCCACCGATCACCTCCCTGGTGACCACGGCCAGGCAGAAGGGGAGGCAACGAAACCCGCATTCTCGCAACCCACCAAAACCCCGGAACCTGTCACTAGCACTACATCTACGACTTCAACTTCCACTGGAACGATGGTGCCGACTGTGGATGAAGGTCTGAGTTCTCAGTTGTCGAATCTCTTTGGTGAACGGGGATGGATATTTGGCGCTGGTGCTGTTGTTCTTCTTTTCGGCGCTGGCGTTGGCTTCTTCTTCTGGAGACGGGCAGTAAGGAGGAGGCAGAACTACACATCGCTCCCCGGTGATGAAGTCGCTATGAGTTCCATCCGTCAAGGACCGACCGGACGCACCCGCGAGCTGTATGACGCCTTCTGGGAGGTCTCAGACGATGAGGATGAAGTTGATGAGCGAACTGGGTTGCACAGTGGCCATGACCCCAGAGATGGCCTTGGGTTCCATGCTGGCTTCTTGGACGATGACGATCCCCAGTCCACAGGAACCCCACACAATGGTGCAGCTCCGTACAGGGATGACCCTGGACAATCCCGTCGCGGCAGAAGTTCACCAGGACGGACGAGAGTTGGGAGGACGCCTCACAGACTCAGTAATATATTCCTCTAACCTTGTTTTTCTCTATCCTAGTTAATAACTTGGGGTGTATAGCACATCTATCTATTATTCGCATACAACGGACTGTTCTGGGCGGGCAGGAATTAACTTTGCGGCTATTTCGGCGAGAGGTTTGAACTTCGTGACAAGCCGTAACACCCGTGACAAACGCGTCTAGGGATGATCGACAATTGTTGATTGGTTCGGCCGAATGGGTAGATTCTTTTCGTACGTGAAAACTGACCGGAGGGAGACGGCCGTATTTCCCCATACAATTCAAAGTCGACGCAGACCGGTCACACTCGCGGTCGATGAAGTCGACGGATGCTCCGGTCGCAGATCGAGCATATGGCATCCACCCGGGCACTGGGCAGTCGACAAATTCCGTGATTGCGTACACATAAGAACGTGGCGGGTTCACGATATATAACACACAACCTGAGATGAGGGCGACAGATGGCATACAGTAGCGAAGCGGAGAATGAATTTTGCGTGCGCAGGGATGCACACGGGTACGAGGTAAGGTTAGATATCTCTGGTGCCGACTGGAACGATCGTCAATGGGAGCTGAGGGCCCTTGTCTTCCTCTCCGATAACCGTAGGAACCGGAATCATACTTCGGACAGTTCGAATGTTCCTGCCCTCCGGTATAGAGAAACGGGATTCTCGTACAAGGGTTACTAAGAACGCCCGAATCTCCGCGACACTTCAATGGATTGGATGAGTATTCATAATTAGGATTGCTGAAAATATCACCGGCTTACGCAAACCTCCAGCCGATGCAGTTTCTTGGCCCAGTAGAGAAGGTAAACCTTGCATCGAAGGCGGATCAGGCCGGGTTCTTCCTCTCTTCGATTCAGAAGGTAGAAAACCCACAAGTTTGCGTACATTCCTAACGGAGTTTTTGGCTTTTCACCCAAAGATTCCAGCCACCTCCCCGGTCGGAATTCCATCGCATCTAGTCCCCACACGTCAGGATTCCTAGGTCGACGATGTTAGTCTCAACGTAGATCGGCGACCGTGAACCTTGGCACAGATTGTACCCCCAGCAGGAAACGTTGATGATGGTCCCCTTCGGGATGGGTAGGCTCTGGTGCACTTTCCCTGATCGACCAACCATCGGTCTCGTCAGGGGCAGAACGTGGTCTTTCCACGTCACCCTTTCGATTTCAATAACTGGCGCGTGACATCTTAGAACTTCCTGTATGACCGTCAGAACTCAGTTCCTCCCTCCCTCCAGAGATGCGAGGAGTAAATGAGCAGTCGTTTGTGCTCCGCATGCTTCCCAACCGTGAGAGCTGAAACAAGCAATACGGTTTGTAACGATGATCATCTGGGAGAGCTTCAATCTTTGGCTTCAGGATCGTGAGTCGTGCCTTGTGCCAATGGAGGTGCTCCATGAAATCGATGCAGGTGCCCCAGATGCCGTCTGAGTTCGTGTCGATCATCATGAAGACATCGAGCAGGTGCTCGACATTCACATCCTCTGACGTGATCCACTGTGTTTCTTCGAAGCTGGGCATGTTCAGATCAATCTTGACTAACATCCGTGCGAAGTAGTGTTCTTTTGTTGCGCAGAGAAGCAGGGATGCCCCTGGATCCTTGGGAGAAAGGTAGTCTCGGAGCGGTGCAAGCATCGTGACGAATCCGTCGCTCCGATATGTCAGGGAAAAAATACAGAACTTGTCAAAGACGTCGGTTCCATTCAAGATTGTGGGAAATAACCATTCAAGGTTGTCCTCGTCGACGCCCTGCGGGAAAAAGGCAACGATCCCGAGAAGCGCTCGGGCTTCGGGGCCAAGCTCTTGGAACAGGGGAGAAGCGAGCGATAGTTCAATCGTGGCCGCGAGGCTCTTATTATGTTGCGTCTGCAGTATGCCTGTTCGTCGCCTCTCCCATTCCCGGGTCAATCGGTTCATGTTCCATCTGTTCTGGTGTGCGACCGTGGCGAGTAGAGTGATTGAAAGTGGATGGTGGTCGAGCTGTTCAAGAATCCTATTGACCACGTTGGGCCGATCAACATCGCCGTCGTAGATACGATGGAATGTGTCACGTGCGGCGTTCATTGATAGTGTCGGCACATCCAGGCGCTTGTAATAGTGGAGATACGAGATGTGATGAGAACACAAATGTTGTTGAACTGACTGAGCTCCTCCACCACAACATACACCTCTTGTGCGTCCGGTCCCTGCGGGTCGAGAATGGATTCCGCGTTGTCAAGGACAATCAGCATCTCCTTCGAGGACAGGAAGGTCCGCAGGGGTGTTAGATCCTCGGGATTCTCGACTCCCGCACCAATGACGTTGGAGAGCCGCTGGAGGAGATGTGGGCACGAGGGAGGGAATTAGTCACAGCGAATGAATCGACGATCGTGACCGAACCGCTCTTTGACCCGGTTGTGATGGAGAACGGTCAGGGCAATCGAGGTCTTGCCGATTCTGCCAGCACCGATGAGGGCGATTGGGGCGAGGTTCTGAGTGAGATCGACTACCTTCTCGATCAACTCGTCGCGTCCGAAGAACGTCCTCGGTGGCAGAGGTGGGGATTCTCCAGGCACCCTATATTCAAGTGTAAGACAGTAGGTCCATTGATAGTTTATATCGCTGACCTGGTTTGAGTCTGTGCGGCGGTGAGTGGACGTTCAGTGACAGGTAGGCAGGTGCGGGTGTCGCTTACCAACGGGTTCTTATTATCATCTACTTCTTGGCCTTTCACGATAGCGCGATGGATATCGGAGACCACAGTTTGGGTATTGCGCTCGAACTCGGAAACTATGGCCCGGGCATTCCGACGAATGTCGGAAGCGGTTCCATCCGTCCTCCCCGGCAAGGGGGGTGATGATTCTCCGGGTGCACTGGATGCAAAGGTTAGATATTGGTTTTTTTCAGTCGAGATTGCTAACATGGCGTGAGTCTTGGCAGGGATGAATGATTACTCGACGACAGGTAGAATACGAAAGGTACTTACGATCCGATTCTGACAGTGCGCATCCTCTGGTCTTTTCAGTGCGTTGCGATAACGGTTGGAAACAATGGCGGGGGTTTTCACAATGTCGTTCTGAACGCCGGAAACGACGGTTTGGGTGTTCGTGGTACCATGGCGAGCGACAGAAACGGTTGCATCTGTGTTGGTTTTATTTATTGCAAGCGCCTTCCGGAAGCAGGAAGTCAGCAACGGTCATCACTCAAGCGACAGGACGCACGTTGAAGACCTGAAGAATCTTTTCGAGGCCCAACCTCCAGTCGGCGATTATTTCTCTGTCTTTCTTCGCGTGGAAATGCCGAAAGACCGCGCTCCGTTTATCCCACTTGACAAGCTTCTTCTGAATATCTGCTGTGGTCCTGCGATCGAAAGTATCGTGATTGATAGTTCGAGATATATGCTATTGATTCAACTCACACTGACAACTGATTTATCGCACCATACGCGGGATGACTGAGCTCGTCCGGTCTCTTTCCATTCGTCCCTTGGTCAAGCGCTCGGCAGACATTGGCACAGAGTAACCCAAGCCTGACATAATCCGGTTCATTCGCAGTTGCGTCCTGGCTATGTGTGAACCCGGAGCAGATCTTTGCAAGGAACGGGATACGTACCCTGATCAGTGTAAGAAGGGTGCCAGCGGAGCCAAAGACGATCTTGGCTGGTGCGATGCACGAGGCTTTTTCTGCAAGATTTGTGTCCCTGATTGTCGCATTCAACGCCTCGATGACATCCTCCCGTTCCTTAGGGCGTTGGGACTCGGCTTTCATGGTCGAAACTCAAGGTAGCCGCGAGGGAAAGTTGTGGCGTGGAGGCTGTGAAGGAGGCTCGTAAGAGGGCGAGCGGCCATTTCGTCATGTAGGCGCCTCGTGCAAACAGGCGCGAAGAGAGCTGGATTCATGATCGTACATAGCAGGGCTTCGGAGAGGGGATCGGCGTGTGATCGGTCGGTCACCCAGTGTTTGTTTACTCTCCACCCCTCGTCCAAGACACCCTCAACTTTGGAGAAGCCGCTGACCACCGGTACCCTCCGTCGACCCCCCCCCCTTTGAACTGCGCCCTCCCCGCCTCTGAACTTGAAACTGGATTCCAGCCTAACACCGGGCAACCCCGATGTCGCCAACAAAGACCCCTACGTCCTCACTGTCAGGTAGCTCTCCATGTCGCCACTCGGTTCTCCTCTTAATGACTTCATTCCATTATTTACTACCAGCAATTGAGCTACTCGCTAAGCAAGTTTGGTACCGAAGTCAAGCCAGGATCAAGCAACTGTTCATCGCAAGTCCTTCGCAAAATGTTCCTACCGCATGTTTGTCCCCCGCCACCAAGTTACCCCAGGAGATTGTCGAAATGATGATCATCCACCTTATCCACGACAAGTGCAGCCTTCTGGCATGCTCCCTGACCTGTTACTCCTGGTACATTGCCACAGTCCCTCATCTTCATTATACTCTCGTTATTGAGAGTTATTGGTGGTCCAATCGGCCCAGGCACGGGTGGCCCACACCACTCTGGAATGCAAGCAGGCTCGGTTTGCTTCCATTGGTCAGGAAATTCAAGTTCTGCGTCCCCGACTGCACTGGGTTTTCCCCAAAGCTGTTTAACCGTCCTACTCTGCGTCAATTTTCCTCACTAACCAACATCCAAGAACTCGAGATAGATGATCTGAACATCCCCAGCTTCATGCCAAAGATTCGGCGGTACTTTGGACACTTTATACCAACAACCCGATCCCTCACTCTGAAAGCACCCAAAGGGTCCCGTCGGGAGATCATATTTTTCATCGGACTATTTCAGCACCTAGAAAACCTTACGCTCCTCAATGGCATAGTCTACCGGTGGACGAGTGAGCCGGCGAACGACCTGACGCTCATCCCACCCTTTACCCCTCCGCTGCGAGGACGGCTGGTGATGATCCATTTCACGAGCCCCATGGGCTTCTCGAGGGACATGATTGCCCTGTTTGGGGGAATCCGATTCCGTTATATGAACCTTTTTGACGTGAGCGAGCCGCGGCTCCTGCTGGGCGCTTGCGCAGAAACGTTGGAAACACTACGGTTAGATCCAACCGATCCTCAAGGTGAGCAACTACGTCTGAAAGTCATGCGATTTCGGCCAACGGTTTTACAGCCAGGTCATCTCTTCTGGGCCTTGATCTCTCACGGAACAAGTCACTCCGAACATTCGAGATCGAGGCACAGTCCATAATTTTTAGGTGGAGGCCCCATACACCACACTCCGCCAACTGGAGTTTCCTCAGGACCATACTCTCGACCATCGCGTCCCCCGCGTTCTCCGAGGTCGTTGTCTTTTATTTAGACCGACGAGACTTTGCTGGTGCGGGGTTCTACTTGCCCCACTCATCGAATTGTTGGAGAAGGATGACCCCAACTGAAAGCGCCGAGGAAGCCGAGTGGCACCGTGGAATTTTCGAGGTGTTGCGAGAGATGTATACGGTGCGGGACTTTCGTTTAGTGCTGACCGCGGAAACTGTGGATTGCTTGGAAGAGTATACAGTGGGAGCGGTGAAACAGGCTGTCGCGACGGAAAAAGCGGCAAAGAGGTTAGATTATCTTTCCTCGGAGCCGATGGTGGTTCACATCCCTCAATCCACTTTGTATCCATTGTATCTCAGTTACTCGCGTGAATTGTAGACTGGTTACCTGCTTCCGGTCCCTCAAGGGTTCCTGTTAATTTATCTGAACATGGAAACGAGCTGAATATGAAGGCCACGACATTCTCTGGAAAATAAGACGATAGATAGGACTCTGGAGCCGTGAACGTTACGTTCAACTCCGAGATAATGAATCAGCTAAAAAGCCGTATGTAGAATACGGAATGCTACACACGTGCTTTGTAATTGTGATTAGCTTGCTCCCTGATGTCACTTTTCCCAAAACGTCAGTGGTTGAAGTTGAAGAGGAAATAAAAAGCGAAACCACAGGGTGGGATCCCACATCCCTCACCACCACGACCCCCTCAGTTGGCCCATCACCATGCCTGTTGCCATGCCCATCACCATGTCCGTCGCCATGCCCATCACCATGTCCATCGCTGTGCCTGAAGCCGTGTCCATCGCCATGCCCGAAGCCATGTCCCATCCATTCCTATCATTTGCTCTTCGCAAGGATCTGGGAACTGTCGGAGTGATAATTGTTGAGCAGTGCAGAGTATATTCTATATACTACAAGGTACTCTAGTCTTACCTTATTGGAGAGGGGGAAGGCTGGAGCTGGGAAGGTGGTTTTGTGAGAGATAGTTGTGGTGGAAGAACAAGAGACATTATTATTAGTGCTATGGACACATGAGCTATATATATATGTCTAGAAGTGTGACGGTCACAGCTATAAAGCGTGATCAAGCCACTGATGGTCACTTATGGTGAGTCATCGGGTATCATCGATCGGGCTGCTGACATATGCGTATCGTGTAACTCCGAGATTGTCTATAGCCGGTTCCGGACCAACTAGCATCTATCTGACCGGCTTCAACAATAATCGCTATAACCTTTGGTATTCTCGCGGCGCTTGTATCCCTGGCAACAATCTTCCATTGGGTCTATATGCGAATTCTAGGGTCAGACCGAGAATGGCTTAAAAGACTGGAAGAATATACCATTCCAACAGCCAATCGTAATCGAGTCAGGCGTGGTTATCTACCGCTGACAAAAGATTTTTCCAAAGACATTGATAAGTGAGTCTCATCTCCCTCCCTGAACTATATTTTGTTTAATACGGCCTAGGTGCGCGGAACGCGTTGTCGGGTCTGAAAAGGTCTTAAGATGAGATGATGGATGCAAGGTGGGTGGTGGCAATGATGTGAAGACCTGACAACCAAATATGTGTAGTGTGTCTCACCCCAAAGCTGACATCAGTAAACCGGTCATTTGCTTTTTTTAGCTTATTCTGCTTATTCTCCTTATCGACTCTTATTTGCGGGTCTATGTCGGCCAACCATCAAACTGATTATCCGTGCTTAGCGTGTTGAATCAAGATGAGATTAAGTAAAATATAAGACAGAATAATCTGAGCACGACCGTGTAAACTGCGCCTAGAATACAGTTTCAAATGCATGGTAGTCAATGTATTTATTAACATAGAAAGCACGAAATGAGTCCAACGTGAGCGAGAACTTAAGCTGGGGTGGAAGGGCAAAAGGTCCTCCGAAAACAGGCAGAAGATGTGCAGCGCGAACGATAGAGTCTAAATGGACGACAGACATTAACCGGGATCCATCTGTGGCATACCCGGGTTCAACGATCCACATGCCGTTGTCGGGATCTGGATCTGTGTATGTTTTCTGGAAGTTGTGGACGAGTGCACATGGGTACACCTGCCCCTCTGTTTCAAAGGAGAAGAGCAAGTGTACTCGGGCAATCTCTAAACCTTTCATTCCCAGTTCGTCTGAGCCATTGTTGAGAAAGGCACAATCCCGGCAAGGACCGACAATACCCCCTGACTTCCATCGAGGAGCAGAATGGATTGTCTTGCAATACATACCACCAATCCCTGACGGGTTACTAGGGGCACAGAATATGGCATGTGCGGAATGGAAGACTGAGAGGTGTGTAATGCCTGCAGCCATCCAACGGATAGAAGGAATTGGTGGCAGAGGGGTGTCGTGAGGATGTTCTTGGTAGAAAATGAATTTGCAGATAAGATCTGCGAGGTTCTGTTGGTTGATATGTTCACCTAGTTGTTCGGGCGTTGTGGGATATTTGGTAGCTATTGACTCGTCAGTGTAAATCGAGAACAATGTGTGCGTGCAATGTACCTTTCTTCAACACCAACGTCACTTCACTAAGAATGGGTGGTCCATCGATGGGTCCATCTTTGGCGTTGTCGCTTTCATTGTCGTCAGTGTCGAGGTCTGACCCATCTCCATCAGAATTGGACATGGTGTCCTCATCAGGACCATTGTCATCCAGGTCATCAGAGATTGCATGCAGCATCTCACTGAGGCACGTGCCATTGAGCATCCCACGTGAGAGAAAGTCGATCCATGCAGCAGCCAATTTGTCATTCCGGGTGTTTATTGTGAGCATTTGTTGAAGGGCATTGTGACGGCTCGATCTGCGCCATGGCTTCTTTACGGCGACAATGTGTTTTGACTCAGTGATCGATGAGCACAGTCCGTTAGGGGCGCCAAAGTTTTCTATGTGGTGATGGTAGTGAACGAGAGCGTGTTGGCGGGGGAGTGAAAAACCTTCTGATCAGACACCTGCATCTTGAAAAACTGTGCGATAGTGGTGGAATCGTTCGAGTGTGGTAGTGAGGGTATCCAAGTCACCCTCGGTCAAGATAGATTTTCGGGCGGTATAACAGAAGTCGAGGAATGCATTGAATGTTTTGGTGATGTCGACAGGTACATAGCCTTCTAGAGCTGCAACGTAAACCTGTGCTATATTAGCGCAATGCTCATATACGCAACCATGGCAGGGTACCTTCATCAGTGCCTTTGAGTCATCACCGGTCCACTGTTGGAAGTTCCGCCCTTGTTTAAAGCGGCGGAGGCCAGGGAAAGGTGGTGCGAGTGAGATCCTGTTAATGAAAAAATCAGAATAGAGTGAAACAAAAGTACATGGGCCACAGCAACCTACCGCTGATCAATTTCATCAAGGATGCGCTTCGACTGGGATAACCCATGATGATTTTCAAGATACTCCTGGACCCAGGCAACAAGATGGTCCTTGAAAGTACCCTTTATAGCTTGATGAAGGAGGTCGGGAGTAAGCAGTTCATGGATATTTGTACGAGGGAAGTCAGCTGTAAATGGCTGCAGGCGGTTTAGTCAGGTTCAACCTTAATATACATGATACGCACACGGAAATCATGAATGAGGCCATGTTCATACCACAATTCATCAACAGACTTTGTCTGAAGGAGGATTTCTGTCTTCTCTGATGTTTGTGGCTCAGCGTTCGGGTTGTCAAGGTCTGTCGAGCTCGCATCACAGCTATGCTCATGTGAGGGAATTATTGATGCTAAATGAAGGGGATTTACGTACGCTGGACACCAACCGTTCACAATCCCTGCAACAAGCACCTGTTCCGGGTAATCCGCAATGTATGGGCCAATCCCATAAACAACACGGCGAAAGTGATTGTCAGCACACCTGACGAGATCCCATTTTGTAATATATTGTCCGAGTGTCTGGAGGATTTTCTTCAGGCAACCATGGAACAGACGACGCTTGAAATCTCGAAACTCATCAGTGTCCGTTTCCTTTCGAGGACCTAAAACTTTGTATGAGCATCACGAGCGTGGCCAGGGAAAGGATGGTCATCACCTTTGGGTATTGGCAGAAACCCAATCAAAACCAGTGCATCCTTATGCGCCCTGCGAATGTTATTGTGAACATTCCCAATTGACAGATAAACTGGATAATATTCATGTTGGCCGGTGGCAACCGAGGTCGTGGTTTTGTCGGAACCAAGTATGATTGGAACAAACATACATCCATGCATCCCTGGGTCCATTGCAATGACGTCCTAAGAAAGTGATGAGCAAAAGAATGTCACATGTTTCCTAGAGTAATACTCACGCACTGATCCCAAGCCCAATTACCGGACATGAAGTTGCAATAGCGACGCTTCCCATCTTGAAGATCATGGTAGGTGCTGTAATCAAGAGTAGCGTTGAAGTCCAGGTTTGCGAGGATATTGTGCACGACCTTCCTCGGGTCACGGTACCAGAGCTGATAGTCTTCATCCATCCATCGAGGCACGACTGAGTTTTCGGGTCGAAGGCCTTGGTACCGTCCTGTCCACAACTTCCATGGTACAGATCCAAGTTCGATGCTGTCAATCTGGGCATGGAGATCATTGTGATCAGCTATCGGCGGAATATCACCATGGGGAGCGAGGGTCACAGACCAGATGTTGAGGAGGTGGTCGACATTACGTTGTGATAGTTCCGCCCTCTTGAAGAGAAGGTCCGCAAGCTCAAACCCTGCGCGAGAGCTAAAAGGGGACCAATCATCACTGGATTTCTGCAGGGGAGGGATGGGTGGTGTCTCATGTGAGAGAAATACCCCTTCGCTATCACACGGTGTCGCACATGGCAATTGCATGTCCAGTTATTTGTAGATTACTGTATAAAAACCTCCACCCACTTGATAAAAGAAGAACACCCTCACCAGTAGCGACCAGTAGCGACCAGTAGCGACCTGTTGTTACGTTCTGGGTCCGGTCCGGATCTGAAGCGTGCACTGGAGGGGCGAGTAGGCGAAGTCCGGCGGGCAGCTATTGACTGCCGGTCACCTGGACGTGGCCGGGGTCCGAGAGACGAGGGGAGAACAGAGGAGAAGCAAGACGGCACAAGGCCGAGTCAGATCCGAGGAAGTCCGGTAGGACACGAAAGACGAGGGTGAGAAAATAGCAATACTAATTCTGGGGAATGTAGTTACGAGGTACAAGTGGTTATATACTAACTAACAAGAGTGCTGGCAAATACTGAGAACGAGGATCTGAGTGAGGCTAAGCGAAGAACAATAAACTGAGGCAGAGAACTGCGGAGTCCGAGAAAGGTGAGATGGTGAAAGCATAACGCGTGCGAGAAACATAGTGAGTAGTGACGAGGTGAACATATAATACTGTGACCGGAAACATACGGAGTCCGAAAGGTACATACGAAAGAAATATCTAAGTCTACGAAATCGGAGTCCGGGCGGAAACATAAAAGGAACTATCTACGGAGTCCGAGCGGAAACTGAATTGGTGTTAGGATCGTGGATCCTAACACCTGTAGCGACCAGTAGTGACCAGTAGTGACCTGTAGCAACCAGTAGCAACCTGCAGGGAACCCTGTGGAAGCCCATGGAACCTTGTGGAAGGTCATGGAACAGTATGGAAACTCATGGAAGGTTATGGAAGTTCTGGAAAGTTCCATGAGATTCTCATGTGAAAAAGTATATAATAAACTCACCTGCAGTTCTAAGAAAGAGAGACCCCCCCCTACCTTTCAGCACCCCTTGCTACTAGGCAGACCTCTCCACCCCAGAGACCACTTGCTATTGTTTGTCAGCCAAGGACCCACATTAGTAAACTCTCTACACATTCCCCTCTCTATCCTTT
>Ga0307515_10019611_pt1 | contig 12150 bp, 6 predicted proteins | sample 17_EM_MG_FD_194513 | JGI IMG/M metagenome (GOLD analysis project Ga0307515, IMG submission 194513) | Populus trichocarpa ectomycorrhiza microbial communities from riparian zone in the Pacific Northwest, United States - 17_EM | ecosystem: Host-associated > Plants > Roots > Unclassified | place...
CGAACTTACAGACCTATGATCAGGTATTAAGAAAGTAAATTAACCATTGATGGGCAACAAAAATCAAAATCCAGTAGTAAGTAATGTTTCTAGCAGCTAGCTTATACTTACAATGCAGGACATATATACTTGTTAGGATTAGCATTGCATTGAGTATGTATGTATCTTCTGTTTACAATGTTTCCGAGAATATTAGAATTTGCTACAATTCCTTTGGCTAATCCCGTACGTCGTAGTAGTAGTAGTAATTTTATGTTGCTTGAGGTTTTAAGAACGAAGAATGAGCTTGTAAAATTCTATTTGAAAGGGTATCAAGTTATAATTGCTAATTACTTATAAATTAATTGTCCCTTCTTCTTGTTCATTTTCTTTCTTGGCTTCTAATTAGCAACGTGGGAAAGAAAGAAATCTTCTGTAATCTCGTCTCGACCCAACCAGTTTCATACAACATGTTTAAACATCTTGGTCATGGTTTGATCATGACTTGAACCTAAGACCGACTTAAGATTGTATGTATATAGTCGGTCTGTTCTCATTAAAATCGAAACGCCGAAGACTTGAGCCTTCTAAACTTGACTGGAATCTGAGGGATAGATGTTTGCTTAGCTAGGTTTGGAGTTGGAGCTTCAAAAGTTTGGACGGAAAACTCAACCACCATAGCCCAAATATGTGCTCCTCCATTAACGAGGGCAGCTTTTTTAGCTTTTTCAAGTCCAGGCACAACCAAACCAAACTAATCAAGACTAACTAGGAATATTTTTCTTGTGCAAATTTTCTTCAAAAAGGATATCAAGGATGGCAATAAATCAGTTTTGATGAATCTCTTGTGCACCCATATCCGATACAATGCACTCATAATTATCAACTATTAACTAAAAAACTAAAATGGCATTGGAGGATTTACTGTGCAAAACGCAATGTAAATCACCTCATAAGGCACGGTGGACAAACTGTTCACAGTGTTGTTTTTTTCTTTCTATTTTTATTAATTTGATTCTTATTTGACCAAATTATAAGCCAATAATTTAGGGGAGGGTGTGATTAAAAGACGGAGGACTAAACTAAAAAACCCGTAGAGAATAAGTAACTTTAATAAGTTTGGGCAAATTTTTTATTGTAGTCCCTATACTTTATAAATTATTGATATTGAGTCCCTTCAAAGTTTTTATTGTAGTCCCTATACTTTATAAAAAAAATTATCTTAAAAAACAAAGTTATTAAAGACAATTAAGTGCATAGCCCGTGTTACAAGCTCAAATATCTTAATCTTAATTATCTCTTGATCAAATATCAATTTATTTAATTAAATATATTTATAATTATTTTGATTTGTGATTTATAATTTTTTTATAAATAAGTAAGGAAATGTTGTATGTTAATTTTTTTTTTTAAATAATCTAACCCAAAACAAAACACAAGTTATATGAGTTAAGTAAGGTGAATGGCCAGTTACCGCGGACTTTACCTAAATTTTTTACATATTTAAAACAAAACTCGTTAAAATCTTTATAACAACTTATGAAATCACATCCTAATAAATTAGTAAAAAAAAGTCTTATATATTTAATAATCTCATTTATATATATATATATATTTCACATTTAAGATATTTATACTATACATGATTTAAGAATATGAAATTATGTAATAAATTATTAGTAATTAATATGGTTTATATATAAAAATCATTCATCATTGCTATTTAATTTTCCATACATTATATATTTTAAAAAAATCAAAAACCGACGAAATTACAAGATAGAAAGAGAGTCCTGCAAGTTTCTCTGTTTTTTAATCAGTAGATAAGGTACTATAAATGAAGTAGATAAGGTTGCCTAACTTGACTTTTTAATCGCAGGCATCCAAAAATCTGTGTGCTATACACTTTGTAATTTGCAATGCTATTATATATATATATATATATATATATTGTCCGCAGTCACCAATTACAGCAAATGATCCTCGCAACTCATCGTTCACCCCCAAGAATTTTACTCAATGCTTGCTTTCATATGTGCTGATACGTGCTCTCTCTCTATCTCTTTCTAACATAATTTGTGCCAAAGCAACTAGTTAGGGTTGGCAGCATGAAATTAAACAAAAATCTATTCTTAAAAAGGATAATTGCCTTAAAAACCGCAACGAAAATTGAAGAGAGGAAACGGGAAATATATTGTTTTAGTAGTGAGATGTATATTTATTACCACCTTCTTTCCATTGGAAGAATTAAAGACCAAATCCTTACCAGCAAGCATGCAGCATGCGCTCAAGAACCTTTACAAATCATTGAGCTCGTGCACAACCTTATTTTTATACAGTTGACCTCATCAAATTTGGACGAGAAACATCACAATAAAAAAAAAATGAAGGGGAGCAATTTTCAGACAACAGGAATTGAGCAAGACTACATCAAAGATTAATTATACGGGGAAAAAAAAAAAAAAGGGATCAAGATCTTGTGACATTTGATACCAGAAGAAGTTTCATTTCTAGGAACCTGTTATATATCCAATAAGGCTACACTCTTTGGCTCCTGAACCTCACAAGTCTCTTTGTTTGAGGAGAAGCAGCAGCTGTTGAGCGATCTGCCAGCGACGAAAATCCACCTGAGAAATCTCCATGAACAGAAAAATATCTCTGATGACCTTTTTTCTGATAAGTTTTCTTCTCCATGGATGGTTCCAAATGCAGCTCACTTTTAGGTGCTTCATGAACGTAGAAATCCGAGATGTTGTAACCTCGTGCAGCACCGGATGAAAGGCACTCATATTGGCTGCGAGTTTTTTTCTTCATGAAAGCTTTGTAAACCAGAGGAATTAGGCCCTCCATCAAACCACACCTTGAACTTCCTGTTCCGTGTTTGGTTCTTCCCTTTCCCTATGAATGCAACTACAAATCAATTGTTTGAATAAGGCTTGGAGTTATAGACTTTAGACCTTGGTGGGTTTAGTGGTGGCCCTGTTGTGGGGGTGTGAGAGTGATATACCAATGTCCACAAAACTTTTCTCTGATGTGGGGATTAAAAGTCCAACACGTCTAATTGTATCTCAAGACTTTCACAAAGAAACTAAACAAAACTTCCCGTACTCTATAATCTTTCCATGAGATCATCATTATCATTACAACAAAATAGAGCCAAATCATGTATAGAGACTGAATTATATCATATTATAAAAAATAAAAATAAAAATCCAAGTTCAAAATCAAACAATGGTGATATGGCATGGTATTGAACAAGCAAAATGAAGAAATCTGTCTATTCGAATGCATCAACTATACCTAGATATCCCTTCTACAACTTTTTCTCATTTCTTTATAGTGAGCAAAAGATTAAAGAATCATATCTTCCTTTTGCTGACTTGGTCATGTTGAGTGAGTCCACGCATAAACCATCCAGTGAGGTTTGAATTGGCAAACTCATCTCCCATGACAAAATACAAGTTAAAAACAAACACTCAGGCACAAGAAAGCAGGGACATTTTACTGTAATAAAGAATTTGACCACATACTTCTATTAAACCTGTAAAGGCCTTTTACAACCACCCAACCAGTAAAAATATCCCACCACTTCATATGTGGCTGCTAAGACTATGTTTCGTCTGTCACTTCTAGTTATTACAATAATGATTAGTTATTGTGCTATGATAATCCAAGTTGATTTGGTTGATGTCACATCAAAAAGCTGTCATCTATTGACCATAGGCGGCACAAATGAAGCTTTACTGTCCATTGATTCTGTTAAGCAGAGTGGCCTTAGGTCCTTAATGCATAAATTTTTTCACCACAATCCGTAGATGATCATAGCCGGCCTTGATGGGTGGAATAATTAAACAAAATGTTTTATATGCCTTAGTTCTTGTTTACCTAATCATCATAGGAGATGTGGTGATGGTGACTTAGAATAATAGAAGCATATATAAGAGTACTCTGGGTTTTTCTTTTTCTTTTTCCTTTTTTATCTTAAAACAACATAAATGATTACTAAATACTCCGTTTGGATTTTGTCAAATTAAGAGGCAAGTATGACCTGCACAAGAGTAATATCTAGAAACCAAATCAGGGACTGTTTCTTGGAAGATTTAACCTGTGATGTCTACCTGACATGGCAACTAACTCTGGATAAGTTTAATCAAATTACTTGCGTTGACAAGCAATGCATATGCACACTTGTATGCATATCTATATGATCTTTCTTGTAGGATCAACGTCTTGAATCTTAGATCAAGACGCGATCTGATTATCCCAGGGGCAAAAGAAAAGGGTAGCAATGATAAAGAGCCTCCAAGAGATCATTTTCAGTTTACTCGGATTCAGTCTACTAGAATGTCAGAGTCCATGTTCTTTATTTAGTTCAAGAACCAAAATTTAGGTGCTCTTTATACATTATCAAGGGTTACTTCAGGAACAAATTTCCACAGATATCCTTGTTCATAGAAGTGATAAATAATTGGTTGTAAGATGCTTACTTCAAGTATTATTGAAACAAATCCCAGATGCATCGTGACATTGTCATTAACTCAATAAGCCTACCCTGCCTATGACATCTCCAGCAATTTGACTAAACAAAGCTGATTACAAAGGATAACATTCAGGTTGTCATCTCCTTGTGAAGCCGAAAATCCTTTTTTCCCCCCTAATTGTCATGACCCTTTCTTGTCCATACTATCCCTCTACTTCAGCAAGTCATACTCCTAAACCTGCAAGATTATTTCCGCTACAATACCCATAGATGAATAAATTCCCGCAATCCATGAGATATAACTGTAGAATGTAACACGTCACGAGATATTTTCTTTGCTGAGTCACTTTCTTGTTTTGGAACTAGCTTGTTCAATCAGGCAATGAAAATTCTAGTTAAAAGCTTGCTTCTACTTGTATCCACACTTTGAAATTTAATATGAGAGCCGTGAAATGGTTACCTCAAATACAAGACTGCCAGAGAGGGTTAATCCAATATTAGCAAATACGCATCTGGTATCAACTTTATCGTGGAGTTGTGACTTCGTACCGGGACCACAGCCCGGCAAATCAATATACTCAGTCACTGCAAGACAAAGCTTATCATTGCCAATCTATTTGTACAATTGGCCAAGAAAAAAAAAAGATGAGAGATGACAATAAAGGGTTATTAATCTCAGACCTGCTCAAATGACAATGGCTTGCAGAAAAAGCTCCTCTATTTGCTATTCCTTGAAAATGCCACCACATGCTCTTTTCTTCTAATACAATTGCTCATATTTACTACCGCACCATCACTCCAAAGCACATCCAGAGATCATAAATTGGTTGTGTTTTAAACCTCATTGTCATACACCTTCTAACAATTACTCTTCTTCTTTGATTAGCATCGACCTCCAGGCCCAGGCAACTTGCTCTGTAATTTGAACTTTACTAATAATTTTCTGTCCAATTGCTATATTTAGTAATAGCTATATCCAGCATATGTAAGATTCGTTTTTATAGACCTTTTGCCTATTTTGAGATGGCACATCCTGGTATTTTCAAACTGAAAGGGCTGGGCATCATGGACCGTTCATTCATCTTTCTGGCCAGCCAGTAACACTGCACAATCATCGTCAGTTAAAACAGATCTCTCAACCTATGTTTACCACCCTTTTTTTTTTCCTTTGCTATGCTGCTATGTCCCCTAACACCTTCTTTTACCCGTCTTTTAAACTCAGTACGAAAATAAAAGCTATGAACAAGCAGAAAAACATATATTTCAGTGGTCCCCAAGACATCAAATGAGATGTAAACAATTTAGCAATGGAATAAAGAGTGTTAATGGATTTCATATAACAATGAATATCAATATTTAAACTAAGTAAAATCAAGAGAAATACAACTGAAATACAAATTGTGTAACTAGTACAATCTCGATCCTTAAGAACCACGTTTGAGCTAAAGCTTGCCAGAGTTTATCTGATTGAATTAAAAAACAATGGAGAGGAATTATACTTGAAACAAATGGTTCTTGTAGCATAGGGTCCAATCTGAATCATCTGAACAAACAAGACCACCACCATCGGTGCTTATGGACTCTGCACATGAACATGGTGGCTGAGAAGGGAGGCTATCCTTGGTTTTGTCACCTGTTCCCTGTTCCTTCATTACATATTCAGTAGATCCAAAACAGTTAATTGAAATGCGATCAGTTGCTGCATCAACATTGAGCTCAGGACTCTTATGAGATTTTGAGCAATCAATTTTGCAGGCACTGCCATCATGCTCTTCATCAGACAAGTATCTACAACAATCAAATTCATCCATCTCAAAAATACGACTTACCAATCCTTCCCTCCAAGATATTCTCATCTGAGATTGTGATACATTCTCGATTGTAGAATTAGAAAACCAAGAAGCCCGATCGTCCAAAATTTTGTGAAACTTAGAAAGATCGACTGAATTGGAAGGCATGGTCAGAGAATCAAATCGAAAACTTGAATTGGTTGGATCCCATATTGATGCATGGCTCTTGGGAGATAAACTAGTCATCTGAAGATGCTCAGCCACTGAATTGAGTTCAGAATCAAAGCTACATTTCTTTCTATTACCATCTACTTGTAACCAAGACGCGCCAACTCGTCTATCCGAGCTAGAATCAGATTGGGGGGTCTGGATTACATTCCCACTACCCAAGGAGCCTATGGAGAATGGAGAGTTCTCTCCATCTAGGCCACGGCGATTATTCGTCTCTTCTTCTAAAGGTGAAACAGCAAAGTCGTCACATAAAGGAGTTCCCAGAAATCCTTGAAACTCGGGAAGAGGGAGCTCACTGGGAGAAAGCAAAGAAGCACTCCTCCTCCTCCCAGCACTAACAGTAGAGATACTTCTGTTAGCACTTGTATTGCACAAATTCGGTGAAAAGCCACCATAGCCAGATGAAATTGAAGCAGGAGAATTGAGCATGGCACGCACCTCCAATCTCTGAAAACCGCATAACTTGTTTCGAGAATTCTCCTTCTGGTCCTCATCCTCCTCATCGCAGGGTGATAAAAGCCAATGCATTGAAGCTTCAATAGGCAAAGGCAACACAGAAAGAGCAGAATTCTCAACAAGCGCTATATCATTCTCTTGTTCAATATCCTCATCACTATCAAAACTACCAAGTGCTTTAGCTTCTCCACAAGCGAGTATCCCTCTCGGCCTACACTTCCTCTTGTCAGTGACCCCAGACACAACATGACCAGCACCATAACAAGTAGCAGGAGTAATCGGTTTCCCTGTCATTAGCTTCATAGATGATCCACATTGTATCTCTGGTGATACTGAGGGCTGAACTGGAGGTGTCTTGGTATTGCTACTTGTTGATTTTGAGTCAGTATTACAATTTGATGATTTCTCATAAAAATCATCATTCATAACCTTACCATCAGCTCCAAGATTCAAACCAGACCCACTGGCCACTTTACACAAAGGAGTCAAATTTGCTTCACTACCCTCATATACTCCATCAATTATCACCTTTTTCAACTCTCCAGACCCAGATTTCAGCTTATTATTTACAAGACTGCCACTTGATTCCGAAAAGGACGAAACTTTAGCATTAGCAATTTCATTTCTAGAACAAGTGCGTTTCTTACCAGATTGCCATTGGTACAGACATGGAGGATGGTTTCTCTTCACCTTCTCCACCTTTTTTGAAATGGGTCTCTCAAAAAGGTTCTGCCTTGATGAGTTCTCCTTTGGGGGTCTCATCATATCAGGAGCTGACGTGGGGGTTTTTGAGGAGAAGGGCTTTACTTTTATCAGTCTCTGATTATTACTGCTATTATTGAAAGGAGTTTTTGCAGTCCTGGAAGAAGAAGAGTGAGAGAGGAAGAACCTGAGACAGCCCTTAGGAGCTTCAATGGAGGATAAAGAAGAAGCATTGCTGGTGTTATCAATGCTGGTGCTATCAATGCCACCATTATTGAGATCTTGAAGTGGGTTTCTTCTAAAGCTTGGCTGGTGCTGAGGCTGAGGCTGTTTCTTTCTCCTATGGGTCTTGGTGGGTTGTTCTGGTAATCCAGTTTGGCGTTTTTGCTTGTGGGTTTTTGATGATTGGTTCATTTGGCGAGAGAATTGAACAGAGAGAGTTACAGTTTGAGATCTAACCCTAAAAAGGGAGTGAATGGATGAGTTTTTTTTGGCAGGGAGTTGACTGATTTGATTTGAATTTGAGAGGTGGGGGGGAGGGAGTTTTGCCTTTTTCTGAGTTTAGCCCCTTCTTTTGTTGTTTTCCACTGAAATACCGTTGGATTAATGGCAGCAGGTTAATTGGACCCTGCTTTGTTTAATTTTTTAATTACAATTAAATAGGCCTAATCTCAGGTCAAGGGACCGTTTGTTTTGCCCGATAAGTTATTTGACTTTGCTTGCTAAGGTTCCGTTTGATTATGTGATACAGTTTATATTTTGTTATGATCATAAATTTAAAGATTTAATACTCAACTGGAGTTTCCAGCACCAACAGTATGATAAAAACAGGAGATGATAGCATATCCATAGGTCCTGGCTCTGAGAATTTGTGGATCCATGGCATTGCTTGCGGCCCTGGACATGCATGAATTGGGTCCGTTCTCACGACTTCTTAATTTCTCCTACTAGTTTCTCATAATTAAACACAGTTAATTAAACATGATCAAAACATAATTATTGCTAAACAAAATGCTTGTTTCTTGATCTCTTGCAGCATCGGTAAAAGGTGTTGTTTTGAAGATGGGGTTGGGGAAAAATCATGGGGCAGACATTGTTTTCAAAATGCAATATTATGATGAAATGAGCCTTTGATCCTATCATGCACCATCGATCACACCCACTGCCCCAGATTGACATATAGCCTCACAATTAGCATTGAATTTTATTTGTGGCTCAATTCAATACGTGTAAGGGAGTCAGATTGGAATGAAGGCATAAGTTGACATATTACCATAGATCAGCTGCAGCAACAAAGGATCAGTCATTCCGAGAGAGGAAATGAAGAAGAAGAAGAAGAGAGGAGTCGGCTGGGTTTGTCGGGCCGTGTAGACTTGTCTTCAAGGGCTCATTCAAGCACTATTCATTTTCAGCCTGTCTCTATTAATTGGCTTCGGCCCAAGTTCATGAAGGGGAAGGGCTATTTTGGGTTATCAGCCCACAAAACTTGATATTTTGGCAACCTAAGTATCTGTGAACATAGTACAGTTCGGTGGATGTCACGGTTACAAAACACTGAAATATAACAAGGTCGTAATTGAAAAACATAACATTAATTATATTTAACATTTTAGAACTATGATAGCTATCAAAATACATAAAATGCATGTAATTTCAAAGTAGCAAGTATGTTCAATATCTTATAACACGTATTTTCTTCCCTAAAACAGTCAAGCCTGCACATTGCACAACTCGTCGATCGCCGCTATGCATGTCGTGATTTCTAAATTAAATGTTACAACTGTGAATCGCAGCATGTAAAAACTATATTATGTTTTTTAAGAGGGGGAATAGGAATAGCTAGCATCAATCCTGAATCTAGTCGATGCATGTCGTGCTCGAACTGTTTCGTGCACATGGTTGATTGAAAGGGTTGCTTTTCGTGGTCACTAAATAAATGCCATCAAATCATTGTCAACAGGTCTTGAGTCAATGGACTCTACTGATATATATACATACACTTAATTGTATTTCAAGGCATTTAATTGTTTTAATTAATTAATAGGTACGTCCGTACGTACAAGAGCTAGCATCATGGATGCTGGGTGCGTGCTTACCACGCCTCCTACCATCTTATCTCTCGATCTATAAACCTCCAACTTGGTCCGCACAGAATTAACGCTAGACATCATTAAGATACGCGAAGCCTGACTTAAGCAACTCCCATATTAATTATATTGTTAATTACTCAACTAGCTAGCTATAACTACTATCCTTTCCTTTCAACTACCTTCATCGACGTTCTCCAAGATTAAAAAAAAACCTCATGATGTGCGGCACGGCTGTACGCCTCTAATTTAAAATTGTTATCGTATTAATGACCATGCTTTAGTTAGTTGATTACTAAAACAATAAGGGAAAAAAGACACATATTTATCTGCCCTATTTCCCCGATTCTAAGCAAGTTGGTCCTCGAACAAGAAAAAATCAACCGCCCCCCGGCCCCATCTAGTGGATATTGGTGTTATCTAATTAAGCCTTAAATATTCAAGATTCTTTTCCTTTAAAACCACACACGCACACGTATTAATTAATTAGTAGTGGAAAAGAGAGAGAGTACTCGTCAAGAAAAAAACCAAAAAAAAATCCCATCAAAAGGAAGGAAGAGAATAGGACTAGTACTAGTCCAAAGTTGAAATTAAGCAAATGATGATCGATCGAGGCCTTAATTCCCTCCTCTTTTAAATTGATGATTGGTAGCTATGTAGGATATTGAGCTTCAAGATCGGCAACATTCACGGCAGCAGGTACGTACTCCCTCCGGGTTAATTTCCTCCACTCCACGCATCACGTAGAAAAAGAGACGGCGGCTATTCCCGTACGACTCTTACACGCAATGCAACATATTAACTTATTAAATGTCTCGTCATCTCCTGCCACCACCGTATCTACCAATCTTGGATCAGAACTTAGAGAGGAAGAACATCCATCTACGCTAATATTAACCAAGCATGACCGCTCATGCTACAACTAGTTGCCTGTATAACATCATAATTTACAGTGTGCGCTCAACAACTTATCACATGGGCAATGTTCATACTTCTTCCCAAAGTGAAGAGTCGTCATTACTTGTAAAAATGCATGTGCACGTACATATCATCACTACAAGTACATCTGGGGACGTGCGTCTAATGAAAGTAATTAACGTTTCATGACAATATCTTTAATTAATCTCGGTTAATTAATAATTGTTTGATCAAGAGCTAGCGGATGTAAAACAACCTCAAACACCTCCCTAGCTATAAATATGTGATCTACCTGCCATTTGTGTATCAACCAACAGGACTGCCTACCTAGCTAGATCATAATTTCTCCCCTTGATTCTTATTGCGCGCAAGACAGCAGAAATCCCTTCGTGATGGCCAAGTTTGTTGTTTCTTTTGTAGTACTCTCCTTCTTCTACTCCTTTCACCTGTCAAACGCAGCTTCTACAACCCATAATGTGATCAAGTTTGGTGCAAAACCAGATGGCAAGACTGACGCAACCCAACCCTTTCTTAAGGCATGGTCAGCTGCATGCAGATCGGCTACTCCGTCCACAATTTATGTGCCTAAAGGAAGGTACTTGCTAAAGGCAATAGTGTTTAGGGGTCCGTGCAAGAATAAAATTACGGTTCAGATAGGTGGAACCCTTGTAGCTCCTACAGATTACCGTGCCCTAGGCAACTCAGGGTACTGGATTTTGTTCATCGAGACTAATCGAGTTTCTGTCTTTGGTGGCACCCTTGATGCTAAAGGTGCTGGCTTCTGGGCTTGCAGGAAATCTCGACAGAATTGTCCTGTTGGAGCTGCGGTAAGTAAAAAATCTACAATATATACAATACTATCTATATTTTTTTTGAGAAGTACAATACTATCTATATACATATCCTTCAATTAATGTAAGTAGCATTCAATTAATGTAAGTAGCAATTCAACAAGTTGCAATATTAATCATATTTGCAAGTGCTGGCGAGTGATCAATTAATTATTTAAAGTTGATCTGATCCACATGGCCAACACAGTGCTTTCATGTGACCAGTCCACCCCTAATATTACGGTCCTTCGTCCATCAATTTTTTCCTGTCTTTCAGCTTAACAAACCTTAACTAAATCAACTATATGCATAAACATTTTTGTGAAAAAAATAAAATAAAACCAATCCCATAATTCATGAGTGGTTTATCTCTTAGCATCAAATTACTCTCTTTGCAATGCAGTCGATAACATTCAACTGGGCAAATGACATCCTGATTAGCGGCTTGACGTCTATCAACAGTCAATCAACTCACCTTGTTATCAACAGTTGCAAGAAAGTTGTGGTCCGAAATGTAAGGACAATTGCACCAGACCAAAGCCCCAACACCGATGGCATTCACGTGCAAGCATCGACCGGAGTTTCAATCACTGGCAGCACACTTCAGACGGGAGATGACTGCATATCAATTGGTCCAGGCACTAGGAACATGCTGATGAGCGGCATTAAGTGTGGCC
>Ga0307515_10019613_pt1 | contig 12150 bp, 7 predicted proteins | sample 17_EM_MG_FD_194513 | JGI IMG/M metagenome (GOLD analysis project Ga0307515, IMG submission 194513) | Populus trichocarpa ectomycorrhiza microbial communities from riparian zone in the Pacific Northwest, United States - 17_EM | ecosystem: Host-associated > Plants > Roots > Unclassified | place...
GAGTCATGGATCATTATCGAGAATCTTACCAATTACTCTGACACCTATACTCACTCGCGCCCACGTGTGCAACCGTATTCCATCTATTGATATACCTAGCCGTACGCTACCGTACGTGCCTTTACAGGTCGATGAAGAGAGTAGAAGAAGCGTGGGGGAGGGGGAATACCGCGGCAGTGCTGTTGATGGACGTTAAGGGAGCCGTTCCACATGTGGCAAAGGGGAACTTGATAAAAAGAATGGAAGAAATGGGGTTTGAAGCCGACCTGGTGAGGTGGGTGGAGAGCTTTATGGAAGATAGAAAAGTGATTATGTCGATGGACGGGAAGGAGGGAGACAGTATGGATGTGGAGACGGGAGTTCCGCAGGGGTCACCAGTGTCGCTGGTACTTTTCGTTATATACCTTTCGGGGTTGTTCGACCAAGTTGAAAAGAAGGAAGATGAGTGTGGAAGTGAGCGTATATCTTTTGTCGATGATGTGGCATGGGTGGTAGAAGATGAGGATGTGGGGGAATGCACACAACAACTGGAGAGATGCGCCGCGGAAACAACGATTTGGGCAGAGAAGAATGCCTGTCGGTTCGATATCGAAAAAATGGAAGCGATGTTGTTTACACGAAGAAGAAAGAATAAGGAACCGAAGATGAATGCCCAGATTCGGGTAGGAAATCATGAGGTTTCGTATAATAATGAAGCGACAAGCTGGCTGGGGGTATGGCTGGATGATATGCTTACCCTGAATGATCATACGAAAAAGACCTTAGCGAAAGCAAGGAAAGCGCAAAATAGAGTGAGATCCTTGCTGACGAAGAAAGGATTAAGCTCGGAAGGATGCAAAAGGATTCAAGTTCCGGCGGTTCAGGCAGTGGCGTTGTATGGGTCTGAATTTTGGTGGCATGGACAAGAAAGTCGGGCTCAGGAAATACAAAGGTTGTTGAATGAACAGGACAGAAGGGTAACCAGATGCTTTAGAACGACACCTCAAGGAGCTTTGATGAATGATGTGGGGTTACGACCGGCAAAGGCTCTTCTTAATAACTGGGTACGACGGTATAAGGTGAGACAGATGACGATGCCCGATGCTCAAGGCGGAGGGAAAATGTTAGATATACGGAGGAATGTCTTACAGAAGGTGGAGGGGATTGATGAGTTGATCCCGGAGGATGAACCTTTCGAAAGGAGGAGTTATGAGAGGATGATAATATCAACGGAAAAAAGACGCCTTAAAGGCGAAGTGATAATTCAGGATGAGGAACAAGCTTTGGTGGAGGCGAAGTTAGAAAGAGAGGGACTTGTTCTTTGGACTGATGGAGCGAGAAAAGAAGATGAGTGGGTTGGGTGTGCAGTGGTATGGAAAGAGGAAGGGAGGTGGAAAAAGAGAAGGATACACCTAGGCCGACAGAAAGAAGCATTTGATGCGGAAATGTATGCGATGTCGGAAGCAATGAAGGTTGCGGACGAGATGGCAGAAACAAAGGAGGTTACCAGGGTCACGGTTTTTACGGATTCCCAGGCAACTTTAAGACGAATACAATCGGACGAGCCAGGACCAGGACGGGTACTAGCGCTATGGACGACAAATTGGGTCGACGCATTAGCCAGAAAAAACATCCAAGTGGAGTACCGGTGGGTACATGCTCATAAAGGGATAGAAGGCAATGAAGAAGCGGATCAACAGGCAACAAAGGCGGCGTATAAGCATTGCGGCAGTTATACCGAAACGCATAATCCGCTACCGTTTTTAGATTATGTTTCCTTTTCTCATATTAGCCGAAGGTTGACTGAGGTGAAATGGGAACAAAGTAAAGAAGAAATAAAGAAGATGGGGAAGAAGTCAAAGCACAGTTACCGGTAAGGTTTGGTGAAGCGGGGAGGTAACAGTGCGGTGATGGAAGCCAAAAAGACGATTGCGGCAAGGTTTTATCAGCTCATGTCAGGACATGCACTGATAGCGAAATACCTAATGCGGATCAGAAAAAGAAGTGATATGAAATGCTGGTGGTGTGGGCATGAATATCAGACAAGAGACCACCTTTTTAAGTGGTACAAAAGATGGAAACGAGAACCAAAGAGGCTTTGGGTTGATGGGCAAAAGGGGGAAGATGGGTATGAGGGTGTTGAAAAGGTTTTAAAGAAGCCAAAGATTTCATTGCCAATGTCTCTCATTTTTGCAGAAGGAAAATGTTCGCAGGCTCTGATGGATTTTTTATCTTGTACCGATGTCGGCAGAATTAGGGGAGTGGTGGAGGAGGCGGAGAACTCAGATCACGAGGAGTCGAGTGATGGGGGGGTGTAAAAGTTTACTGTTGTTTTTTGTGTGGCGGTTTCTTTTGTTAAGTGGGGAAGAGGACTTGCAACTTTGCTTTTGTTTCTTTATGTTACGGAAGAAGCCGGGAGGATATATGTACGGGATATGTCATGGCCGCCAGCGGCCGAATGCAATATGATTACAAACAAACAAACATGCATGACTAGCTAACGCATGCATGACGGTCTTACCAGCAACGCCGCAGAAGAGCTCTGCAGCTCTATCCAAACGCTACCAATGAGAGAGTTGTTCATAAGTATAGCTGACGCCAAGAACACGACACCATTTCATTGCATCTCTCCAATCCTTTGTTCAGTTTTCAAATTTTCAAATTACACCGCTGTAGATCATACACTATGCATAATGGCACTCGAAGGCCGAGTAACACTTGGGATTGCCCCGCTTGGGTACTTTCGAAGTAATCGATCGAGTATGCTTCATATACCGTATGCTTATGTATACACTCTAAGAGAGATGGAAATGTGCCTTTCCCTCATTTAGATGAAAAATGAATGGCACCGGTTACATGGTAAATAAGACAGCAGGAGGAATTTGAACTCAATTTTGTGCCATTGTCAAAATGCTAATGTCTTTTATTGTGCACTCTGTCTGCTTGTGATTGTTTGATATACTGGACTCCCACCAAAGATGCCCTAAATCCTTGACTAACTACTGCTGTGCTCTTAAAATGGCGCATTTTCAAGACCTAGAACCCTACTGGAAGTAGTTTTATTTTTGTCTCTTTCTGTGTGTGCCTTTCTCAGGCTTCACTGGAGGGGGTAGCTAGAAATGGTACATCGTAGTTGTTTTGCCTGTACAGCGTTTCGGCCGACTGCTCACCTTCCATTCTGATGCCACACCCATTGCCGCCTCCTTTGTCCGCAGAATCTGAATACAAAATCATAGCTATCACCACCGCTACCGCCGCGTCATTACCGCCACCATTCCTACGCCCCCCTACACTCCACTAACAATGAGTCGACATCAAAGAGAGAGTTGGGCATGGTGGTAGTAGTGACAAGAAGGGAACCGGCAGTGACAAGAGTATCAAGATGATGGGTATATTGTAATAAACAGAGGGGTTGGTGCCTTCAGTCAGTGTCTTTTGGGGTGACGAAGGACTTTACTAATTTATATTCGCCTTGAATAGGAAAGGCACGAAAAGGCGCAGGGGACGAGTGCAAAGGAAAGCCACGTGGACAGAGTACAGGGATGAAGGGCTCGGGGAGAATCCTTAGGGATAATTGGCACGGGAGACAACGCACAGGCGGGAAAAGCACAGAGAAAAGGCACCATTACGTAGTCCAACATTTGTGCCATTTCCACAGTGCATCCAAAAGAACCCTAACCCAATTCTTGCACATGAATGCCATTTATTCTTAGTGTGGGAAAAGGCACTGCTCTGCTGTGCCTTTTCCGGTGCCTTAAAGAAGAAAATTTCCGACCCCCTTAGAGATACACACTTATCTGCGGCGCATAACACAAAGTTTTGAAACAAGACATAATCTCATACCAGGATGTAACTCCAAGGCTGCAACATATGACCCATGAATATATGCAACAACCAGGCCTTGATAAAAGCCGAGTGATCTGGCCATGAAGTGATCGACGGCTTGATGATTTGGCCACAACCAACCCGTCGCGCGACAAAGCTTATCGAGCGGTCTTGGAGGGCAGTAGTGCTATAGTGCTGCTTGTGGCGGTCTAAATGGATTTTCTTCTTGATGAATGGAGGGGTTTAGGACGGAAAACAAATGGCACGGCAGCGGCAATGTCTACTAGGGCCGGTTAGGAGACAGGTCTAAACCTTTGGCGTGTTCATTAATGGCTCACCCTGTATGATGTTGCTGGGTTCCCAAAGATTGGGGTAGATGGACTATTAAAAACCCTGATCTTGTCAATTCGATGCAGTATTCGTAAGCGGCCATGCCCTGCCAGCCTGCATGAAGCCTGGCCAGGCCGCCATTCGGTAAACACCTCGGTAGACATCTCTCGGTCTGTATACTAGGTCGTTCAGTAAGCAACTCTTGGTCCCTCAGTATTCTATTCAGTGTGGGATAGAATGGTAATCTATCGGTAAGACTCCATTATTTGTTCTTTCAGTGCATCTTGTTGTGACGAACCTGTCGAGACGATTGATTTGATTGAGTCTAAGTCTAAGATGACACGTAGCCTATATAGTAGCTGCCAGCCCTAACCCATAGCCACGTGATGACGTACTCTACAAAGACTCGGTCTAACACATCTTTCGGCAGGTTTCCGTACAGCTCTCGGTTATCTGTTTAATCGAACTCTTGGCAGACCGGTGCGTGCCTTTGAACTCCTTCAGTCGGGTTACCGGTACTCCTCTATTTCGATATCAAGATAAAGTCCTTCAATGGTATTAGTCGCCGTTTGATAAGTGAACTCAGTCTCTCAGTGGTCGTCTCAAATATCTCTGGTAAGAGCATTCGGTAGACCTCCAGTATCTCAGTCAATCGCCATATTGAGTATCCATATCATTGAATTTCGGTGTCTCCTTCGGTAGCTGTTTCTGTTCAAATAGTGATACTTAGAGAAGCTTGATTGTATATTATCTAAGAGTGCCACAAGGCCATATATATATGAGTACAAGTGCGAATGCGTGCGTACGCATCTATGTATAGACTCTTCAGGCCGACAGTAATCTCCGGTCATACGAGGCTCACCTCCGGCCATACGAGGCTCACCTCCGGCCATACGAGACTCATCTCTGGCCACAGAAGACAGAGACCTATCATGCAATAGTTTCGGTCTGTTTGGAACTGCTTCCGTAGTCATAGTCGCACTCACTCAACAGGAAGCAAGCGCGCTTTGCGATCTTGTCATCTCTTCCGTACACTTGCAGCCGTACTTTCCATCTTCGCTCACTAGGTGCAATTGCCAACTCTCCTCCGGGTGCGCTTGCCGACTTTTACCCACGTACGCTTCTTTGACTATTCTTTTGGGGCGCTTGCGGTCTCTTTCCACCTGCTCTTGCCGTCTCTCTATTAATGCGCTTGCCGTCTCTTCTACAGATGCACTTATTGCCGTTCTCTTAGTCCACTTGTCGATTCTTCTCTTGGTGCGCTTGTTGCTGTTTGCTTTCTCTATTGGTAAATCCTCTTCACGGTTTTCACTTTAGCATTTCCGGTACTGTAATCGTGTAAGTAGGGGTTATTTTCGATTCTGGTACGGTGATCACTCCTTTGAAGGCCCCCCTTTGAAGGTCGTTCTCCGCCGACGACTTATCTAGTGCTCATTCGGCCATCACACCTCGACTAGCAAGTCTTGATCCCGTGTAGATTTGGAAGTCAATTTGTAGCGTCTAATTACCATCGTAGCGATGTATCTCGGGATTGCCAAGTATGTCGGGATCTCATTCGGGATTATATTTTTGGTAAAGCGGCTTCGTAATTCGCTAGCTTGGTATCTCCGAAACGTATTTAGCATTGCATTTGGCATTGTAAGCTAGGGATACGGCTTGGTACGTCGTGTCTTTGAATATTTCTTTGGATGATACTCGGTGGAGCCACGCCACCGGTACATCCTGTATCTACATATCTTCCTTCAATTGCCAGTTTCGTAGTTTATCATTTGAAGTAAGGGATCTCAAGATGGGTAGAATTCTACATAACCTCGTATATCGCCCTATCGGCAAAGAGAGCTATTGTCATCCATCCCTGCTCCTCTATCACCGGAATGTGCATATCTGCACTCGTTTCCTGCGACGTACGCTTTTCACATGATAAACGGGCTTGGAATGTGCCAAGGCAGGCCTAAATATTGCAGCCGGGTGGCTTAGGAACACTGATCCGATGTTTGTCTGAGATGGTCTAGGATTACTGCAATTTGATCATTGACATCTTGTTCCGGTTGGAAGCGCTCGCAGTCGCTCGCAGAAGGTGGGGGGAGAATTTTTCTCACACAGAGAACTTCGCTCGCGGAAAATGTCGAGGATTCTGCTCTGAGAAGTTAAAGTTTCTAACCAATTCTGGCTCCAGGGATGACCGGTTCATCTGGTGCGGTTGACTATATGAAACGGCTCGATCAAGGTACCATCAGGTTTATACCTCTACTGATCCGGTTAACATACTCTAGTTCCTTGACGGTTCAGCCAACAAAACTTTTGTCATCCAATACGGGACTCGAGTAGGACATTAGGAGCCGATGGGAGTTGTGAACACATGATAAAGAGAGCGCAAGAGGCAAATTGTACATCCGAATGACAAGGAGACGGTTGGCACGAGTAAACCATCGCTGGAAGCCCAGTAATATGAGTATTACCACATTATGGGAACCGGTTCGAACCAGCTGCTTTTCCAAGGCGAAACTGTCGCATGTGATGCAGTTCAACACTCCGAACCTTTCCCGAACTGTACCGCAAAGCAGCTGTCCGAACTAGTTCACCACTGAAATGTTCACTTCCCTAATTCTGTGCCAAGAAGGGACATTGAAGTCATTATAATTCCCTACAGTGGAGAGACCGAAGATAGGTTATTGTTGAGAGTGTTTGGCAGGTTGTCGGAAGTAGTCTGGTGACGCATGGAGTTGATGCGGAGGTGTATTGTAGGGGTTGAGCCTCAGCTATCGTCCATTTAGTGTGTTACGTGTACTCAGACGCTCTGCGCCTAGTGATAATTACCTGCAACTGAGTACCGTTTCAACCATCGCATTCATCTAATTACGAGTCACTGTATTATAGTCAGTTTACCAGCCGTTGGGTTGATGTTAAGTCCAATTCTCAGGCTGGATATCCCGAGTGATAGCCCATGGCCAAGTGGTGGGACATGGAATTGGCTTATAATTGAGTAAATCGCATGGGAAACAAGTATATAGTGTTAAATCCACCCAAGTGGCTACGTGAAGCCTATGTTTATTCGCTAAACCTGGATTGAGACACGTCTACTATACAATCACCGCCATTCGGACAGATCGGACTGTAGGGATATCACATGCTATCTAGTCTCGAAACCTTCGGAGGGCACGGCTACCACCATCCGAATTCCGTACAAAGGCAGTCGTGAAAAAGCGGGAAAGATCTCGCTTACCAAACATGTTGGGCGCCTGTTGACTTTGGATACGAACGCCAGTTGCAGATGTCCAGACATCACCCGGAGATCGAATTTGGAGTGTTGAGCGTGTAGTTCTTGAGGTCAAAACATTCCGGCAACGTCAAGTAGCTAAGTAATCCCGAGATCGACTCACAATTTACCTTTTGTACTTAGAGACGGCACCTCACACTCTTAGCGAGGTACTCGCTCCGAGAAACGCTCATGCCTAGTGTGACGTCACATACACAGATGATACGCAAGGTTGGTAATAGTTAATGCAAATCCACTAATACCGCTCTCTGTGTTACTTGCAATTCATTTGACGTACAGTGAGTATTTCGCGACAGGGCTCCATAGCGTTCCCCAATTCCTTTCAGCTCTCTCATCCCTATCCTGTCTAACACATCAACAAGTATGTTGGCGTGTACACTACTCAAGAGTTAAGACACTTCCTGGATGCAATGCAAATCGACGTCGATTGTGTAAACTCGTTATCCCGGTCACTCCTCGCCACCAGATACCGGATATTCGATAATGCAAAACCACAGGTTCACGAATGACTTGTGAGACTACAGTCCGAGTGATGAGATATAGAAAACTGCCTAGCCAGCCTGCAATCCATATCTCGCTGAAATTATCGGACATTTTGACACCCTTCCTGGCTGGATGTGGCATAGTTCTCGACTAGCACGACCGGAGAAGCAGAGTTGCCTACAGGTAGAGGGGAATAGTATACTGAGTGAAGCGGGGAACACTGGGAATAGAACAAAGGAATTAATCAAAGATAGAAAACATTAGTCATATCCGTACATTCTTGTCCTAGTCTACTGAATCCCCAGTGTATGGTCTGACCTCCATACCTCATTCTGGTTGCGTTTATAAATGTTGCGGACTGCCACATTAGCCTAAACGAGCGGAAGCGAATGGGAGAAAATTAATTTGGTGGCCATGTTCCACTTGGCTGGTAAGGAGCAAGCGCTCAAACGCTACTCTTGGATACCCTTTCTCCGTTTATTTCCGCTTTCCATTCCCGTGAATAAGGTATATGTTAACATTGATAGCTTGAGCACAAACGGTCATACGCCGACAGGGTCTCTACGACGATGAATGCTACATCCCCGCAAGTACTTGGAGTCCATGGAGGTCTTTATCAAGGCTATGGCCGCAGCACTCGCCTCACCGGCCCATCACTGGCGGCAGCACCGATTTGATTCCCCAAGTTGGACGGCAGTCTACAACTATTTGTTGACTAACTAGAACTTCATTCCGCAACACTCAAGAACCGGTATCCCCTACCTCACTTCTCGGAGATGCTCCACAGGTTACCCCAAGTTCTGATCTTTGCCAAGCTCGACCTCCAGAATGAGTACAATCACATCCAGATCAACGAAGGCAACGAGTAGACGACAGCGTTTTGGACCTGGTACGGCCAGTCTAAATACCGGTTTATGTCTTTCGGTTTGACGAATGTACCAGCTACCTTTCAAGTCTACTAACGACTTCTTAAGGCCTTACTTCGACGACTTTGCCGTGTGTTACCCTGACAATCTACTTATTTATTCGACAAATGAAAATGAGTACGAGGAACACGGACGGAAACTACTGCAGGGGTTATGGGAATGCGGTCTTAATTTCAAACCCGAAAAGTGAAAATTCGGAGTCTCGCAGGTTGCCTTGTTTGGGTTTATCATTAATTCGAAAGAGTCGGCATGGAATTGAATCGAATCATGATAATTGAAGACTGGCCAACACCGAAGTCGGAGTGTACATGGGCTCCTTAGGTTCACGAACTACTACCAACGATTCATGCGAAAATCCGTGAATCCATAGTGTTTGTAGACTCAGGATTTATCCCGAAATACCTACAAGGTGCTGGAATGGTCGACATGTCATTAGAAGGCGATCGCAGCTACCGGAAAGGACTGGAGAGTGATTGCTAATGCGCTTAGTTCTTTGTACAGGTAGACTTATTCACGAAGTGACATTCGCCATCGGCTTCCGCCACTTTGTTGTATGAATAAACCTCAGCACTCGTACGACTTATTGGGCTGGTTTTTATACGGGCTGACGGTGTTCAGAGGTCTCTATACATAGGTGGGTATATACGCATTTGTGTATGGACTACTGTATATTTATGATATCTGTGACATTTTGAGATAGTACAACTAAGCTTCTCTAACTCTACTTTAACACACTCCACTTTCAGTATCTTCACGGAACCTCGCGTATATAAAGGTATAACATTCCTTGATAGTTCACTAAAGACGGTTACTTAGTACAACAGACAATTCAACCCAGGCTTCGTAATAGTCCGGGCGGCCGCTAGTCTCTCAGAGCATATTATCGTAGTCCAGAGGGGGGTATATGTAGAGGCACCTAGGGCCCTGCCGGCTTTAAGGGAGTCGGAAATGTGCTTTTCTGCCTTTTCCCTGTATAAATGAAAAACGGTAAGGCACTGGTTGTATGGTAATAAAGGCACTAAAAGTATTAAATTGCCTTTCGGTGCCGTTTTGGAAGCCGAGATTTCTTTTACTGCGCGCCATTTCGGCTGGTGACATATTGAAAATGTAGGACTCCTACTAAAGATGCCTTAATGTACTACTGTGCTTTAAAATGGTGTCCTTTCAAAGCATGGAACGCTACTAAAAGTGGCTTTATTTGTATTTATTTTCACTCATCCTCATCTACTTGTAAGGTATATTATATGTGTTCCTTTCTTCAAGCGTGCGGGGTAGTCACAATACTGCCTTAAAAGTTATCAACTAGTGTTTCTGCCCAGAGAGTGCTTCAATCAGCTACTCACCTTTTTCCCCATGATAACACCCATCGCCAACCTCAACAAATCACACAATGACCATGCCAACCCACCCAGGGGTCTCAATTGTCCGTCCACCCACCAGTCTTTCGGGTCCCAATATTGTGGTCTAGTCACGGGCAAGATTATACAAGACCAGGTCCCGATTCGGGCGACGGGGGTTGACCACAAGGGCCGGGGTGACTAGTTCACTTGAACTTTTGCGATTATATCGAATAAGACATTGTGATGTGGGCTCTCCAATCTGTGGATGCCAACTGGCTAGGTGATAGTGTGGATTACATATCATAGACGCGGTTCGGAGACATATTTGATGGCAACACTCGGTCACGACTGCATCACTTGCATCACGGATGCATCACTTGTGTTACGATATGGAAGTTGGGGAGAACCGTATGCATTGACTATGGTGCGATGGCTAGGAGCAGGTCTAAAGATGCAAGATAGTAGGGAAAAAAAGAGTAGAGTGTGAAGTCTAAAAGTGCATTCACGAACCCTTGGGCACCGGCTCATGTACTGATTTTTAATACCCCATAAAGTCGAAGGGTACCAAAAGATATGCGACGGTATGAATGGAGAGGCACGGTGTGAAAAGGGATGGAAGGTTTTAAAAGGCATAGGTAGGAAGGTAGGAAGGTAGGAAGAGCAACAACACTGAACAGAAAGCATCCTTAGAAATGCACTGCATAGTTCCATTTCCACGGGACCGTTTGCTCTCATACAATAGAACCTTCAACCCAATTGTTGCACTTATATGCCTTTAATTTTTGGTATAAGACCAGGCAATGTTCTGTGCATTTTCGGATGTCTTTAAAGAAGCAGATTTTCGATTCCCTTAGAGGAGAGGTTGCCACTCCTATTTTCGGGTTCTTTAAATTGAAAACCACTCATTTCGTAAAGTATTACATAGTGTACAACTCTGCTATCCCAATACTGGGCATAGAGTCTTTGTAACAGGTGTGGATGAACACAAATACAAATGAAGACCAGTCACCGCTGCATCACTCAGTGATCTCAATTGCCCGGTCCGGCTCGTGGCAGCTCTGAAACTACGCCATCTGAGCAGCTTTGCCACCCAGCTGGACTGGGCGGCATAGGGCGGCCTTGGAAAGGCCTGAGCAGCCTCGCAGCAGGCGAATTCCAGCTGATGACTGCAAGAGTGTAGATACCTGCCTGTGAACATGTATTTTACATACAAGGCGATAACTATTGTGCCTCCATTTGTATTGCATTATTCCTCCGCTTGCTCTAAAGTTGCTGCTGCCTCTAACATTCTCAGAACTGTCCTCACTCGTTCAAAATATAGTAGCCCATTCCTCATCAGTGATTTGAGAAATTCCTGCGCTTCAACAATATCATCACCAAGCTTCCTTCTTCTGTCTGAAAGTTGTTGACCAGTACTGTCACAATTCCAGGTCAGCTGCTGCAACTGGCGATTATATATTCATGTCCAATGGAGCCTGACTTACCTACTAAACACTCGCTCTGCCTCAGCTGACATCGCTGCAATTGCTGCACCTTCAAAAGCCATTGCAGATAGGTTTGGAAACTGTGCTTCATGGGATTTCCACCAGTGGAGGTATTCTTGATCTGGAATATCCTCAACTGGCTGGGATAAGTAACAGTCCAGCTCATCCCCATCGATTCTTCTCAGCTTTACTGAACTGGAATTTGCTGACCACTGCAAGAAACTGAACTCCGTCTCTGGTGATTGGGCAGCGGGTATTTGCGTACACTCAGAGATGGCTTCGTGTGAATTCCTTCGATCCTTGTACTGTATTTTCCATAGTTGTTCGACTTTCGAGTGAACAAGTCTCAACCAACTTGGACGGTCACCCCATTCCCTTTTGAAATATTCCATCTTGCGTGCCGGATGCAGAATCAGTGCTGCATGCAGCATAGGGCAGCGGTCTGCAATTTCATAATACTTATTGAGAACTGACCAACCGGAATCCAAGGCAGTAAGCAATGCTTT
>Ga0307515_10019614_pt1 | contig 12150 bp, 8 predicted proteins | sample 17_EM_MG_FD_194513 | JGI IMG/M metagenome (GOLD analysis project Ga0307515, IMG submission 194513) | Populus trichocarpa ectomycorrhiza microbial communities from riparian zone in the Pacific Northwest, United States - 17_EM | ecosystem: Host-associated > Plants > Roots > Unclassified | place...
CGATTGCCAAGGGTATCGACCGCTATCTGCGGCTGGGAGAGGGCTCGCCCTTTTTCGATATCATCCTCCCTTGTGGAGGCGGAATCCTGCTCGCGATCCACGTGCTTCGTGATAGCCGCGTCGTGCGAGATGTTTTGGCCAACTTGGCCCGGAGAAAACGCGTGAACCTTCGCTACGATCCGGCAAAGCAGCATCTCGAGACTGACGCGAAGCCGCTTCCGTCGGGCTGGGACGACAATGTTTTTGTGCGAGCCTATCGTCCCAAGGTCCGTCTCGTCCTATGTGGACGCGGCATCGAACTCGTGACCACCGCCAAGGTCGCCGCAGCCGCCGGATTCGAAGCGGTAGCCTATGATGGCGAGCAAGTTCTGAAACCCGATCTTGGTGTGATCGACGTCGATACGGCGGTAGCGCTCCTGTATCATGACATCGACCTGGAAAGAACCGTCCTGGAAGCCGCTCTTGCCGCCGAGCCCTTTTACATTGGCGCGCTCGGCAGCAACCGCACACATGCCAGGCGATGTGAAGCGCTCTGGGCTCTGGGATACACACGCGGTGAAACCGACCGCATAAAAGCGCCTATCGGACTTTTTCCCAAGGCAAGGGACGCTGCTTCTCTGGCCCTGTCGGTTCTTTCGGAAATTGCGGCAGTTCGGTCGAACTGTATCTGAACACCCGCCTTTGGCCGTTGAGATGGGGCCGGTATAAAGCCTCCTCTATCAGAGCATGATGCCGAAAAGTGTAAGCGGTTTTCAGACGACATCATGCTCTAACTCTTTAATTTAGAACAGGATTCAGATTTTAAGCCGACCCGGCCTAAAATCATCCTGTTCTAATGCAGCCAGACGGTCATGCCGGGCTCCAGGCCCTGATCGCCGGCCGTCGGGTCGAGGCGCAGCCAGAAGCTGTTGATATCGTGGTCGCCGACCGCGCGAGCGGCCCGCCAGGTGGCAAATTCGCCAAGCGGCCTCAATTCGCTGACGCGGGCATCGATGCTGTGCCCGTCGCTGGTCTCAAGGGCGACGGTCTTGCCGATCACCAGGCTCCCCAGCCTATCCTCGCGGAGCGTGAAGGCGAACCATCGCTGTCCATCGGGCTCGATCGTCAGCACCGGCTTGCCGGGTGTAAGGGCCTCCCCCAGCTCGGCCACCCGAATGAGGACGGTGGCATCGATGGGAGCCTTCAGCGTCGTCTTGTCGAACGCCGTCTGTGCATCGTCCACTGCCGCCTGCGCCGCCGCCGCCTTGACGTCGGCGAGCGCAAGTTCCTCCTTCGTCGGTCCGGCGCTTGCCGCCGTCAGCTCCGCGCGCTTCAGGTCGAGGTCGGCTTGCGCCTTGCCGAGTTGTGCGGTCGTTTCGTCGAGCAATTGCCGGCTTCCGGAGCCCTTCGCCAAAAGCGAGGCGGCGCGTGTGTTCTGCTGCTGGGCGAGGATCAGATTAGCCTCGGCGGTCTTCACGGATTGCTCCGCCATGGCGACTTCTTCTGACCGCACACCGGCATAGACGTGATCCCGGTCCGCCCTTGCGCTGGCGGCCGCTGCCTTCGCCTCATCCAGGGCTGCCGCCAGTTCCGGGCTGTCCAGCGTCGCAAGCACGTCGCCTTTCCTGACATGCTGGCCCGGCTGAACGGCAACGTTCAGGAGCCGCCCGCCGACCTCGGGTGCGATGCGGATTTCGGTCCGCTGGACCATGCCGGGGATGGCGCCCTTCGTCTCACCGGTGTCGCCGGAGAAGGTCGCGCCGCCGCAGCCGATTGCTGTCGCAACGATGGTCGCCGTCAGGAAGATTGTCCGGGTGCGGGACGCAACCAGGTGAAACGCTCCAGCCTTCATCATTGCCTCCCTGCAAGCCTGGCCACCGCACCGGATGCGATGGCGAGTGCCGCGTATACGATTGCCAATGTCCATAACCTCTGCCAATTGCTCCACACATCTGTCAGCGACGCTCCCATCTGATTGACGCGCACCAGGCCATCGATAGCGGAGGTGCTGGGCAGCACCTGACTTGCGATGCGGACCGCGTTGGGAATGGCCTCGAGCGGCCAGGCGACGCCGACCTGGAAAAACAGCGGCAGGCTGATGGCGATGAACAACAGCACCGCCGTCTCGCGGCGCTTGAACCAGCAGCCGACGAACTGCCCAAGGAAGCTCACCGACAGAATGAAAGGGATGGCAAGTGCCAGCATGTCCAGGAAGCGTCCGTTGGTCGAGAACCCGTAAATGTGCGGCAGGATGATCAGGTAGAGCGCGAAGCCGGGCAGCGCCAGCAGCAGGTGCGCGAGCGCCTGGCCGAGTACCGCCGTGGGCCGGCCACGGCCGTGGCGTGCCTGATGTCCGCCTTGCTCGAAGGCAACGCCGCCGAGCGTGGCCGACCCCATCAGCAGCGTCTGCTGCAGGATGAGAATGAAGGCCGCCGGCACGACATAGCTGGCATAGCCGCCGGTCGGATTGAAGAGTGGCTGATTGAGAATCTCGACAGGCGAACTTCTGACGAGCGCCGCCCGGCGCAGGCTGCCGTCGGCGCGCGCACTGCCGGCCGCAAGATCCGACGAGACGGTCGCCGCCGCCTCGGTTATGCCCTGAAGGGTCCGGTTGTAGAGCAGGAAATAGGCTGAATCGACATAAATCGGCAGTCGGGCGCTTGCCCCCCTCAGCACCTCCCGTTCCGTCCCCGCCGGAATACCGACGATGCCGAACACTTCCCGCCGGGCAAGTGCTGCCTGCGCCGCTTCAAGCGTGCTGGGACGGGCGGCTATCCGCGTCGCCTCGTCGGCATCGAGCGTCTGGATCAAGGTCCGGCTGAGATTGGTAAAATCGTCATCGACCACCGCGACCGGGATCTTGCGGACAAGCTGCCCCAGGTAAGGCTGAGGATAGAGCAGACCGTAGATAATCGGGGCGAGCACGATGAGGCCGAAGACGGCGCTGTCGCCGAGCACGCGTTTGTACTCCGTGGCAAATGCCCAAACGATTCCCGGTGGTGCCGCTGCCGGCGGCGGCGCCTGCTTTGCCACTTTGGCGGGGCTGCGGGCGATGACGGCCAGTCTCAGCCAGGACAGGCTGAAGTAACCGGCGGCAAGCGCCGCAAGCGCCATGAATGGCGCTGTCGAATCATGGGCCGGGACACCGCGGGCGGCTTGATCGAACAGGATCTGGATATACCAGCGCAGCGGCAGCATATCGCCCCAGACGCGGGCAAACGCGCTCATCGCCAGCGCTGGAAAGCCGACGCCGGCAAACCCGAAGGAGGGCGAGCAGATCACGCCGGTCAGCGACAGCCCGAGCGGCAAATTCCTCACCAGCAGCTGCAGCAGCGCTCCGAGCGACAGATAGGCGATGACGAGGAGGAAGGCCGAGGCGCCCATCAGAATGGCGTCGCCCCGGAAGGGAATCTGGTTGAGGCCGTGGATGATGCCGAGGCCGACGACCATCTGCAGAATGAAAATCGCGAAATAGGGAAGAAGCTTGCCGACCAGTGCCGTGAGCGGCTTGCCGCCGGCCGTGGCAAGCCATTCGCGCAGGTTGCGCGAACCGAACTCCGAGCCGACCGCGTAACCTCCGGCAACCGCGGTAAGAACATGCAGCACCGTGGGCAATATCGCTCTGAGCAGGAACTGGACGTAATTGAGGGCGGGATTGGTCAGCACATATTGTTCGGTCACCAGCGGACCCGGCGTGAAACTGCGGCTCCCGCCGGGCGGTTTGGGCAAGGCCGCGGCCGCCGCCGCGATCGACGATTGCAGCCCGCCGGACGCAATATTGCCGGGCGAGAAATACTGCTTGTTGTAGAAGATCACGATCTGCGGGCGCTTGGCGGCAAGGATGTCGCGTTCGAAGTCCGGCGGGATATAGACGGCCGCAATCGCAGCGCCCGAGCGGATCGAATGCATCGCGCCGTCGAGGTCGGACGAACGGCGCGCCACGGCGACGGAGGGAGCCGCGTCGATGGTCTGGATGAAACGCAGCGATGTGTCCGAATGGTCCATGTCGACGACATCGACGCGCAGATTGCGAACGACCGCATTGCTGAAGGTCGCCGTCAGGATGAAAAACGCCATCAGCGGGATTGCCAGCACAAGCAACAGCGCCACCCGGTCGCGCCAGATCCAGGCCACCTCGCGCGTGGCGACGCTGAGCAGGCCGGGTGAAACGGACGCCGGCATCAGCGTGCTCCGTTCCATTGCAGATAGGCGCTCATGCCGGGGCGAAGCTCCGGAATTTTCTCGGCCGGATAGGCACGCACCTCGAAGGTCCGAAGGTCGAAGTCGCCGGTCGCACGGGTCGCGCGCCAGCCGGAATATTCACCGCGCGTCGCGATCGTCCTGACCTCGATCGGGACGACCCGGTCGCCGAGCGCCGGAATGCGAACCTCGAGTTTGTCGCCGATCTTCAGGCCTTTGACGAGGTCTTCCCGGAGATCGAAGCTCAGCCAGACGTCGTTGAGATCGACCAGGGAGAGGAGCGGCACGCCGGGCGAGACGTATTCGCCGAGTTCGGCGCCGATTTGATAGACCTGGGATCCGACCGGCGCCTTGACGGTCATTTCGTCGACCTGGGTGTTCAGCGTCGTCACGGCGGCTGCCGCCTTCTCGACATTGGCCTGGGCGATGCCGCGCTCCTCCTTGGTGTAGCCGGCAACGGCTTCGTCATAGGCGAGCTTTGCCTGCTCGAGGCTGCGTCTGGCGACATCGAGCGAGGCGGTTGCCTCGTTGAGCGTCTGGGTGGATGCGACGCCCTTGGCGGTCAGTTCGCTGGTCCGGTCATAGGTCTGTTGCGCCAGCGTCAGATTGGCCTCGGCCGAGGCGATTGCCGCCTTGCGTTGCGCGACCACTTCCTGGCGGATGCCGGCATCGATGCGGGCGAGATCGGCGACGGCGACCGCCTTCTGTGCTTCCGCCTCCTTCAGCTTGCTGAGGATCTCAGGGTTGTCGATTTGCACCAGTATCTGGCCCGCAGCCACATCGTCGCCTCGCGCCACCGGGCGATCGCCGATGCGACCGTCGACGCGGGCCGCGATGTCGATGCGCGTCGCATCCGACTCCCCCTGAACGAGCAAGGGTTGCTGCTGTACGAGGTACCACAAGGAAAGGCCGACGATCACCGCGACCGTCACGATGACAATGAGCGCAGCGGCGCGGGAGGCGCGAGGACCCTGCGGGCTGCCGTCTGCGACACGCCTGATGTCACCCGGTGTTTCCTCGGGGCGATCGGATCCGCCATTGGGCGGCTGCAGCTCTTCGCTCATCGCAACTCCCTCCGCGATATGCAACGCGTTCGGTTCACAGTATTTTTCCCGGTCCAGCCGGCCTTCATCGAGCGGCCGCCCTTGCCTCGGATTGCGCTTTGCGCGAGGTCGCAAGATAGGTGAAATGCGGACATTGCGATATATGCTCCCGGACCTGCAGGTCAGCGTCGCCAATGGGTCTCGTATTCACGCCGCCAGTTCGCGGGACTTTGGCCAAAGGCCTGCCGGAATAGCTTGGACAGATGCGCCTGGTCGGAAAATCCGACATTTAGGGCGATCTCGCTCAGCGACGCAGAGCTGGTCAGCATCAGATGACAGGCTTCCTCAAGCCGCCGCCTCACGATGTAGGCATGCGGCGGCTCTCCGAACGCTTGCTTGAACGAGCGTGAAAAGTGCGACGTGCTGCGGCGGACGACGGCACTCAAGTCACTTGCGTGAATGGTCCGATGCAGGTTGCTGTCGATATAGGATCGGACACGCGTCATTTGCCAACCCGCCAATCCACCCGTTCGGGAGCCCTCGCTGTGTGAACGGCGCTCGATCTCCGACTGAAGTATGGATGATGCGGTGGCCAATGAGGTCCTTGCCGCCTCCTGGTCATGCTCGATCTCGCTTCGGGCCGCTTCCAGGAGAGACACCAGGCTGCTTGCCAGGGAGCCGAACTCGAAATCGATTGAGGATGAAACCTCTGCAGCCTCGCCATATGGCCTTTCCATATCGAACCTCGACAATTACTTCGTACTGACTTGGACGAACTTCATGTGCCGGCTCTCAACGAAAGCCGTCGTGAGGTGCAGTTTGCTGATTTGGAATGATGCGATCTATTGCACTCAGGTGTCGCGGAATAGCGCCATGGTATAACTGGACTAAACCTTGGTTTACAGGCGAGGGATCGCCGATCGAAATGCCTGCGTAGCCGCCATTGCTCGTGCGGCTTCGGCTCAGCATTGTTGCAGATCCTCGGGGACCAATTCCAGCTTTTCCGCCATTCGGCTGAGGGCGAGAAGCGAATGGGCCTTCATTTTCCGCATCAGACGGCTGCGGTGCACCTTCACCGTGGCTTCGGCGATGCCGATATCGCCGGCAATCTGTTTGCTCAGTCGACCCCGCGCGACCTGGATCATGATTTCGCGCTCCCTGGGACTGAGCGATGCGAAGCGCTCTCTGAGAGCGGCCAGGGCCTCTTCATTCTCCAGCCGGGCACGATCGCGAGAGAGGCCGATCTGAATGGCGTCGAGGAGTTCCTGATCGCGGAACGGCTTGGTCAGGAACTCAATGGCACCGCCCTTCATCGCCTGCACCGACATGGGAATATCACCATGGCCTGTAATGAAGATAATCGGGAGTTCGTGATCGGTCACGGCCAGCTCACGTTGAAGCTCCAGACCGCTTCGTCCCGGCAATCTGACGTCGAGCACCAGGCAAGTGGGACCACTCGGCGGATCCGCCTCGACAAACTCGGAGATCGACGCAAACAGCCGAACATCCAGGTCCAGCGATCGCAGCAGGCGCCCGATCGAGGCGCGCAGGGCTGGATCATCGTCGATGACCAAAACGGTAGCCTTCGCGTCCGACATCGCTGCTGCTCACGATCAAAGGGCAGGAAATGTGCCCGTCTTGGGTTACAAGGTCGTTTGACGCTTTCCCTGCAAGTTTACCCCCCGCCGATGGGCGTGAATAGCCTCATTCCCCGTCAGGGATGCGCGCGGGCGTAAACGAAAGTTTATGCGCTCTGCAATCCGCTTGGCGGTATCCTGCCGCGCAGCTGCAGAATTCGCGTCCCGGCATAAGCCAAAGTTTACAGACACTGGTCTTGCTCCAGCACTACTCTTGGGCGCAGGCTAAAGCATGTCGCGCAAAACTGTGCAGCGGTTTTGGGACAACGACATGCATAAAACAAAGACTTAAAGCCCGTCGCATGATTCCGATTTGGCGCGACGCGCTTTGGTCCTTTCGCATCCGGGTGCGCTGGCGTCGTCGGCGCGCCCGCGCCGCAGTTCGTGCGCACTTCCGGAGCACATCATGCCGAAGGCGTCGTTGATCTCGGTCGTCGAGGACGATCAGTTCTTTCGTGAATCCATGAGGAGGCTCATGAGATCGCTTGGCTACGACGCTGCAACCTTTCCGGCGGCAGCCGATTTCCTCGCATCGCCTCGTCTGACCCAAACCGCTTGCCTGATCGCCGACGTCCATATGCCGGGGATGACCGGGCTCGAGCTTTATGAACACCTCATCAAGCTGGGTCACAAGATTCCGACGATCCTCATGACTGCTTACCCCGATGACATTGACCACGCCCGGGCTATCGACGGTGGGGTGGTTTGTTACCTTCGGAAGCCGTTTGACGAGCGGCACCTGATGCGGTGTCTTCGTGCGGCGCTGCAGCCATGTGGACCGGGCGAGGAGGGTTCGTGAACTCCTTGTCCGCGCGCGGCAAGATGAAGTGAAATATGGCGCCGCGAGGTTCATTCGCCTCTGCCCACAGCCGGCCCCCATGGGCATCGATGATCGACCGGCAGATCGACAGTCCCATCCCCAAGCCGCTCGACTTCGTGGTGTAAAAAGCATTGAACAGATTGTTGAGGTGCGACGGATCGATGCCCGGCCCCGAATCGCGCACGGATACGAGGACGTCACCGGCCTGGGTTTGCTCGGTGCTGATCAATAACTCCCGTGGTCCTGCCTCGACCGTGCTCATGGCTTCGACGGCGTTCAGGATCAGGTTCAGCACGACTTGTTGAAGCTGAACACGATCCCCCTCGACGGGAGACAGCGCCTCCGTGAAGCGGGTGCTGACCGACACTCCATTCGTGGTGATCGCGCTTTGCGCCAACCCGATCACTTCGTCTATCGCCTTGTTCAAATCGAAACGAGACCTTCGAGGGGGCGCTTTCTTGATGTGATCGCGGAGGCGGTCGATGATATCACCGGCTCGGTCGGCATCGTCGACGATACAAGCGAGCGCTTCGCGGACTTCGGCCAGATCCGGCGGATTTCTGTCCAGAAAGTGCATGGCCGCACGCGCATTGTTGCGGGCCGTTGCGATCGGTTGAGCGATTTCGTGAGCCAGCGAGGCGGCCAGTTCCCCCATTTGGCTCCGGCGGTTCATGTGTGCGAGTTCAGTCTCCAGCTCCCGCAGCCTCTCATGCTCCGCTTGCGCGTCCATGAGTGCCGTCACATCGGTGCCGGTGCCGCGGTAGCCATGGAATTTTCCGTCGGCGCCAAACACCGGCTTGCCGCTTGCCTTCACAGACATGGGAGAGCCGTTGCGGCGAGCGGTGGAATATATGAAGTCACGGAACGGTTTGCGCGAATCGAGGGTCGCCTGCATAAGGCGCCATTTCTCCGGCTCCGTTTCAAGATCGAGAGCGCTTTCCCAGCACGCCGTGCCGATTCGATCAGCCGAGTCTGAATCAAACGCATTTTCCGTGAGCAGCGTGAATTTATAGTCCGGACCGATTTCCCAAAACCAATCGGAGGCACTTTCGGCGTAGTCGCGGAACTTTCCTTCGCTCTCGCGCAGAGCTTGCTCTGTGCTTTTGAGCTCTTCAATATCCAGCGTCGTCCCAATCCACAACAGCAAGGTTCCATCGCTTGCCCGGAGCGGCTCGGCGCGCGTGAGGAACCAGCGGTAGTCTCCCTGAGCGTTGCGGACGCGATAATCATGCTCTCCGCCCTCGCCGGTGCGCAGCAGATTGGACCAGTATTCGTGTGCTTCTTCATGGTCGTCCGGATGCAACAACGAGATCCAGTCGTCCCATTGTGCGCCAACATCGACACCGAAACGCATGGGATGATCTTTTGGAACGCCCAAGAAATCCGCTTGTCGTCTGCTCACGAAGGTGAGGCTGCCGGACGGAGTTCCGTACCAGGTATAGGCAGGAAGCACATTGAGAATGGCTTGCAGCTGCGCCACGAACCTGGGCCATTCTTCGGTCTTCTTGCCCTCATCGATATCGACAGACAGGCCATACCACTGATTGATGCGTCCCTGCCGATCGCGCAGAGGCTCGCAACGAGCATGGTGCCAACGAAATTCGCCGTCCGCCCGTCGCAGACGAAGCACGCCCCTGTACGAGATTCCTGTCTGAATTGCCTGATCGAAAGCCTTTGCTGTTTCCGGAAAGTCGTCCGGGTGTACGAATGCCTCCCAGCCAACATCCTTGAAATCCTCAAACCGCATGCCGCTGTAGTCCAAAAGCCGCTGGCTGACATGGGTCGGTTCACCGTCGGGACCGGTTGACCAGATGAGGCCGGGGACCGTGTCGATGATCTGACGGAGTTTGTCTTCGCTTTCTCGCAGGGCCGCCTCCGCCCTTGTTCGATCATCAATATCGATCAGGACGCCGTACCAGCGAAGCACACGGCCGTCACTCGCCTTCAGCGGTGCTCCGCTTACCAGGAACCACCGATATTGACCGTCCGCTCCTCGAAATCTGCAAACTGCATCGGGGGGAGCTCCAGATTCAAGGTTGCTTAGCCAGGTCATCGTCTTGAACGCGACGTCGTCCGGATGGACTCTTTCCATCCATCCATCGCCAATAACATCGGCGAGCGTTGCTCCAAGATAGTCGAGCAAACGCTGGTTGGCATATTCAATTTTGCCCCCGGGACCAGCTCTCCATACGGGAGCTGGAATCGTCTCCACCAACAGGCGAAGCTCCTGCTCGCCGCTGAAAAGTGCCTCTTCGCCTCCGTCACCGTGTTTTAACACAGGGTCGCTCCATGGCCGGTCTATAGATTCGGGCGGCCATCTTACTCCCTGCGCCGGAGACGGACCATGTCCTTTCGGATGATGCTCTGGCATCCGCTGCGGATCATTCCGGATTTATGTGACGCGAGGCCTTGGCGCTCGCATAGAGCGCCGCGCGTCTTTTCAGACGCGCTAAGGACGCTGTAACACTTTGAATTGCTGGATAATTTTAAGGAATCAAGCAGTGCGTTTGCCGTATTTTTCTCTGAGCGCATTCTTGTTGAACTTGCCCACGCTTGTCTTGGGGAGCGCTTCGACAAACAGAACCGTGTCGGGAATTCCGAATTTCGAGATCACCCCGGCATCGGCGAAGGACTTCAGATGTGACTTTATCTCCGTGTCGCTGAGATCGTGGCCCATCGCGCCGTCCTTGACGACGAGCGCCAGTGGTCGCTCGCCCCATTTGTCATCCTTGACGCCAATGACGGCGGCTTCCGACACGCCCTTGCACTGAGAAATGAGATCTTCGATCTGCAGCGATGACACCCACTCGCCGCCGGTCTTGATGACATCCTTGATTCGGTCGACGATGCGAAGATAGCCGCCCGGCTCGATGAGCCCGATGTCACCGGTATGCAGGTAGCCGCCGGCCCACAATTGCTCGGATGCTTCAGGGTTGTCGACATATCCCTGCGTCAGCCACGGCGCGCGCACGACCACTTCGCCAGGCGTCTTCCCGTCGTGCGGGACGTCGTTCCAGTCCGCGTCGACCAAGCGGATATCGACCAGCGGGGCGGAGATACCGGCTTTGGTTCGGATATCCACCTCTTTCTCGCGATCCCCGGCGAGGTCCGCGGATTTCACCTGCGCCATGCAAAGCAACGGTGCGCTCTCCGACATCCCGTAGCCGGCATAGACGTCGATGCCGAGAGCAAGGGCCTGCTCGGCAAGCCCCTTTGGCAGTTCCGAGCCTCCGATCACCATCTTCAGGCCGGCCAGATCGGTGTTTACAGCCGTTGCCGCGCCGAGCAGCATTTGCAGGATCGTCGGCACACAATGCGTGAAGGTTACGCCTTCGGTCTTAATCAGCTTGACCAGCAAGGCCGGGTCATAGCGTCCCGGATACACTTGCTTGACGCCGGAAAGCGTCGCCGTCCATGGCAATCCCCAGGCGTGCGCGTGAAACATCGGGGTGATCGGCATATAGACGTCGTCGCGGCAAAACCGGCCTTGTTGCGCCGCGGCCCCGAGGAAGGCCATCTCGGCGAGCGAGTGGAGAACCAGTTGTCGATGGCTGAAGTAGACGCCCTTCGGCGAGCCCGTTGTCCCCGTCGTATAAAAGGTGGTGGCAACGGTGTTCTCGTCGAAATCCGGGAAGCCGTAGTCGGGCGAAGCGGCGCCCAGGAGGTCCTCATATTCGCCGCCGAATGCGAGCCCGCCGGTTTGGGGCACCGCCCGATCCGACATCAGGACGAGCGTCTTCACGTTGGGCAGCTGCTGCTTGATGCCTTCCACAATCGGGACGAAGTCGTCGTTGACGAGAAGGACTGACGCCCCGCCGTGATTGATCGTATAGGCGATCTGTTCCGGTGACAGGCGAACGTTCACCGTCTGCAAAACAGCTCCCATCATTGGAACGGCAAAATAGGCTTCCAGGAATCGGTTGCTGTCCCAGTCGAGTACACCGACGGTGTCGCCGGCTCCGACACCCAGCCTGGCGAGGCTGGATGCGAGCCGCCCGACGCGCTCGCGCAACAGGCGATATGTGAAACGCTTCGTGTCGCGATATACAATCACCTGATCGGGCGTTTGCGCGAGCGGCGTATGCCATAGCTGCTTCAATAGAAGCGGGTATTCGTAGGCGGACTCGGCGCCCTTTATAAGCTTTCCGGTCATAGTGGTATCCTCAAGGATATATGTGGGCCTGTCAGGTCAACGGTGGCGGCGATCGCCGGCTACAGCGCCGCGTGCCTTTCCTGCCGACACGCTCACCCTATTCCGTGTCCGCGCTTGCCTTCCGCACCGTCGGCACGCAATTCGAGCAGCCCGAGCAGGATCTCGTCCCGTTCTGCGGCCAAGTCGTCGATCGAGCGCGAGCCTACCTCGGCGCGAACGCCTGCAATCAGCTTTTGCTGGAGTTCCGGTGTCAGTTCCGGTGAACCCAGGACCTTCCACCAGGCGGTCATCGGGCCGGTGAATTGCTCCAGGAAATGC